>Ga0129336_10001002_pt1 | contig 16842 bp, 17 predicted proteins | sample CPB6_02_DNA_FD_96878 | JGI IMG/M metagenome (GOLD analysis project Ga0129336, IMG submission 96878) | Freshwater to marine salinity gradient microbial communities from Chesapeake Bay, USA - CPBay_Sum_0.6_0.2_DNA | ecosystem: Environmental > Aquatic > Marine > Coastal | place: USA: Chesapeake... | reverse complement strand
GATGCTGAGACCATGGAAGTGGTGGAGTGGGTGCTGGCCGGTGAGGTGCAGCAGGACATTGTGGGCCTGATCAACCAGGCCGGCGGCAAGGCGGTGGGTCTGACCGGGCGCGATGGCGGCATGATCCATGCACGCAAACTGCGCATGGTCGATCAGCAGGACCCCAGCAAGGAACATGATGTGGGCCAGGTGGGCGACATCGTGGGCATTGACCCGGCGGTGGTCAAAGCCTTGCAGGACGACCAGTTCATTCCGGTGGTTAGCCCGATCGGTTTTGGCGAGCACAACGAAAGCTACAACATCAATGCCGATGTGGTGGCGGCCAAGCTGGCCACGGTGTTGCAGGCGGAAAAGCTGCTCATGCTTACCAACATACCGGGTGTCTTGGACAAACAGGGTCAGCTGCTGCCTGAATTGACCATGAAGCGAATCGATGAACTGATCGCTGATGGCACCATCAGTGGCGGCATGTTGCCCAAGATCGCCGGGGCGCTGGATGCCGCCAAAAGCGGGGTGAATGCGGTGCACATCATCGACGGGCGGGTGCCGCATGCGCTCTTGCTGGAGATCCTCTCCGAGCAGGCTTTTGGCACCATGATTCTCTCCCGCTGAGTCTGCTGGCGCAGCCTCTTCTAAGGCGAGGTGCAGTACCAACACCTATGGAAAACCCTTGCTCTGCCCTGTGCGAGAATGAAGCCCAATCATTGCACTGACCATGTCTGACGCAGCGTCTCAAACTAGCAAATCTTCCGCCGATGATGGGGTGCCCACAGCGGTGCGTAAGCGGCCCAAGCCCGGTGAGCGCCGTATCCAGATCCTTCAGACCCTGGCCGCCATGCTGGAGCAGCCCGGCGCCGAGCGGATTACTACCGCAGCCTTGGCTGCCAAACTTGAGGTGAGTGAAGCGGCGCTCTACCGGCACTTTGCCAGCAAGGCACAGATGTTTGAGGGCTTGATCGAATTTATCGAGCAATCCGTTTTTTCACTGGTCAACCAGATCGCCGAGCGTGAACCCTCGGGAACTTCGCAGGCTGGCAAGGTGGTGTTGATGCTGGTGCAGTTTGCTGAAAAAAACCCGGGTATGACGCGGGTGATGGTGGGTGACGCGCTGGTGTTTGAAAACGACCGCCTGCAGCAGCGCATGAACCAGTTCTTCGACAAGATTGAAGCCAGCTTGCGGCAAAGCCTGCGCGATGGCGCTTCGGCCACGCCTACGGTGGATGCCCAGGTGCGGGCGACGGCGCTGACAGCTTTTGTCATGGGCCGACTGCAACGCTATGCACGGTCGGGCTTTCGCCGTCTTCCCTCGGAGCACCTGGAAAACAGCCTCGCGCTGATGCTCTGACCAACCCGGGTGCCCTGCGGCACATCATCCCCCTCAAGAGAAAGCCAATATATGAACCAGCTTGATTTGCAAGGCCGCCATGCGGTGATCACAGGTGGCGCGGCCGGCATTGGCCTGGGCATCGCACGTCGCGTGATTGCCAGCGGTGGCTCAGTTACTTTGTGGGACCTGGATGCTGCTGCCCTGGCGGCTGCTGTGAAGACCTTGGGCTCCAAGGCCGATAGCGTTCTGGTCAATGTGACCGAACAGGCCAGCGTGGCCGCAGCTGCCAAGCAGACCGCTCAAGTCCATGGCGCGATCGATGTGTTGGTCAACTCCGCTGGCATCACTGGCCCCAACACCAAACTCTGGGACTATCCTGTCGATGCCTGGCAGCAGGTGATGCAGGTGAATTTGAATGGCCTATTCCTCTGTTGCCGTGAGGTGGTGCCCCTGATGCAGGCGCGCAACTATGGCCGCATTGTCAACATGGCCTCGGTGGCCGGCAAGGAAGGCAACCCCAACGCCAGCGCCTACAGCGCCAGCAAGGCCGCCGTCATCGCACTGACCAAGTCGCTGGGCAAGGAATTGGCCAACACCGGCATCCGGGTCAATTGCGTCACTCCAGCCGCAGTGAAAACTGGCATGTTTGACCAGATGACGCCTGAACACATCCAGTTCATGTTGTCCAAGATCCCGATGGGTCGCTTTGGCGAGGTGGACGAAATTGCTGCCATGGTGGCCTGGCTGTGTACCGAGGATTGCTCTTTTTCCACCGGCGCCACTTTCGACCTCTCTGGCGGTCGCGCCACCTACTGATTCACCATTCTTTTTTTGACAGGAGATTCCCAATGAAACTTGTGCGCTATGGCAACCCGGGCAAAGAAAAGCCGGGCCTGATTGATGGGCAAGGTAAGCTGCGTGACTTGTCGGGTGTACTGGCGGATATTGGCCCCGACCAGCTCAGCGATGCAGCCCTGGCCAAGATTGCGCGCATCAAGACCGACAAGTTGCCCCTGGTGCGCGGCAAACCCCGCATGGGCTGCCCGGTAGCCAATATCGGCAAGTTCATTGCCATCGGCCTGAATTACGCCGACCATGCTGCTGAGTCTGGCCTGCCCATCCCCAAAGAGCCAGTGGTGTTTGTCAAGACCATCAACTGCATTCAGGGACCGGATGACAACATCATGCTGCCCAAAGGCTCGGTCAAAACTGACTGGGAAGTGGAGCTCGGTGTGGTGATCGGTAAAAGAGCGCGCTATGTGAGCCAGAAAGAAGCGCTCAGCCATGTGGCCGGTTACTGCACCATCAACGATGTGAGTGAGCGCGAGTTTCAAATCGAGCGCAGTTCGCAATGGGACAAGGGCAAGGGCTGCGATACCTTCGGCCCGATCGGTCCCTGGATGGTGACCCGTGATGAAATCACCAACCCGCAAAAGCTGGCGATGTGGCTGGACGTGAACGGGGTGCGTATGCAGACCGGCAACACCAAGACCATGATTTTCAGCGTGGCCAAGATCGTCAGCCATGTGAGTGAATTCATGACCCTGATGCCAGGTGATGTCATTACCACTGGCACCCCGCCTGGAGTGGGTTTGGGCTTCAAACCGCCCAAGTTTCTCAAGAAAGGTGATGTGGTGACCTTGGGCATCGAGGGCCTGGGCGAGCAGCGCCAGTTGGTGGTGCCCTTCAAGCGCTGATACGTATTGGCGCGTTTTTGCCTGGCGCACCGGCTTACAGTTTGTGCGTCGGGCGCTGGCAGCTTAAGCCCGATTTGGCCAGATGAGCGCACATCCATTTGACGCGGCCTTGACGCTGCGCGAGATTGGACCCGGCCGCTATGCCGGCAGGACCAGCCCTGCCTACTGGAATATGGTGGGTCCATTTGGAGGAATCACCGCCGCGAGTGTCCTTCGTGCTGTGCTGCTGCACCCGCAGCTGCTTGGCGAGCCAATGTCCCTCACTGTCAACTATGCGGGAGCCATGGTGGAGGGCCCGTTTGAGGTGCAGGTGCAGCCGGTACGCACCAATCGCACCACGCAGCACTGGACGGTGGGCATCCTGCAAAACAATGACCAGGGCCAGCCGCTGATCACCACCACCGCCACCCTGATTACCGCACTGCGGCGCGAGACCTGGCGCATGTCGGATATACCCATGCCAGAGGTGCCAACACCGCAAGAGGTACCTCAGGGCAGCTATGGCGACGATCTGGTTTGGCTCAAGCGCTACCAGCTACGCTTAGTCAGTGGCGGCATACCCCGTGAATGGCATGGTGGGGGTGATGACAGCTTGACCCGTGTCTGGATGCAGGATCAGCCGGCGCGACCGCTTGATTTCTGTGCATTGGCGGCGCTTGCTGATGTGTTTTTTCCGCGCATCTGGCTCAGGCGTGCCACCCAGGTGCCAGCAGGCACAGTGTCGATCACCACCTATTTCCATGCCAGTGCGCAGGAGTTGGGCGAGACCGGGACCGGCTGGGTGCTCGGTCAGGCGCAGGCGCAGGAATTCCGCCACGGGTTTTTTGACCAATCGGCCCGGCTATGGAGCGAGGCGGGCCGGCTGCTTTGTACCTCCCACCAGCTGGTCTATTACAAGGAGTAGCCACATGTCCGACATTCTGATCCATGACGAAGCAGGCGTGCGCACCATCACCTTCAATCGGCTGGAGAAAAAGAATTCCATCACTGCGGGGATGTACGCCGCCTTGTTCGACGCGGTTGACCAGGCGGCCAAGAATCCTTCGGTGCGCGTGCTGGTATTCCAGGGGCATGCAACTGTGTTTTGCGCGGGCAATGACCTGGGAGATTTTTTACAGAACCCCCCTGCTGGCCAGGACACCCCGGTGTTTCGTTTCATGCACTGCATGGCCGCATTCTCCAAGCCGGTGGTGGCTGCGGTGTGCGGACCGGCGGTCGGCATCGGCACCACCCTGCTGTTCCATTGTGATCTGGTCTATGCGGGCGACAACGCCGCTTTTGCCATGCCTTTCGTCAACCTGGGCATCTGTCCTGAATTTGGCTCCACCCTGTTGGCGCCCCGTATGTTTGGCTATCACCGGGCGGCGGAGGCTTTGCTGCTGGGCGAACCACTCAGTGCCGAGACTGCGCTGGAATTGGGTTTGGTCAACCGGATCGTGCCTCCGAGCGAAGCCAATGCACTAGCAGCTCAGCAAGCCCGCAAACTGGCGGCCAAGCCACTGAGCTCTTTGATTGAAACCAAGCGGTTGATGAAAAAGACCGATGCGTCCCTTCAATCTGAACGCATTACCGAGGAGGCGGCCATTTTCGGCCGCATGCTGACCGAGCCGGCCGCACGCGAAGCGCTGAGCGCTTTTGCCGAGAAACGCAAGCCGGACTTCAGCCAACTATGAGGCATACGGTTCAATTTCCCGCAGCGGGTTTTGAGCCCGAGTTTGTCGATGGCTTGCGCGATCTGTTTGAGCGCCAGGTGGTGTTCAACTCGGTGCTTGGCCTGAAAATTGTGAACATCGGTCCCGAGCGGGTCAGCGCCACCCTGGCCATGCGCCCGGATCTGGTGGGCCACTTTGGCCAGCACCGCATTCACGGGGGTGTGATCAGCGCTGGCCTGGACACCATGGGTGGATTGGCAGCGATGGCCGCGATCGGTGCGCGCCATATGGATGAGTCCCCCCAGCAGCGCCTGCATCGTTTTGCCAAGCTGGGCACCATCGATCTGCGCGTCGACTACCTGCGACCAGGCATTGGCGAGTCCTTCGAATTACGAGCCGAGGTGATGCGCCTGGGTTCGCGGGTGGCCTCGACCCGGATGGAATTTCTGGGGGCTGATGGCAAACTGCTGTCCACTGGCTCAGCCGCCTACATTGTTTCCTAGCGGGACTGGTACGCTGGCTTAGGGGCGGTGCGTTACTTCGCGCGGTTGCCCCGATTCATCGATCGCCACATAGGTCAGATTGGCCTCAGTCACCTTGACAAACTGGCCCTGGGCGCGAAAGCGCTCGGCAAACACTTCCACCTTGACGCTTAGCGAGGTACGACCCACCCGGGTCAGCTTGGAATAAAAGGAAAGAATATCGCCGACGCGCACCGGCTGCTTGAAGATGAACTCATTGACCGCCACCGTGGCAATACGTCCGCCAGCATAGCGGGCCGGAATCACTGAGCCAGCCAGGTCCACCTGGGCCATGACCCAGCCGCCAAAAATATCGCCATTGGCGTTGCAGTCGGCTGGCATGGGGATGACCTTGAGCACCAACTCTTCGTCGGAGGGCGGTGAGAGGGCGGCAGCAGTTGCGAAAGGGGCGGTGGACATGGGGGACAATCCCTGCAAGCTTGATATTTCAGATTGTCTCTTATGCGTAGCCATTCTTCCAGTGCCGTCGCCTTGCCTGCGGGCGCCAGCTTGTCGACTGCGTCAAGGTCGGACTGGACCACCCTCAAGCGCCTGCTGCCCTATCTGTGGGAATACAAGTGGCGGGTGATGCTGGCCCTGGCCTTTATGGTCGGGGCCAAGCTGTCCAATGTGGGCGTGCCTTTGTTGCTCAAGGAGTTGGTGGACCGCATGGGCATCCGGCCTGGTGACCCGGCAGCTCTCTGGGTGGTGCCGGCAGGGCTGTTGCTGGCTTATGGCGCACTGCGTTTTCTGACCTCGTTTTTCACTGAACTACGGGAATTGGTATTTGCCAAGGCCACCGAAGGCGCGGTGCGCAGCATCACCCTGCAGGTGTTCCGTCATTTGCACGCGCTCAGCCTGCGCTTTCATCTGGAGCGCCAGACCGGCGGCATGACCCGCGACATTGAGCGCGGTACGCGGGCGATCAACTCCTTGATCTCCTACTCGATCTACAGCATCCTGCCCACCCTGGTGGAGGTCAGCTTGGTGCTGACCCTGTTGGCGGTCAAGTTTGATCTGTGGTTTGCGTGGATCACCATCGGTGCATTGGCAGCCTATATCGCTTTCACGGTCAGCATTACCGAATGGCGTACCCAGTTGCGCCGGCGCATGAACGAGCTCGATACGGTCGCCCACAGCCGTGCCATCGACTCATTGCTGAATTATGAAACCGTCAAGTATTTCAACAACGAAGCTTTTGAGGCCCGGCGCTACGACGAAAATCTGGAGGACTACCGGCGTGCTGCCATCAAAAGCCAGGCCACACTCAGCCTGCTCAACACAGGTCAGCAACTGATCATCGCCTGCGCACTGGTGGCCATGTTGTGGCGCGCCACCCAGGGCGTGATGGATGGGCGCATGACCTTGGGGGACCTGGTCATGATCAATGCCTTCATGATCCAGCTCTACATCCCGCTCAATTTTCTGGGGGTGCTTTACCGGGAGATCAAGCAAAGCCTGACCGATCTGGACAAGATGTTCAAGCTGCTCGATCGACCCTGCGAGGTGGCCGATGCACCTGGCGCGAGTGCGCTGAATCTGGGCGCCCAGGAGAATCAGGTGTCAGTGCGCTTTGAGCAGGTGAACTTTGCCTACGACCCTGCTCGCACTATCCTGCACGATGTGAGCTTCGATATCCCGGCTGGCAAGACAGTGGCGGTGGTGGGCCCGTCTGGTTCTGGCAAATCGACCTTGGCGCGCCTGCTCTACCGCTTCTACGATGTTCAAGAAGGGCAGGTTTTTATCGCCGGACAGGACATCCGGCAGGTGACGCAGGACTCTTTGCGCCGAGCCATCGGCATCGTGCCGCAGGATACGGTGCTCTTCAACGACACCGTGGAATACAACATCGCCTACGGCCGGCCTGGAGCCAGCCGCTTGGAGGTGGAAGCGGCTGCGCGCGCCGCGCACATTCATGACTTCATTGCTGCCACCCCGCAGGGCTATGCCACCATGGTGGGCGAACGTGGCCTCAAGCTCTCGGGCGGGGAAAAGCAGCGGGTGGCGATTGCCCGCACGCTGCTGAAAAATCCGCCTATCCTGATCTTTGATGAAGCCACCTCGGCGCTGGACTCGGCCAATGAGCGTGCCATCCAGGGCGAACTCGAAAGCGCTGCCCAGGGCAAGACCACCTTGGTGATCGCCCATCGCCTGTCCACTGTGGTTCACGCCCATCAGATCCTGGTGCTGCAGCAGGGCCGCATTGTCGAGCGCGGCCGGCATGACGAACTGCTGGCTGCCGGGGGGGCCTATGCCCGGATGTGGGCGCTGCAGCAGCGCGGCCAGGAGCCGGTAGTCGCCGAGGAAAAGGACTCGGGGACAATAGCGCCATGACCCAAGAAATTACGCTCACCCGCCCGGATGACTGGCATCTGCATGTGCGCGACGGCGCAGCACTGGCCACGGTGGTGCCGCACACTGCCCACCAATTTGGTCGCGCGATCATCATGCCCAACCTCAAGCCCCCCGTGACCACGGCCGAGCAGGCCCTGGCCTACCGGCAGCGCATCAAGGCGGCGGTACCTGCAGGTGTGGCTTTCGAGCCGCTGATGACGCTCTACCTCACCGACAATCTCGCCCCGCAAGAAATCCAGCGCGCCCGTGCCGTCGGTGTAGTGGCCTGCAAGCTCTACCCGGCAGGTGCCACCACCAACAGCGATGCCGGGGTGACCGATATCCGCAAAATCTCCAAGACCCTGGAGGCGATGCAGCGCGAAGGCCTGTTGTTGCTGGTGCATGGTGAGGTGACCTCGCCTGAAATTGACCTGTTTGACCGCGAGGCATTGTTCATTGAACAGCAACTGATTCCCTTGCGGCGCGACTTCCCCGAACTCAAGATCGTGATGGAACACATCACCACCCGGGAGGCGGCGCAGTATGTGGCACAGGCTGACCGCTTGCTGGGCGCCACCATCACGGCACACCACCTGCTGTACAACCGCAATGCCATCTTTACTGGCGGTATTCGGCCGCACTACTACTGCCTGCCAGTGCTCAAGCGCGAAGTGCACCGCCTGGCGCTGGTGGCGGCTGCCACCGGAGGCAATCCTAAATTTTTCCTGGGTACCGACAGCGCACCGCATCCGGCACACTTGAAAGAGCATGCGGTGGGCTGTGCAGGCTGTTACACCGCCCATGCGGCGATTGAAATGTATGCCGAGGCCTTTGAGGCAGCCGGGGCTTTGCATCGGCTGGAGGCTTTTGCCAGTTTCCACGGGGCAGACTTTTATGGCCTGCCGCGAAATACCGGCACGATCAGCCTGCGCAGGCAAAGCTGGGAGCCTCCAAGCAGTTTCCCTTTTGGAGAAGCCGAACTCAAGCCTTTGCGTGCCGGCGAATCGCTTCCGTGGCGCATGGTCTAGCCGAAATCGCCGATATCGATTGGGCCGCGCCCTGGCTTGGGCCTTATCGCGCATTGGGCCAGCTTCTGGCGGACAAGATCGAGCACGGCGCAAGCTGCGCCAGTGCATTGAGCTCGGTGGCGGCATCCGGGCAGTTGCGTTTCGTGCCACAGGACGAGTTGCCAGCCGGCGCGTCCTATGAGTCATTCATTTTCCAGTCGCGCTGCGTACCCACCCGCGATGGCCTGCATGATTTCTTCAATGGCCTGGTCTGGCATCACTTTCCTCAAAGCAAGCAAGCCCTCAACCGGGTGCAGGCCGAGCAGATCCAGCGCTCTGGCCTGGGCCCGGTGCGTGGCGCGGTGCGTGATGCCGTCACCGTGTTTGACGAAAACGCCGCCTTGCTGCGTGCGCCCGACATCCTGTGGGAGGCGCTGGCCAAGCGTCAATGGCACCGTCTGTTTGGCGAGTTGCGCCCCTTGTGGCAAGAGTCGCATCTGATCCTGTTTGGTCATGCCCTTCTGGAAAAACTGGTCACGCCACGCAAAGCCATCACCGCCCATGTGCTGCGCATCAGCCCGCCATCAGATCACTTGCCTGACATCGATGACTGGCTGGCAGACCATCTGGATGTCGAGGTGCTCAAGCGCAAACCTTACCGCCCGTTACCGGTGCTGGGCGTGCCGGGCTGGTGGCCAGCCAACGAAGAGGCCGACTTCTATGCCGATACCGAGGTATTTCGCGCAGCCAGAGACCAGGTGTGAAACGGCTACAAACTGTATGGCTTTGACGCCAAGCGCTTGATTTTCGCCACCCAGCCCATAGTATTCGCATCAGTGGCTCGCGGGTGTCGGGCTGTTGCAAAAGGAAAACATGAAACGAATCATTCTCTTTGTTTTGACCAATCTGGCGGTGGTGGTGGTGCTGGGCATTGTGGCCAGCCTGCTGGGCGTCAACCGTTACCTGACTTCCCAGGGATTGGACCTGGGCCTGCTGCTGGGCTATGCGCTGGTGATCGGCTTTGGCGGCGCGATCATTTCACTGCTGATCAGCAAGCCGGTGGCCAAGTGGAGTGCCGGCGTGCGGGTGATCGAACAGCCGCAGTCACCCGATGAGGCCTGGATTGTCAATACCGTGCGCAAATTCGCCGACCAGGCCGGCATCGGCATGCCTGAAGTGGGCATCTTCGAGGGTGACCCCAATGCCTTTGCCACTGGCGCCTTCAAGAACTCTGCCCTGGTCGCAGTGTCCACCGGCCTATTGCAGAACATGACCCGCGAAGAGGTGGAGGCGGTGATCGGCCATGAGGTGGCGCATATTGCCAATGGAGACATGGTCACCATGACCCTGATCCAGGGCGTGATGAACACCTTTGTGGTGTTTCTCAGCCGGGTCATCAGCTATGCGGTCGACAGCTTTTTGCGCCGCAATGACGAGGAAAGCTCCGGCCCTGGCATCGGCTACATGATCAGCACCATCGTGCTGGACATCATCCTGGGCTTTCTGGCCGCCATTGTCGTGGCCTGGTTCTCGCGCCAGCGCGAGTTCCGCGCCGATGCAGGTGCAGCCCAGTTGATGGGGCGGCGCCAGCCCATGATCAATGCCCTGGCCCGTCTGGGTGGCCTGCATGCAGCCGAATTGCCCAAGAGCATGCAAGCCATGGGGATTGCGGGCGGCATAGGCCAGTTGTTCTCGACCCATCCGCCTATTGAGGAGCGCATTGCGGCGCTGCAAAACGCCCGGGATTGACACGAAACGGGCGAGGCCGAGCCCGCGCCCGGCCTAACCGAGCTGAGTTCGGTTCAGTCAGGTGCCACGATTGGCACCTGACTCAGCATTTCCAGCGCCAGGGCTTCGGCCACCTTGATGCCGTCCACCCCTGCCGAAAGAATGCCCCCCGCATAGCCAGCCCCTTCGCCTGCTGGGTAAAGCCCGCGCACATTCAGGCTTTGCAGATCATGTCCACGAGGAATTCGCAATGGCGAAGAGGTGCGGGTCTCCACCCCGGTGAGCACTGCGTCGGCCATGTCAAAGCCCTTGATCTTGCGACCAAATACTGGGAGAGCCTCACGAATGGCTTCAATCGCATAGCCAGGCAGAGCCTCGGCAAGGCTGCCCAAACGCACGCCAGGCTTGTACGAGGGCAGCACCGTGCCAAATACCTGTGACGGGCGGTCGGCCAGAAAATCACCGACCAGCTGACCCGGCGCTTCGTAATTGCTGCCACCCAGCACATAGGCGCTGGCTTCCAGCTTGCGTTGCAAGACGATACCGGCTAATGGATGGTGCTGGGGCGGTTGCTGCTGGGCCATAGATGCAGCCTGCAATGCATAGTGCAGGCCGTCTTCGTTGCCAAAAGCGGCCTGCCAATCGGCCACATCACCCAGACCATTGGGGAAGTCTTCAGGGTCAATCCCCACCACAATCCCTGCGTTGGCATTGCGCTCATTGCGCGAATACTGGCTCATGCCATTGGTCACCACCCGGCCAGCTTCGGAAGTGGCCGCCACCACAGTGCCGCCAGGGCACATGCAAAAGCTGTAGACGGCGCGGCCGTTGCCGGCATGATGCACCAGTTTGTAATCCGCCGCGCCCAGCAGTGGGTGGCCGGCATGACGGCCCCAGCGCGCGCGGTCAATCAGGCCTTGCGGGTGCTCGATGCGAAAGCCCACCGAGAAAGGCTTGGCATGCATTTCGACACCACGGTCAAACAGCATGGCAAAGGTGTCGCGCGCGCTGTGACCCAGGGCGATTACCACCTGGGAAGCCGCCAGCTCATAGGTCTGTCCCGAGACACGGTCAAGCACCTTGAGGCCACGCACCTGTTTGTCGCCAGACACACCTTCGGTCAACAGCAGCTCGGTGACGCGCTGCTGGAAGCGGATTTCGCCACCCAGGGCGATGATCTGCGCACGCATGTTTTCCACCACCTTGACCAGCTTGAAGGTGCCAATATGCGGGTGCGCCTCCACCAGGATGTCCGCGGGTGCGCCAGCCTTTACGAACTCGGCCATCACCTTGCGACCCAGATGGCGCGGATCCTTGATCTGGCTGTAGAGCTTTCCGTCTGAAAAGGTGCCCGCGCCCCCTTCGCCAAATTGGACATTGGACTCGGGCTTGAGTGTTTTTTGACGCCACAGGCCCCAGGTGTCCTGGGTACGTTGACGCACCATGCTGCCGCGCTCCAGTACGATCGGGCGAAAGCCCATCTGAGCAAGCAAGAGAGCGGCGAAGATCCCGCAGGGTCCAAAGCCCACCACCACCGGCCGCTCGGTCAGCGTCACGGGTGCCTGGGCCGCCGGGTGATAGGCCAGATCTGGGCTGGGGCCGATGTGCGGATGTTTGGCATGGCGCTGCAGCAGCGCTGCCTCCAGGGTCGGATTGCGCAGCTGCAGGTCCACGATAAAGACGGCGTTCAGGGCCTGCTTGCGCGCATCAAAGCTGCGCTTGAACACCTGCAGCGATGCAATGTCACCTTCTTCAATGCCCAGCTGGGTTGCTGCCAGCTTTTGCAAATGAGCGACGGGTTGCGCCGAGGGGGATCGGCCCGCCTCGGCATCGGCGGGCGCGTCAGCTGGGCGTGGCTGGGTGGATGGCAGGGCTTCCAGCGGAAGCTTGAGCTCGGTGAGGCGGATCAAGGGGTGCAGGCCCGTGGTGATCGGGCAAAGGCAAAATGGATGTCAATTTTAGGGGGCCAGTCATTCGGCACTGGCTAGGTGCAATCTTCAGTCTTTAGGTGGGCAGAAAACCTTCGACCGACAGATAGCGCTCGCCGGTGTCGTAATTGAAGCCAAGCACGGTGGCACCAGCGGGGAGTTCAGGAAGTTTTTGGGCGATGGCCTGCAGGGTAGCCCCCGAGGAGATACCCACCAACATGCCTTCTTCGCGGGCGCAGCGCCGTGCCATCTCCCTGGCTGGTTCGGCCTCCACCTGGATCACTCCATCGAGCAGCGCAGTGTCCAGATTTTTTGGAATGAAGCCGGCGCCAATGCCCTGAATCGGATGGGGAGAGGGCGCCCCACCGGAGATCACAGGAGAGGCTGCGGGCTCGACGGCAAATACCTTGAGATTGGGAAATTTGGCTTTCAGCACCCGGGCAGTGCCACTGAGGTGTCCGCCCGTGCCCACGCCAGTGATCAGCGCATCAATGCCGTGCGGAAAGTCAGCCAGTATTTCCTGGGCAGTGGTGCGTGCATGCACCTCGATATTGTTGGGGTTTTCGAATTGCTGCGGCATCCACGCCCCGGGTGTTGCCGCCACGATCTCCTGGGCTCGAGCGATTGACCCTTTCATCCCTTTTTCACGAGGTGTGAGGTCAAAGCTGGCGCCATAGGCCAGCATCAGGCGACGCCGCTCGATCGACATGCTGTCGGGCATGACCAGAATGAGCTTGTAGCCTTTGACGGCGGCCACCAGGGCCAGTCCTACCCCTGTATTGCCCGAAGTGGGTTCGACAATGGTGGCGCCTGGTTTCAGCTCACCGCTGGATTCTGCGGCTTCCACCATGGACAGGGCAATTCGGTCCTTGATCGAGCCGCCAGGGTTTGTACGCTCGGACTTGATCCACACATTGGCAAAGTCGCCAAACAGGCGGTTGATACGCACATGCGGTGTGTTGCCGATGGTCTGCAGGATATTGTTGGCTTTCATGGGGATTCCTCCAAATCCGCATTCTCCCAGCATTCGCCACGGAAGTGGATAATGCCTTGGTGAAGCGTGCCAGACCGCCGCTGGTGCATGTCCCGAAAGGGCGCACTGGAGGAAAGTCCGGACTGCACAGGGCAGCGTAGGAGGTAACACCTCTCCGCCGTGAGGCGAGGATCAGAGCAACAGAGACGAGCCGATTAAGTTCGGGTGAAACGGGCAATCTCTACGCGCAGCAATACCAAGTAGGCCAGCATTGATGCGGCTCGCAGAGCTGGCGGGTAGGTAGCACCGAGCCGGTGGGGTGACCCCCGGCCCAGATAGATGGCGGTCACACCGGGGGCGACTCCGGCGGCACAGAATCCGGCTTACCGGCACGCTTCACTTTTTTAGCCCTGCGGCAACAGGGTTCGACCCAGGGCGAACACCGAATTCGGGGCCAGCGTCCTGGTTGACTCGACAGGTGGTTTGGCAAAGACACCACGTTTGCTTGGGCGTGACTCGACCTGGACACCCTTGGTCAGCTGCTCAGTGACCAGTTCGGACAAACGTACCGAGTGCATGTAGTCGGCCATCCGGGCATCCAGCCGGGTCCACAAATCCTGTGTCAGGTTTTCCTGCTCATCCTTGGCTGGGGCGGAAATACGCCGCAGGGGTCCGTTGATCGCATGGATGATGTCGACCACAGAAATTTCCTGCGGTTTGCGCCCCAGGGCATAGCCGCCTCCCGGGCCACGGGTGCTTCTGACCAGGCCGTGCTGGCGCAGGCGACTGAACATCTGCTCCAGGTAGGACACAGAAATCTGGTGCCGCTTGCTGATGTCCTTGAGTGACACCGGGCCATTTTGCTCGCGCAAGGCGATGTCGACCATGGCGGCTACGGCAAATCGACTTTTGGTGGTGATACGCATGGCAAGGGCCTTTAAGACGCGGATGCAATAACCGCATTGAGCGAATATAAGCGATCCTTTAAATATTTGCTGACCAAGGGTTAGAGCTGGTTTTGACGCTCAAGTTCCCTGAGGCGGTTCACATGGGCGAGCAGCGAGCGGCGGGCCATCGGCCACAGGGCAGCCGGGACATCGTCATAGGCCAGAGCCACCCAGTCGTCCATGCCGCCACCGGGTTTGGCCAGCATGGCCTGCTGCACTTTGGCCTCACGTTTCAGGCGGTGCGCCTTCAGGGCTGCGATGGCCGCCCGCGCCTCGCCCAGCACATAGCCATGGGCGGGTAGGATGAATTCCACCGCCCAGTCCTGGCAGGCAAGATCCAGGCGGTCCAGCGAGGACAGGTAGGCATTCATGTCGCCATCGGGTGGGTCGATCACCGTAGTGCTGCCGTTCAGGACATGGTCACCGGTCAACAGCAGGCCATCTTCTTCCAAAACCAGGCACAGGTGGTTGGCGGCATGGCCGGGGGTGTGAACCACTTGCAGGGTATGCGTTTCAGCGCGGGCGCCCAACTGCAGGCGCTCCCCATCGCCCAGCTCGCGATCAGGCCTGAAAAAGCTGGCCGGCCTGGCGCTCGCGGCTGAGGACAGGCCAAGAATCGCCGGCCGATGCGGGCACAGCGCCTGCAGGGGCAGTGCGCCCGGTGAATGATCGGCGTGTGAGTGAGTGCACACAATCATTCGAATATCCCCGCCAGCCGCCTGCCACAGGCCCTGCTGGTGCTCGGGTAGATCGGGACCGGGATCCACCACGATATAGCCCACGGCTGAATTGCCAATCAGATAGCTGTTGGTTCCTGGTCCGGTCATGGCGCTCGGGTTGGGCGCTGTCAGGCGGAGCAGGTTGCGCAAAAGCGGCACCGGCCGCTGGCTTTGCCAGTCCAGCGCGTGCACCGCTTGACCATCGGGGCAAACCAAAGCCAGCTCGCCAAATGCGGTTTCATGCGCCAGAACAGTCACCTCCCCACCTTTGCGCAGCCCACGGCGTTGCAAGTACAGTTCTGCACCGCTGCTCCCAGCGCTTGGCGGGTGTAGGAGTTGATTTGGCCTTACCATGCATGCATTGTGAACTATCCGCACAAAGTGGCGGCGTAAAGGAGAAGACTGTGATGATGCGCATCCGTGTAGCCACCCGCTTGTTGCTTGCTTTAAGTCTGGTCGTACCCTTAACTGCATTAGCCCAGGCCTGGCCCGGCAAGCAGGCGATCAAGTTGGTGGCGGTGTTTCCGCCCGGGGGATCAGTGGATCAGGTCTCGCGCCTGCTGGCGCCCCATCTGCAACAGGAATTGGGGCAGAACGTAATTGTGGAAAACAAGGGGGGCGCCTCTGGCGCCATCGGTGCCGCCGCAGTGGCCGCTGCGCCTGCGGATGGCTACACCTTTGCGGTGGTGTTTGACACCCATGGCGTCAACCCGGCGCTGATGCCCAACCTGCCGTTTGACTCGCGCAAGGATTTGAGCACCGTGCTGGTGATCGGCACCTCGCCCATGGTCTTGGCCGCGCCCGCTGCCTCGGACTTCAAAAGCTTTGCCGATGTGGCCGCCGCGGCCAGGTCGGGCAAAAGCGTCAGCTACGGCTCGATCGGATCGGGTAGCCTGGGACATCTGGCGATGGCGCTTTTGGGCAAGAACGGCGGGATGGGCTTAAACCATGTGCCCTACAAGGGGGGCGGTCCCTTGATGAACGATGTGGTGGCTGGCCATGTGCCCCTGTCCATCGGCTCGGTGTTTGTCACCAAGCCGCACATCGACAGCAAGCGCCTGCGCCCCTTGGCGGTGACCACTTCCAAGCGCAGCGCCAAGCTGCCGGAGGTGCCGACGATTGCCGAGAATGGCTTTGCTGGCTTCGAGGCACCCGCCTGGTGGGCGGTGCTGGCGCCTGCCAAAACGCCAGCCGATGTTGTTCAGCGCATGAATGCCGCGATCAACAAGGCCATGAAGAACCCTGATGTTGCTGCCCGCCTGGATGCACAGGGCATTGATGTGATGGGCGGCACACCGCAGGCAGGCCAGGCCTTCTTGGAGCGGCAGATGGACATCTGGGCCAAAGTGGTGCGCGAGAACAATATCAAGCCCGATTAGGGCTTGTCCCCTTGTCTCAAGACTCAGGCGTGATGCCCAGGGCCACCAGAAAGCGCGCCACCATGTTGTAGGTGGCGATGGCGCTGGTGAGTTCGACCATCTGGGTTTCGTCAAAGTGCTGACGCAGTCCGTCAAAGACCTCGTCGCTGACTTTCACATCCAGCGTCATCTGGGCAGCGTAGCGAATCACCAGGCGGTCCACCGGATCCAGGCTTGGGTCGGCCGGTAAGCCACGCGGATTGGCATTGACAAAGGCTTGCAGCGCATCAATTTGAGCCTGCGTGCCTCCTGCGGCCAGAAAATCCGGGGCATGGTGGTGAAACTCGTAGTGCGCGCCAGTAAGCAGTGCCACCGTGCAGATGCCCAGCTCGCGCAGGCGCCGGCTGGTGGGCAATTCGGTGCGCACTGCCTTGAGATAAACATTCCAGCCACGCGCCAGCGGCTCGCTCCAGAGCAGCGCCTTGTCCAGGTTGAGCAGGTTGCCGCCACGGCGGGCAAGGATGGCATCCACCAGGTCTTGCGGTTGTGGTTTGCGTTCAGGGGTCCAGTCGGGAAGTTTCATGGGGTGTCCAGGTCAGGCTCGGTTGGAAAAGCCCCAAGGATATAGGTTAATTCAGCGGATAATTTGTC
>Ga0129336_10001001_pt1 | contig 16848 bp, 14 predicted proteins | sample CPB6_02_DNA_FD_96878 | JGI IMG/M metagenome (GOLD analysis project Ga0129336, IMG submission 96878) | Freshwater to marine salinity gradient microbial communities from Chesapeake Bay, USA - CPBay_Sum_0.6_0.2_DNA | ecosystem: Environmental > Aquatic > Marine > Coastal | place: USA: Chesapeake... | reverse complement strand
TCGTCCTCCTCGTCAACCTCCAGCACCTAGTCGCTGTGGATGGCGGGCGACGCTCGTCGCCCGATCGCCTTACCGTCGCCCCATGATGTCCGTGCGGCTCTTTGTCTATCGATTTCGTCGACCACTAGCAGGTGCCAGCGCTGCACTGGCGGTACTCATCCTCGCGAGCCTCATCCGTCCTGCTCAGCCACCGATGACCGACCTCGTCGTTGCTGCCACGGACCTCCCCGCAGGAGCCACCCTCACGGCAGCGGATCTCGACAGGTGGTCGGTGCCGGTCGACTACTCCACTCCCGGCGCCCTCGTCGACCCGGAGGAGGCCGTAGGCGGCACGATCTCGAGCGCGCTCGCGGCGGGCGAGGTCATCACGCGAAGTCGCCTCGTGTCGGCATCCACGTTGCCCGCGGGACTCCACGCCGTACCCGTGCGCCTCGCGGAGGCCGACGTGGCCGACCTGCTCACCCCGGGTACGACGATCGACCTCGTCCTGATCTCCGGGGACAGGGGCGGTGACGGGACTGGCGACGTGGTGGCCCAGGGCGTCCAGGTGGTGACCGTGCCGCGCCCGGAGTCCTCCGCGGGTCTGGGCTCGCCCGAGCGCCGCGCCGGTAGTCTCATCGTCGTCGCGACCGATCGCCGCACGGCAATCACCCTCGCGGCGGTGGGCTCGCAGCCAGGCCTCGGTGTCGTCCTGCGCTGACCGCCTCACTCACTCCAGTGCACGGTGATCGGGAGGGACATCCGCATGATCAAGGGCTTCAAGGAATTCGTCTTCCGCGGCAACGTCATCGACCTGGCCGTCGCCGTCGCCGTCGGCACGGCGTTGGCGGCGCTCGTGGCCGCGGTCACCCAAGCGCTCATCGAGCCGATCGTCGGCTGGATCCTCAGCCTGCTCGGTGGCTCGGACGGCACGATCGGTGGCACGATCACGCTCGCGGAGGGCTACGAGCTCAACTTCGCCCTCCTCATCGGGGCCGTCATCACCTTCTTCGTCACCCTGGCGGCCCTCTATGTGTTCTTCGTAGCGCCGATGAACAAGTACCGCGCCGTGACAGGGCAGGGAGACGTCGACACGCGAACAGCAGACGTGAAACTGCTCGAGGAGATCCGGGATCTGCTGCGTCAGCAGGTTGAGGGCGGCGCGAAGTCATCCGATTGACACAAGGACATCCGATCGAGCAGAGCGGCCAGCCAACTAAGCAGGGGGTGCGCCAGACGCCCTAGCCATGGTGCGGGGGGCGCTGCTCGAGGTAGTGACGATCGTCGTAGGCGTCGACGCCTTCGTCGGTGGTGATGTCCGGCAGCAGGCCACTCGACGTTGCTGACGGTCGCTGCCCTCCGGCGGCCGAGATCGCGTCAGCGATGCCCGCGGACAGCACGTCGATATCCGCCTCGCTGACGACGAACGGCGGAGATATCTGCAGGGCTCCGGACGCGAGATTGCGGGTGAGGATCCCCCGCTCTCGGAGCCCGGCGAGCACGGCGGCCGGCACGCCCGCCGCCTTGGCATCGGGCGTGTAGTCCACGGCGGCGAGGAGCCCGACGCCTGCCCTCACCTCCGCGACCACGTCGTAGGAGATGAGTGGTGCGAGGGCCGCACCTAGCCGGTGCTGCAGCCGGTCCACGCGAACGACGAGATCCTCGTCATCGACGATGTCGAGGTTGGCCAGGGCGACCGCACACGCCGTCGCGTGAGCGGAATAGGTGTAGCCGTGACGCCACATGACCGGCTGATCGCGCTTGGACCAGAAGGGCTCGGCGATCCGTCCGGACACCAACACTGCCCCCAGAGGGACGTAGCCGGAGGTGATTCCCTTGGCCGTGAGGATGATGTCGGGATCAAGGTCCCAGCGCTCGCTCGCGAACATGGCTCCGGTCCGTCCGTAACCGCAGATGACCTCATCCGCCACGAAGACGACGTCGTGATCGCGACAGATCTGACGGGCACGCTCGAGGTAGCCCGAAGGTGGGGCGTAGACCCCACCGGCGCCGATCACCGGCTCGCAAAAGAACGCCGCGATATCGCTGCGATCGTCCAACAGCGACGCGAGGGCTTCGGCGTCATCCCAGGGCACCTGGACGACAGCCGGGTCCAAGTCGCCGTGGCCCCACTTGTTGGCCTCGATGCCCGCGAGGCTCGTCCCCGCCAGGTGCATACCGTGATAGGCGTGTTCGCGCGTGACGATCACGGAGCGGGATGGTTCGTCGCGCTCCGACCAGTAGCGGCGCACGAGCTTGACCGCCGTATCGACGCTGTCACTGCCACCACTGGTCAGGAACACCCGTGTGTCCGGCATGGGCGACATGTCAGCGAGCCGAGCGGCGAGGTCGAGCGCGGGGCGCGTCGCGAGGTCTCCGAAGGACGAGTACGACGCGAGTCGGGACATCTGATCGCGTGCCGCTTCGGCGAGCACCTCACGGCCATGACCGACGTTGCAGTACCACAGTCCGGCCGAGGCATCGAGATAGCGGCGCCCTTGCTCATCGACCACGTAGGCGCCCTCACCGCGGGCCAGGACGAGTTCACCCGCGGCTGAGACCGCGGCCATGTCCGCGAAGGGGTGCCAGAGCCTGGTCCCCTGTGCGTGATCGGCCTTCGCATGCTCCACGCGCGCAGGCTAGCGTGACGCCCATGCGCATCGTCCTGCTCGGCGCCACCGGCTACACCGGACGCCTCACTGCTGAGGCCATGGTGCGCGCCGGGCTCACCCCGGTCCTCGCGGGACGGCGCCACGATGCCGTGAGCCGACTCGCGGATCGCCTGGCTCCACTCGCGCCCACGCCCGCGTCGCAGCCCACCATCGCGGTCGCCGATGCCGGCGATGCGATGTCGGTACGCCGCTTGATCGAGTCCAGCGAGGACGTCCTCGTGTCCACGGTCGGGCCGTTCATGCAGTGGGGCGATGCTGCGATCGAGGCGGCCGTCGACGCCGGGGCGGCGTACCTCGACTCGACCGGTGAGCCGCCGTTCATCCGCAGCGTGTTCGAGGTGTACGGTCCGCGCGCAGAGGCCACGGGGGCGCGCCTGGTCACGGCTTTCGGCTACGACTACGTGCCCGGAAATCTCGCCGGCGCGCTCGTCCTGCGGCGATGCCAGCGCGCAGGGCAGCGAGCGGCACGACTGGACATCGGTTACTTCATCGACGGGTCATTCGGCATCAGCTCCGGTACGCGCGCCAGCGCCGCGGGCGTCCTGCTCGCACCGAGCTTCGCTCGCAAGGGCGGCACGCTCGTAGACCGGCGCTCATCTGCCGGGCGCACCCGCGAGTTCGACCTGGGCCGGGGCCGGGTCTGGAAGGGCCTGCCGGTCGCGGGCTCCGAGCACCTGGCCCTTCCTCTCACCGACGGTGGCATCAGCGATATCGAGGTCTGGCTGGGCTGGGCGGGCAGGTGGACGTCCGCGGCATCGGTCGCAGGTGGCGCCCTCGGCGCCATCGCAGCGGTCCCCGGTGCAGGTGACCGCGCGATGAAGGCCCTGCGCCAACGGCTCGGGCGCACGACCGGCGAGGGTCCCGACGCTGCCGGACGCGCCGCGGCACGCACGGTGGTCCAGGCGGAGGCCAGCGACGCGGTGGGGCGCCCGGTCGCGACCGTGCGCCTCGAAGGCCCGTCGCCGTACGACCTCACCGCCGAACTGCTGGCATGGGGCGCGGCCATGGCCGCCACGCACTCCATGTCACCCGGGGCCCACGGACCCGTCGATGCCTTCGGCCTCGATGCGCTCGAGCGGGGCTGTGCCGACATCGGCCTGGTCGCGGTTGCGTAGGCGGACCCCCGGTGCACGACCTCACAGATAGGCGCGGCCCCGCCCGGGCGCAGGGTGTCGACACCCTCACCGAGTCCGAGTGGCGCTCACGTGCTGCGGCGCACCGGGCTCGTGTCGATCCGTGGATCGCCCCGCGACTGGCACGGCGCACTCGCGGTGAGAGCCATCCGGTGGACGACTTCCTCTTCGACTACTACTCCTGGCGTCCGGGACAACTGGCGCGATGGCACCCCGGGATGGGCGTGACGCTCACGGGCAATGTGGGCGACTTCGTCGGGATGCGCGGCTACGTCGTCGATGAGACGGGCGCCCGCGTCGATGTCTCCGCCCTCCCCCTCGATGTCATGAAGCAGGCGCTGGCCATCGTCGAAGCAACCGCCTCGAGGACACCATCGTTCACCTGTTTCGGCCGGCACGAGTGGGCCATGGTGTATCGCCTCGATTCGGCGAAGATCAGGCACACTGCTTGGCCGCTCAGGCTGGATCAGGGCGCCATCGATGCCGTTGTCGAGTCCTCGCCGCTCAGGTGCACCCACTTCGATGCGTTTCGCTTCTACACCGAACCGGCTAGGCCACTGAACCTCACGGTCCTCACCCGGACGGGTCAGATCCAGACCGAGCAGCCGGGATGCCTCCACGCCACGATGGACCTCTACAAGTGGTGCTTCCGCTCCTACCCCGCCATCGGGGCTGACCTGACCGCAGACTGCTTCGACCTCGCGCGGGAGGTCCGCACCATCGACATGCGCGCATCGCCGTACGACTTCAGCGATCTGGGACTGATGCCGATCCGCATCGAGACGCCGCACGGCAGAGGCGAGTACGTCGAGCACCAGCGCGACTTCGCTGAACGCGGAGCACTCCTGCGTCGCACGCTCATGGAAGCGCTGACACGTGCACTCGATGGCACGGGGTCGCCGTGAACGCGCAGGCAGGTGTCGCCCTTCTCCGACTCGCCGCATTCCTGGTCGCCGCCGTGCTGGTGGGCCTGGTGCTCGCCGTCTTCGCTCGCGGGGCGTCCACATCCGACGAGACCACGGGAATCGCGACAGTGCAGACGGCGGTCTTCTTCTTCGGCCCACTCGCGGCCATCGCAACCCTGGCGTTCATCGTCGTGCTCGCCCTCACCAGGCCTGTGTCCCTCGCGCTACGCCGGAGAGCCGCTCGCCTCGTCGCCGTCGCCTATGCCCTCATCGGCGCAGCGCTTGCCATCACGCTCTCCGGGACCTGGTGGGGCCTGCTCGGGGGCACCGCCGCAGCCGTCGCCGCTGGTCTGTCGTGGTGGTTCCTCGGCCGAAACAACATCGCCTCGACGGGCGACTAGGCCCTCGGGTACGGCGCGCCTGCGGCGTCGAGTTCAGCGAGGATTTCGTCATAGCGAGCATCGATGCGGGCGGCTGTCGCCTCGTCGTAGTCGCGGCGCCACCGCCCTATGTGCGCCTGCTGAGGCAGCACATGCGAGTCGAACCATTCGCTCATCCGCCTATCCGGAGCCACGTCGATCGCGTCGAGCAGCGCGGCAAGGGTCTCCTGGCGTTCGGTGACGCTCAACGCGTGCAGGTCGACACGGTGGAATCGTCCGGGCGGGCAGGCCAACTCTGCCCGGTGAGCCTCCAACATGCGGTCACGCCACGCATCGAGCGCGGCGAAGACGTCTCGCGGGCCGAAGGATTTGGAGACGAAGGAGGCTGCAACGTCACGACCATCGCGCATCATGTGGACGACCACGCCCTCGGGAAAGAGCGCGAGCACTCGATCCGCAACGCGGGCGTTGGCCGGCGTCGTGTCGACCCATCGAGGCTTGCCGCTCGCTTCACCGCGGGCTCCCGATTCCGGGCCCGAGGACACGATGGTCTCGGCGAAGTGCCGCGAAGCCGTGTAGGGATCGGTGGCGAAGGCAGCGACATAGTCGTCGCAGGCCTGGCGCATGTGGGCCTCGTCGAGTCGCCGAAAAAGGCCCGAGCGCGCCCCCGACGGCTTGACGCGCACGTACCAGTGCTCCCAGAGGGCTTCGACGACCTGATCGGGAGAGACGAGGCCGACGTAGGCATCCGCGACACCTCCGCGCGAGGCGATGAAGCGAAGCTCACGGGGGTTGGTCGCGCGCAGATCCCGATGGTGACCAAGCAGGCGTCCCGCGATGGTGGTGCCACTGCGCCCGGTGCCGCCGACGAAGACGGGACGGTCCGGCGCCCGCCAGTCGGTCATGGGGCCGATCTCACTTGCGCTTGCGCTTGGCCCGCTCGGCGCGCCGACGCTCCGCCCGGCTGGCATTGGGATCCACCTCGATCTCCTCACCGTCCGCCTGCAGAGTCTCGTGGGTCACGCCGCCGTCCGAAGACGGCGCGGAGTACTCCAGGACCTGCGGGCGCGAGGGTCCGAGCCCCTTGGCCGCGACGGCAGGGGCGGACTTCGCAGCGGTCGCGATCGCCTGGACCGCCGCCGACGCGGGGGCCGCGGTGACGGCTGCAGCTGCCTGCTCCGCCTCCTCGCTCACGGTGGGAGGCGCCTGCACCTCGACGTGGAAGAGGTAGCCGACGGTCTCCTCCTTGATGGCGTCCATCATCGCCGTGAAGAGTTCGTAACCCTCGCGCTGGTACTCCACCAGCGGATCGCGCTGAGCCATCGCTCGCAGGCCGATGCCGTCGCGGAGGTAGTCCATCTCATAGAGATGCTCGCGCCACTTGCGGTCGAGCACGGACAGGATGACGCGGCGCTCCAATTCGCGCGTGACCTCCTCGCCGAGATCGCTCTCGCGCCGGTCGTAGGCGAGGTGGATGTCGTTGGTGAGTTCCTCCGTGAGGAACTCCGCTGTGAGGCCGGCGCGCCCGGAGCCGGACTGCTCCTCGAGCTCGGCGACCGTGACGCCGACGGGATAGAGCTGCCCGAGCGCAGTCCACAGCTGGTCGAGATCCCAGTCCTCGGGATACCCCTCCGCCGTGGCGGCGACGACGTAGCCCGACACGACATCGTCCATGAAGGAACGCACCTGGTCATGGATGTCCGCGCCCGCAAGCACCTGGCGGCGCTCGTCGTAGATAACCAGGCGCTGGCGATTGAGAACGTCGTCGTACTTCAGCACATCCTTGCGAATCTCGAAGTTCTGCGCCTCGACCGAGGTCTGCGCTGACCGAATCGCATTGGAGACCATCTTGGCCTCGATAGGCACATCGTCCGGGACATTGAAGCGACGCAGGAAGGCGTCGACCATCTCGGCCTTGAACAATCGCATGAGGTCGTCTTCGAGGGAGAGGTAGAAGCGCGTCTCGCCCGGGTCACCCTGCCGACCGGAGCGGCCACGGAGCTGGTTGTCGATGCGCCGCGACTCGTGACGCTCGGTGCCGAGGACGTAGAGGCCGCCGAGTTCGATGACCTCCTCGTGCTCCGACGCGACCGACTCCTGCGCTGCGGCAAGGGCTTCCGGCCAAGCCTTCTCGTAGCCCTCCGGGTCCTCGACCGGATCGAGCCCGCGACGCTCGAGTTCCTGCGAGGCGCGGAACTCAGGGTTGCCGCCGAGCATGATGTCGGTGCCGCGGCCGGCCATGTTGGTGGCTACCGTGACCGCGCCCTTGCGGCCCGCTTCAGCGATGATCGAAGCCTCGCGCTCATGGTTCTTGGCGTTGAGCACCTCGTGACGCACGCCCCGCTTCTTGAGTTCGGCCGCGATGAGCTCGCTCTTCTCGACGCTGGTCGTGCCGATAAGCACGGGCTGTCCGGCTTGGTGGCGCTCCTCGATGTCATCGATGACGGCCGAGTACTTCGCCGCCTCGGTGCGGTAGACGAGGTCGGGCTCGTCCATGCGAACCATCGGTCGGTTGGTCGGGATGGGCACGACGCCGAGCTTGTAGATCTGATGGAACTCGTTGGCCTCGGTCATGGCCGTGCCGGTCATGCCCGACAACTTGTCGTAGAGACGGAAGTAGTTCTGGAGGGTGATCGTCGCCAGCGTCTGATTCTCGGCCTTGATCTCCACGCCCTCCTTGGCCTCGATCGCCTGGTGGAGGCCCTCGTTGTAACGGCGACCCTTGAGCAGGCGCCCCGTGTGCTCGTCCACGATGAGGATCTCGCCGTCGAGGATGACGTAGTCACGGTCCCGCTTGAAGAGCTCCTTGGCGCGGACCGCGTTGTTGAGGAAGCCGACCAGGGGCGTGTTGACGGTGTCGTAGAGGTTGTCGATGCCGAGCTGATCCTCGACCTTGTCGATGGCCGACTCGAGAACGCCGATGGTCTTCTTCTTCTCATCGACCTCGTAGTCCTCGTCCTTCTGCAGGACCCGGGCGATGCGGGCGAACTCGGCGTACCACTTGGTGGGCTGATCGGCTGGGCCGCTGATGATGAGCGGTGTCCGCGCCTCGTCAACGAGAATGGAGTCCACCTCGTCGACGACAGCGAAGTTATGGCCGCGCTGCACCATCTCCTCGGTCGACCACGCCATGTTGTCGCGGAGGTAGTCGAAGCCGAATTCGTTGTTGGTGCCGTAGGTGATGTCCGCGGCGTAGGCTTCGCGACGCTCCGCCGGTGTCATGTGCGCGAGAATGACGCCCACTCGCAGACCCAGGAATCGGTGGATGCGCCCCATCCACTCCGAGTCGCGCTCGGCAAGGTAGTCGTTGACCGTCACGACGTGGACACCCTTGCCGGACAGGGCATTGAGGTAGGAGGGCAGGGTCGCCACGAGGGTCTTGCCCTCACCCGTGCGCATCTCGGCGATATTGCCCAGGTGAAGGGCGCCGCCGCCCATGATCTGCACGTCGTAGTGACGCTGACCCAGCGTCCGACGGGCCGCCTCGCGCACGGTGGCGAAGGCTTCGGGCAGGAGCTCATCCAAGCTCTCGCCGTTGTCGATACGGGTGCGGTACTCCGCGGTCAGGCCTCGGAGCTCCTCGTCGGTCATGGCGACGAAGTCGTCCTCGATGGCATTGACCTGCCGCGCGATCCCCTCGAGGGTACGCAGGGTCTTGCCCTCACCGGCCCGAAGGATCTTGTCCAGAATGCCCACCGGCTCATCCTAGACGGGGGCGCGGTCGACCCGGCAGGCAGCGGAGCGCCGGCCGCCAAGGCTGCCTAATCGATCCGCACGAGCCCCCAGCGCGCCGCGCGGACGACAGCCTCGGTGCGCGAGCGCACCTGGAGCTTCTCAAATAGCCGCCGCACGTGATTCTTCACCGTGTTGTCGCTGATGACGAGGAGTTCCGCGATTTCGTGATTGGTGTGGCCCGCGCAGAGCAGGTCCAGCACCTGCACCTCACGCCGCGTGAGTTCGGGCAACCTTGCTGAACCCCCGGGATTCGCCTGACCTGCATTGATGACGACGCGACCATCGGCGACCGCGCGTGCAGTCTGGACCAGTCCGGCCTCGTCGATATCCCGGTCGACCACCCCGGTCGCACCCGCAGCGACAAGCTCGGCGATGAGGCCCGGGGTCACTCCATCGACGAGTACCACGAGCGGTGTGCCGTCCGCCCCTGCCCGCAGGCGCTCGATCTCCGCCGCTGATGCACCGGCGGGGAAGTCCCACACGATGATGCGTGGTTGCTCGGCATGGGAATGATCCACGCTCGACTCGTCTCGCACTCGCCAGCCCGCGTCCTCGAGCGCTGCCGCGACGCCCCGTCGCACGACGGGGGTCGCCGTGACGACGAGGGCAACGGGAGGAGTCTGGGTCGCCACGGCGACCAGTGTGCTGGACCCGGTCATCACCGACGCCGGGAGGTCGCGGCGATGGCTGCAGCGCTCACGTCGACCACCCCGACGGCCCTCAGGGCGCGCATCGCCTCGGCCAGAGTTGATCCGGTCGTGACGATGTCGTCCACGATGACGACGGACGACCGACGCGGTGGTCGCGCGCAGCCGATGGCGCCATCCAGATTGACGAAGCGCTCCACGGCACTGAGCGCCGACTGATCGCGCGGCTGTCGACGCAGTGTCAGGGCACGGTCGAGTTCCGCGGATCCGCCCGCACGGCGGATGATGTCCACGGCCATCCTCGCGACGCGACCCCACGCATCTTCGCCTCGAGTTCGATGAGATGAGCGCGACGATGGAATGGGCACGACGCTGAATGCCAACGACAGCGGCACGCCGCCGTCCTGCCTGGCCGCGGCAATCGCATGCGTCAGCGCGCGGGCAAGATGACCGGCAACATCGCGGCGACCGCGCTCCTTCCATGCCGTGATCGCCGCGCGGGTCGATCCCGCGTAGGGGGCGATGACCCACGTCGGTGGCCACGTCGACGGCGCGGGAGTTGGGGTATGGCACCGAGGGGCTTTGAGCAGGGGCGACGCGCAATCGCGGCAGAGTGCCCGTCCTGGCCGATCGCAGCCCGCGCAGCGCGGAGGAGCTCCCAGGGACACGATGTCCTCGATCCCTGTGCTCACGGTGACCCACGCTCCGCAGGTGACGGATGTGGCGAGCTGAGACCAGGTGCGGGCGCGCGGGGAATCCATAGGCCATTGATGTCCGGGCGTCGTTCCACCACAGCGCGGCGGCAGACCTTCGTGGACAACACGCGGCCGACGTGCCTGTGCACACGCGGGGAGGTAGGCTGCAGCCACGCCCGCCGGACCATCGAAGCCTCGTGACGTCCGACGGCCCCACCACCCCCTTCGAGGTGCACTCCCATGTCCGATCGTCCTGTCACCCCCGCCGGCGCGCCCGACTACAAGGTCGCCGACCTCTCGCTCGCCCCTTTCGGTCGCGACGAGATCCGCCTCGCCGAGCATGAGATGCCCGGCCTCATGGCCATGCGCACGGAGTTCGGCCCGCGCCAGCCGCTCAAGGGCGCCCGCATCACGGGCTCCCTGCACATGACTGTCCAGACCGCTGTCCTCATCGAGACCCTCGTCGCTCTGGGCGCCGAGGTGCGCTGGGCGTCGTGCAACATCTTCTCCACTCAGGACCATGCCGCCGCCGCCGTTGTCGTCGGCCCGGACGGCACTCCCGACGATCCGCGCGGCATTCCCGTGTACGCCTGGAAGGGCGAGACTCTCGACGAGTACTGGTGGTGCACCGAGCAGGTGCTCATGTGGCCGGACGGTGAGGGTCCCAACATGATCCTCGACGATGGCGGTGACGCCACCCTTCTGGTCCACAAGGGCACCGAGTTCGAGGCGGCCGGCGTCGTGCCCAGCACGGATCCCACGGACTCCGAGGAGTACGCCGTCATCCTCGAGGTGCTGCGCCGCTCGCTCACCGAGGACCCGCAGCGCTGGACGCGCATCGGTCAGGGCATCCAGGGCGTCACGGAGGAGACCACGACCGGTGTTCACCGGCTCTATGAGATGCAGCGCGACGGGCGCCTCCTCTTCCCTGCCATCAATGTCAACGATGCGGTGACCAAGTCGAAGTTCGACAACAAGTACGGCTGCCGCCACTCACTTGTCGATGGCATCAATCGCGCGACGGACGTCCTGATCGGCGGCAAGGTCGCCGTCGTCTGCGGCTACGGGGACGTGGGCAAGGGCAGCGCCGACTCACTGCGTGGTCAGGGCGCCCGCGTCATCGTCACGGAGATCGACCCCATCTGCGCCCTCCAGGCCGCCATGGACGGCTACCAGGTCGCCACCATCGAGGACGTCATCGGCACCGCGGACATCTTCATCACGGCGACCGGGTGCAAGGACGTGATCACGGCCGACCACATGTCGCAGATGAAGCATCAGGCGATCGTCGGCAACATCGGCCACTTCGATAATGAGATCGACATGGCCGGACTCGGGCAGATCCCGGGCATCGTGCGCAGGACGATCAAGCCCCAGGTCGATGAGTGGGCATTCCCCGACGGCCACTCGATCATCGTCCTGTCCGAGGGACGCCTGCTCAACCTCGGCAACGCGACCGGGCACCCGTCGTTCGTCATGTCCAACTCCTTCACCAATCAGGTCCTCGCGCAGATCGAGATCTTCACCCGACCCGAGGACTACCCCCTCGGGGTCTACACCCTGCCGAAGCACCTGGACGAGAAGGTCGCCCGACTGCATCTCGATGCACTCGGCGTCCACCTGACCGAACTGTCCAAGGATCAGGCCGAATACATGGGCGTGGACGTCGCGGGCCCCTTCAAGCCCGATCACTACCGCTACTGACCCACTCGCATCACGCACCAGCGCCTCGAATTCCGCATCCCATCGCATCCGCGACGTGGAATTCGAGGCGTTGGTGCGTGCACTCGGCGAATCGCGTCCCCGCCGCGCCCTGACCTAGGCTGACAGGGTGAGCGATGAGCGACCAGACGCGGGAACGCCCGAAGGCACAATGCCTCCCGCAGCACCTGGTCTGGCAACCCCTCAGGCCGTCACCGCTGCACCGACATGGAGCCAGCCCGGGCTCCGGCAGCGCGCCCCCGCGAACTATCCGGGCTGTCCCATCACCGTCGACATCGCCCTGGCGCGCGGCCGCACACTCATTCCACCGCGATGGGGAATCCCCGACGCGATCATCCCTCTGCTCGGCTTCGTCCTCATCTCGGTGGCGGTCGTCGCCCTCGGCAGCCTTCTCAACCTGCCGCTGACGTGGCTGCTCATCCTCGGTGTCGCCCTTCCCTGGATCGCCCTGGCCGGCTGGCCCCTGCTCACCACGTCCTTCCAGGGCAACGGACCTGTCATCGACCTCGGTCTCAGACTGACCTGGCGGGACGTCGGCTGGGGTGTCATCGGGGGGTTCGCCGCACTCATGGCCGGCGGCGCCATCGCGCTCGTCCTCCAGGCGATCTTCGGTGACTTCAGCTCGGCGGCCGGAGAGGTCGGCGAGCAGCTGCGAGACGACGGGCCGCTCTTCGCCGTCGTGGTCTTCGCCCTATGCGTGGCGATCGGCGCCCCCATCGCGGAGGAGATCGCCTTCCGCGGGATGGCCTACAACGCTCTCGCGAAGCGCGGCCTCAACACAGCCTGGGTCATCGCCATCACCACCGTGGCCTTCAGCCTGTTCCACCTCGAGCCCATCCGCGCGCCGATCCTCCTGGCGAGCGGCTTGGTCCTCGGCATCCTGCGCTGGAGGACCCGCAGCCTGGGGGCCCCCATCATCGCTCACGCCGTCAACAACCTGCCAGGAGCAGCATTCCTGCTCCTGGGATGACACCATGGGCACATGAGGGGTCGAGTCCTGGTCGTCGATGACGATGTCGCGCTGGCAGAGATGCTCGGCATCGTGCTGCGCGGCGAAGGCTTCGATCCCGTCTTCTGCGCCGACGGCAGCGAGGCTCTCCAGGCCTTCCGCGACTCGCGGCCCGACATCATCCTGCTCGACCTCATGCTTCCCGGCATGGACGGGATCGATGTTTGCCGCGCCATCAGGCAGGAATCCGGCGTACCGATCGTCATGCTCACCGCGAAGAACGACACCGTCGATGTCGTCCTGGGCCTCGAGTCAGGTGCTGACGACTACATCGTCAAGCCCTTCAAGCCCAAGGAACTCGTCGCCCGGCTACGTGCGCGAGTGCGCCGAAGTGATGACCCGAGCACGGGCACGCTCGAGATCGGTGACGTGACCATCGATGTCGCCGGGCATGTCGTGCGCCGTGGCGACCGGATCATTCCCCTGACCCCGCTGGAGTTCGATCTGCTCGTGTGTCTGGCTCGCAAGCCTTTCCAGGTCTTCACGCGCGAGGTCCTCCTGCAGGAAGTCTGGGGTTATCGTCACGCCGCGGACACCCGCCTGGTCAATGTGCACGTCCAGCGCTTGCGCGCGAAGATCGAGCACGATCCGGAGCACCCTGAGATCGTGCTCACCGTGCGCGGCGTGGGATACAAGGCCGGCCCACCATGACGGCCGGCCCGACGAGTCCCCCGACTCGGAGGGCTCACTCGGCCCCATCGTCGCTTCTCGCCCCGTGGCGGCGCTCACTCCTGCTGCGCGTCACGCTCACGACCCTCGCGCTGTCGGCGCTCGTCATGGCCATACTCGGCTTCCTCCTCCTGTCCCGCGTGACGACGGGACTGCTCGATGCAGCCGAACGAACCGCGGTGACCGAGGCGAGCGCCGGACTCGTCGACGCCCAGCGAATCTCCGCGGCCGCAGCGTCCGCCGCCAACGCCACGTCGCCCGCGAGCGTGGTCGACACGATCGTGGCATCGCTGGCGTCCCGGGCGGGCAATCCTCCGCAGTACGACGTCCTGATGCTCGCGGGCGAGACCGGTGGCGGTGCTGCCCCCGAGCGAGGCACCAATCTGGTGTCCGACGCAAGCGTGCCACCGGAATTGCGCGCAGCCGTGCTCCTCACCGAACGCCAGTCCTGGACCTACACCGAGATCAGGTATCTCGACGGTCGGAGCGCACCGGGAATCGTGGTGGGCGCTCCCCTCGCCGTGACCGACGTCGGCACCTACGAGCTCTACTACCTCTTCCCCCTCACGGATGAAGAGTCGACCCTCGACCTCGTGCGCAGCACCGTCATCGGCACAGGGATCCTGCTGGTCGTGCTGCTCGGCGTGGTCGCCGCCATCGTCACTCGCCAGGTCGTCGCTCCGGTCCGATCCGCAGCCCGCGTCGCGGAGCAATTCTCCGACGGCCACCTGCGCGAGCGCATGGCCGTGCGCGGCGAGGATGACCTCGCCCGCTTGGCCATGGCCTTCAACGACATGGCCGCGAGCCTGGAGCAGCAGATCCATCGGCTCGAGGAGCTCTCCGCGGTCCAGCAGCGATTCGTATCCGACGTCTCGCACGAGCTCCGCACGCCACTCACCACCATTCGCATGGCCGCCGACCTGCTCTTCGAGAGCCGAGCCGATTTGGACCCGCCGACGGCACGGTCGGCCGAACTCCTCCAGACTCAGTTGGATCGCTTCGAGAACCTGCTGAGCGACCTGTTGGAGATCTCGCGCTACGACGCCGGCGCCGCCGTCCTTGACCCGGAGACGGTCGACCTGGTCTCGCTCGTCACACGCGCGGCTGAATCGAGTCGGCCCCTCGCCGATCGGCGCGGCAGCACGGTCACCGTGACCGCCCTCACTGAGCCGTGTCCCGTGGAGTGCGATCCACGCAGAATTGATCGCGTCATGCGCAATCTGCTCGACAACGCGATCGAGCACGGTGAAGGACATCCGATCGAGATCACCATCGCCAGCGATGGAACCGCCGCGGCCGTCACGGTGCGCGATCACGGCGTGGGACTGTCCGATGCTGATATCGCGCACGTCTTCGACCGGTTCTGGCGAGCCGATCCCGCACGGGCCCGAACGACTGGCGGCACAGGACTGGGCCTGTCGATCGCCATGGAGGATACGAGACTGCACGCGGGCTGGCTCGAGGCATGGGGTCAGCCGGGCGTCGGCGCGTGCTTCCGCCTCACGCTCCCCTGCCGCGCCGACGTCGCTCTCGAGGTATCGCCCCTGCCCCTCGTCGACAGCGACGCCGGCGTCACCGCCGAGATCACCCCAGAGCTGGCAACCGAGGTGCGCGCATGAGACATGCAGGCATGATCTCCTTCGCCGCCGCGCTCCCGCTCGTGGCCGGGTGCGCGACCATCCCCACAAGCGGGCCGATCCAGCAGGGCGCCGAGGTCGGGGTCGAAACGACCAACCAGGTGATTCGCGTCATCGCGCGGCCGCCGCAGCCGGACATGACTCCGACCCAGATCGTCTCCGGCTTCCTGCAGGCATCGGCCTCGTTCGAGGACAACCACGCCGTTGCACGCGAGTACCTGACGCCCAGTGCAGCGACCACGTGGGACCCCGCGCGCGGCGTGGCTGTCTACGACGGCGTACCCACGATCGTGCCCGACGGGCTCACTGACGTCGACATGACCGCCACGAGCGTTGGTCGCATCGACGACGAGGGCCACTACGACGTGGCGACCCCGGGGGATCTCATCGATCTCACCTTCACGATGGAGTTCATCAACGGCAACTGGCGGATCGCGACACCACCGCCGGGATTGCTCCTGTCGCGATCCGATGTCGAGCGGGCCTTCCGCGTCTACGAGGTCTTCTTCCTTGATCCATCATTCACCACCCTCGTCCCCGATCCCCGCTACTTCCCTGTGGATGGCCCCACCGCCGCCACCGCCATCACGCGGGCGCTGCTGAGTGGACCCACGGAATGGCTGGCGCCCGCCGTGCGCACCGGCTTCCCCGACGGGACGACGCTGGCTGTCGATGCGGTCCCCGTCGTCGATGGGGTCGCCCGGGTGGATCTGGACCCGCAGGTCCGCCTCGCCGACGAGGAGACGCGACAAGCCTTCTCAGCGCAACTGGTGTGGAGCCTTCGTCAGGCGCCGGGGGTGCGATTCATCGATCTCAACGCCGGTGGCCAGGTGCTCGACGTGCCCGGCGCCATCAACCCTCAGGCGATGGACTCCTGGCCGGGTTTCAACCCCAATGGCATGCCCGCAGGTGCCGACTCCTTCGGCGTCATTGCCGGCCGGGTCGTGGACCTCGACCGCAATCCCCCACTGCCCATCCCCGGCGGCGCCGGCCTGGGCAGCCCGCCTCTCTCGGGTATCGCCGTGTCCCTGCAGGCTAACCGAGTCGCAGGACTCGACGCGGACGCTCGACTGTGGATCGGTGACGTCTCTGCCGGTGCCCCCCTGACTCCGGCCATCGAGGACCCGGGTCAGTCGCGTCCGTCCTTCGGTCGTGGCGACGACGTCTGGGTCGTCGGACCCGATGGGCTTCTCCGGCGCGTGAGCGAGACAGGCGAGGTGGTCGAGGTGCAGGTCGATGGGCTGCCGCCGAAGGCGGTGCTCCAGTCAGCGTCGGTCAGCAGGGACGGCACGCGGATTGCCATGACGGTGCGTCGCGGTCCACGCACCTTCGTGATGCTCGCCGTCATCACGGTGCGAGAGGAGGTCTCTCGCGTCGAGTCACCCGTTCGCGTAGACAACCGCCTGACGACCGTCACCGACGTCGCGTGGGCCGACGATGATCGACTCGTCGCCATCGGCGTCGAGGGGGCTGGTGCGCCCTCGGTCTACGAGATCGACCTGAGCCGAGGGCAGGTGCGATCGCTGGGTGGACCTCCCGGTGTCACGCGCATCGCCGCCGCGCCCGGCGCCCCGATCCTGGCCGCTACGGAGGAGGGTCGGATCTGGACCTACACGTCAGGGCCCTGGCGCCTGGGACCGGAGGGGACGAGCCCGGCATATCCGG
>Ga0129336_10001000_pt1 | contig 16856 bp, 16 predicted proteins | sample CPB6_02_DNA_FD_96878 | JGI IMG/M metagenome (GOLD analysis project Ga0129336, IMG submission 96878) | Freshwater to marine salinity gradient microbial communities from Chesapeake Bay, USA - CPBay_Sum_0.6_0.2_DNA | ecosystem: Environmental > Aquatic > Marine > Coastal | place: USA: Chesapeake... | reverse complement strand
GCCTGCAAGGCGGAAACTTCCTACCTTTTGGTTTCAGCGGAGTCACCGTCAGTCGCGGAGGTGACAACACCCAAGCCACGCTGGTTTTTCCTACCAACGATCTCTCGCGCTCGTGGGCCGCTGAGGCAATCACCAGTAACTGGGTTGCCACGGTGGCACTGGTCAACGTCTCAGCCAGTAAGACGATCTACACCTACGTAGGACAAGTGAGCGCGTCATCGCAAGATGAAACTAAAGTAACGCTGCAGCTCAGCAGCGTTTTAGACGCTGTGGCTACCGACATTCCCTTCCGCTTCATCGGTGAAAACACCGTTGGCGCAATCCCTACTAGCAGTGCCTTCCGATTGTCTTGATCTGATCGGTCTGCCCTACAAACTTGGGGCCGATGGCAGCGATGGTGCAATCGACTGCATCCACTTGGTGTACGCAGTAGAACAGCGACTCGGCATTCCAACACCAGTATTTCGCCCGGATTGGTACACCTTGCCACGGCGATCTGTTTTGCGTGACTTGTACGCATGGGGCAATCGTGTACAAGACGGTGGCTACGATGGTGACGTGGTGTTGCTGCCACAAAACAGCTGGGCTTTTGGCGTCGCATGGCAACAGGGGATTCTGCTTATCAGCCCTTTGAGCGAGCGAGTGGTTTGGTGCCCGCTGGCAAACCTATCAAGCGGCCACTTCTTCCGTACGAAAAGCAGCTATGCGAGCTAGTCGGCTGCACAGAAGCTGAATACAGCGAATTTCTAAAAGAGCTGGAGCGCAATAGCTACGTGCGCCCGGCGGAGTACGACCATATTCCTGACATTCGTTGCGACCCTGCGACAATTTCAGTTTTAGTCAGCCTCGCCGTTGGCTTACTTTTTACCGGCGTCTCGTATCTGTTGACGCCAAAACCTCGCGCACCGGAAGCGCCAGACGATCCGCGACGTATCAACCGTAAGGGGCGTACTGGACAGGATCGCTTTCAGCAATCCACCAGCTTTGACGGCTTTGCTGACCTAGCCGAGTTCGGCGCAGCAATCCCGATCATCTGGACCAAGTACACGGGAACAACAGGCGGGGTGGTCATTGCTCCACCGTTGATCTGGAGCCGCGCCTACAGCCTCGGCAACGAGCAGGCCGCTCAGATGTTCTACCTCGTGGGCGATCAGGGTCCCAGCAACTACAACATCGCCTCACCTGATATTGCAGGTGTTTTTGTCGGCAATACAGCGCTGACCGCTCACCGTGGCACCACATATAAATTTGCGTGGAACGCGCTGCCGGGCTACAACGATGATGCGACTCAAGCGATCATTGAAAGTGCACCACTGAGCGAGTTCTCCGCTTGCTTAACTCCTTCAAATAACACACGTTTTGGTGTTGCTAATCCTGTCCCTAACTGCACCAAGTTCAAGCCAAACTGGCGTGTGATTCAGTTTCCTGAGGATTTGGATGACCGCACTGAACGGGACATTCGCAATGATCGCGAAAAGATTTGCGGATTTGGCGGTCGAGATGATGGAATGCCAGGCGTAGGACGAGGTTATCCGCGTCGGCAAGGCGTTTTATCTGGTGGCAAAGATCAACCCGGCACAGTGTTTCGCATTAGTGGCAGGGAGCTAGATCGAAAGCCGAGCAATTTTCAATTAAGTACATCCATCACAATGGATGATATTAACGACGCGCTTGACTCAGAGTGTGTAGCAGCCGACAGTATTCTGCAGACAGGCGAACAGTTTGTAGTGGGTGAAACACTCTTTCGTGTTGTTTCGCGTCCCGAAAAGCCATGGAGCGGTAATAAAACAATTGACATCCAATTGAGCGCTGCAATTCCAGGTGGCAATGAAGTAGATATACATGATAATAAGCACACCACGACAAATAATTTGCCCGAAGAACGCAACTTCGGAGTAATCTATTACACGCTGTGTAAAGCTTTTGTCGGTGCGTTCCGCAATAACAGGCGCTGCGCTGCCACCGAGATCGGCATTCGCAGCCAAGTATGGGGTCGCGTCAATGGGCTCTGCCACTTCAACGGGATTCCCGATCCACCAGTCCTCGTCAATTACGACGAACAAGGTGTGCAATTCAGCCTCGGCACCAACAACGAGTATTTCCCTCGTGTGTCGATGTTCCGCGTTTACATGCGCGGTGCCGGCGAACAATCGTGGACTGCAGTTGGTCCCGTTCTAGGAATCCGTGGCGCTGGCCCTGTCGATCAGTACCACCAGCTGCGAATTAATCACGGAACGGACAAGGAATACGAATTTCAGATCAATCCCGTTTCAAGTTCCATTATCCGCGGGAGCCTTTCTTCAGGGCAAGCTCTGCAGTCTATATTTATACTTAACCCTAACGCAACTCCTGTCAACATTGGGACGCTTACAATTAAAGCGGATTTTTATCCCATAACCGAAAACGGCATTATCACTAGATTCTTTGAAGCACGCCCGTTTATCGCCCGCGGCTGGGGTTCAGCCTACGCAACAGAGAACTACGCAATCCCGACGAGCGGTGTTTACGAAAGGATGCTAATGCGCGATGGCCAAGGAACAATAGTTCCCGGAGAGTTCGGCATGACTCAACTGCGCCTTCGACGCATGGCACTTGAGGAAATCTTCGGCGGACCACCTACATATGTTGGTGATTACCGCACTGCAGAACTTAAGCGAGAAACAGATCGCGGCCGCGTAAGGTTCAAGTTACGAGTTCGCGCAGAACAGTTTGAGGTCAATTTGCAGTGGGTTCCTCAATACATTACAGTTACAGATGCTCGGCCAGAAGAAGGAAGCAGCTTTGCCGTTGGCCAAACCATAGGCTACGACGTAAAGGTTAAAGCTTCCAATCCACTTCTGAGTGGATTTTTGCCTAATACTTACGACCAAGGTCGCATTATTGCCGTGCTGCAGTTCCGCATTACAGAAGTCCGAAATAAATCATTAACACCTGAAGAACGCGGTTGGCGCGTCTTCGAGCAGTGGGCTACTTTTGCAGAAATCAGTCAATATGGCAACATCGTTACACATAGTTGCGACTCAGGCCCTGAGCACGAAATTGTCTACGTCAATCAGGTCGGCGGCGTTGAGCGCGGCAACTATGCCAACCTCGCAAGTGCAATGCTTGCCCTGAAATCCAGCCGTAACACCAGCAGCGTTGATCAAATGCGTGTCTGGATCAAATCAGGCATCAACGCCAGCAATAGTTTTCCGCAGTTGGTGAAGTATTTGCTTACACGTGTAAGCGGCATCTCACCGAGCATGATCGACGATCAGTCCTTTGCCGAATCCGACGCATTCTGTAACTCGCGCGGATTATTTTTCGATGGCGTTATTTCTGACCGCACTAATCTGCGCTCGTTCATTGCCAATACTGCGCCATTCTTCTTGCTGAACTTTGCAATGCGCAACGGCAAGCTGGCGCTATTACCAGCAATACCGCCACCGAGTGTGGCGGCAATGTTTACAGCCGGCAACATCATCGAGGGATCCTTCTCGCTGGACTACCTAGACATCGGCGAGCGCCGTCCAATCCGTGCCCAAATGATCTATCGCGAGAATTTACTCAATCAGTTCCCGCGTGAGCGCACAATTATTCTTGGCGAGGCAAACGACAAGCTCGAGAGCTTTGACCTGTCCTCGTTCTGTACATCGGAAGCCCACGCCACAAAAGTCGGCAACTACTTCATTGCTCTTCGGAAGTACGTCACCCACGCCGTCAAATTCAAAACCACACTTGATAACGCATCCATTGGCCCCGGCTCTGTGATCAGCGTGGCGCTAAACCAGGTCTCAGCATCGCGTTTTACCAACGGCTCGATCAGTAGCGCCGGCCTGGTTACCAGTGCTCAAAACATCCCAGATGGTAGTTACCCAATTATCTACTTCGTCAGCGGTAACCCAGCCACCTCGACGACAACGATGAACGTATCTCAAGGGCGAGTCGCGGATCCGGCCCTGTACAACGCCATCTTCTCGGTCACCCAATCAAATCTCACCACAACCACCTACATCGTCGAGCAGGTAGAACTAGATGAAGAGGGCCTGGTATCCGTGACGGCTTCAGAATATCCCTATAACGCCCTCGCCTCTGCCGTCGGAGTGTAAAAATGCCTTTCCCAAGCCTCGTTCCCTCCGCTCGTGCGTTCGCGCCGGGTGACTGGCCGATCAAACAGTACAAGGCATTAAGCGGCGCTGAAATCCGAATCCGCTACGGAGACTTACGAACAGAAGCGACGCTGGACCTTACCTTTGAAAACATCCTCGATACTGCTGCCGCAGGCTTTCTGACGCACTACAACGAAACGCAGGGTACGTTCTACACCTTCTCTCTGCCGGCCAATGTTTTTCAGGGATGGACCGCTTCCTCGTCGTTGATCAATAACCCATCCGGTGCGGCGTGGCGTTACGAGGGTCCCCCCAATATCACCAGCGTGTACCGAGGACGCAGCACCGTTCAGGTCAAATTGATCGCTGTTGTGTAATTGCTAGCATGGGGCTAACACGGTAGCCGGTCATGGGCTTTTATACGGGCCGCACAGGCTCCTTGGTGTTCAACAGTAAGCCAGTTGCCAAAATCCGCGATTGGTCGCTGGATACAACGGTCGAGCTGCTGAGCACTAATACGATTGATAGCGTTAGCAGCACATTTACCCCTGGTGTCAAAAGTGCTACCGGCAGCGCCACGCTTGTGTACTACAGGCTGGAAGGCGGCGAGTCAGCGTCTTACACCCAGTTCACTGAGCTACTAGCCAAGCTCCACAAGATCGGCGCGATCACCGAGAGCGATCGTGTACTGCTGACTCTGAATGTCGGAGGTGGTTCTGCTGACGACATCCAGTTTTATGCCTACATCACCTCAGCGCAGATCAGCGTTGCAACAGGCGAGCTGTCCGTGGTGCCAATCCAGTTCACGGTTGACGGCGACTTTTTGAGTGGTGGCACGATCTCGTGACCGTATTTCTTGGCTATGGCGGGCACGTTCGGCTACGGCGCACGGCTGAATCCAACATGCCGCCTAGCAACGGGCAGGCTGTCACCGTTGGCCCAGAGGACATCAACACCAGTTTGAACCGCGCTGGGTTTGAGACGGCCATCGACAATCTGATCACCGGTGATCGAGTCGAGCTATACACCGAGGATGCTCGCGGCTTAGCTTTTTTCCCGGTAGCGACATGGCCTACTGCCACTGTCGTGGAGAAAAGCATTAGTGCTTTTGTCAACGTCAATGCTGCCGGTGGGTTGCGCTTTTTCCGATCTTTTGCGGATGCAGTCAATAACAACCGCGCTGCCGAAATCGCGCTACAGTCCTTCGCTGGCGCACCAGTTAGTATCACCTACACGATCCGGGATGTTGATTACAACGTCTTGGGAAACGTAAAAAGCTTTGAGCTAAATACCGAGCGTGAAGACATTGATACGACAACACTCAACGACAACTTCCGCCAGCGTTACAGCGCCGGCCTCATTAGCGGCAATGGTCAAATCACAACCTACTTCGACTTCAATACGACCGGCATCACGGAATCGCCAGTTTTAATGCTGCAAGTTTTGCAGCGCTTGGATGCGGGATCTCGCGTTGACCTAGCTTTGTACCTTTCAGAGTCAGAAACGGATGTATCGCAAAACGTCTACTACGACGTGGAAGCGATGGTCGTCCGCTCTGGTGTCACCGTCAACGCTGACAGTGTGATCGAAGCCACCGTTGATTTTGTAACCACGGGCGAGGTCAGACTGCTGATCGGCAAGCCCAGTGGTTACATCCTCAAGGAAGACGATTACCGCATCCGCCAAGAGCAGTCCTTGGACTTCCTGCTGACGGAAGTTGAAGACTGACCTAGCTACACTTTACAAAGATAGGAGGTAACGCTTTGGCGGACCAGCGGATTACCCAGCTCACGGAGCTAACGGAAGCCGCTGTTGCGGCCAACGATGTCTTGCCCATCTCGGACATCAGTGCCAGTCAGACCAAGAAGGTCACGGTCAAAAGCCTGATTGAAGCGGGCTACACGCTTTCCGATAGCGGTTCAATTGATCTCGGCAAGCTGGATCAATCCAGCGCCACCAAACTCGGCGCTAGTGCCTTAGCAACTGGAGCGGTAACAGCTGCCAAACTTGCAAACGACAGCAGCATCGCAGTTGATACCACTGCACCCGTTACCGATAACTTTGAAGGGCGCGGTTATTACAACAGCTCGACTGGCGTCCTACAGGTTTACAGCGCCGGTGCTTACGCCAATATCAGCGCTTCAGTTGGAACCGGGGCTGTCGACACGCCCCAACTAGCCAACGGGGCCGTCACCACCGCCAAGATCAACGCTGCCGGCCTTGCCACTGCAGCCATTGCCGACGACGCGATCACCACAGCAAAGGTGGCCGATGACGCCATCACCGCTGATCAACTCGCAACCAACTCAGTCACAGCCGATGCCATCGCAGCCGGCGCTGTCGGCTCGAGCGAGTTGGCCTCTGACGCGGTCACCTACGACAAGCTGCAAAACACCAGCAGCACTGACGTTGTACTAGGCCGCAGCTCAGCTGGCGGCGGCAACGTCGAAGAAATCACCTGCACGAGCGCGGGCCGCTCGGTGATTGGTGCGGCTGATGCTGCAGCACAACGCACAGCCCTCGGCCTTGGCACCCTTGCCACCCAGTCCGGCACATTTAGCGGCACCCATAGCGGCACCAGCAGCGGCACCAACACTGGCGATCAAACGATCCAGCTGACCGGTGACGTTACCGGCATCGGCACTGGGGCATTCGCCGCCACTATTGTCAACGATGCGGTTACCACCGCCAAGATCAACGGCAACGCCGTTACCACCGCCAAGATCGCGGATGACGCCGTAACATCCGCCAAACTGGCGGACAATTCCACCGCTCAAACAGGTACGGGCGCGCCAACCGGATCGGGTGCCTTTACCGCCCAGGAATACATCGATACCGCTAGCGGCATTACCTACTACTGGGATGGCGCAGCCTGGCAAAACAAGGCTGTCTCGATCCCTGCTGCAACTACCTCGGTCACAGGCACCGTCAAGGTTGGTTCCGGCCTGCAGATGAACGAGAGCGGCCAGCTCAGCCATCTCAACAGCGTCGCCACTGGCACTTTTACCAAAGTCACAGTTGACGCCCAAGGTCACGTCACTACTGGCACAACTCTTGTTGCCGGGGACATTCCCAGCCTTGATGCGAGCAAGGTTACTACCGGCACTCTTAATGCCGATCTGTTTGGCACCAATAGCATTACAGGCCCCAAACTTGCTAACTCGTCAACGGTGCAATTTGGCGGTGCCGGCAGCACCAGTGGAATTGTTACTTTCCCAACTGCTGATTTCAAGGGTCAGTATTTTTATGATGAACTGAATCAAGACTTATATATTTGGTCCGGTTCAGCCTGGTTGCCAGTCACCATCATTTCTGGCGAACTGGTATTGGCGGGTACATACAACGCCAATCTGAACCAAGTGGCTTCCGTCACCTCGGCTGGTTCGGCGGCTGGTCTGACAACTGGTGCAGCTCTTCCTGCGGCATCTGATACCAATAATCGGTATTACCTCGTTGTTTCGCAATCCGGCACCGGCACCGGCAATGCGCCAGCTGAGGCGTTGGCACCGCCCGACATGATCCTGTCCAATGGAACAAGTTGGGAGCTGATTGACGTTTCTAACGCAATCGCTGGACAGACGGCTAGCAACATCAGCTTCACGCCTTACGGCAACATCGCCGCCACGAATGTCCAAGCGGCAATTCAAGAGCTTGAAAACGAAAAGCTAACAGCTAGCGGCGGCACGATTACCGGCACACTGGAGATCGGCACCACTGGATCACTGCGATGGGAAGGCAGCACAGCTGATGCCTATGAGACAACACTTACCGTTGTTGATCCAACATCAGATCACACGATCACACTGCCAAATGTAACCGGCACGGTGATCACCACCGGCGACACTGGCACCGTTACCAACACGATGCTGGCCGGCAGCATTGCGGATACCAAGTTAGACACGATCAGCACTGCCGATAAGGTCAGTCTTTCGGCGCTAAATATTGATGGCGGTACCGACATTGGCGCGGCCTTGGCGGATGCTGATCTATTTATCGTTGACGACGGCGGAGCAGGCACCAATCGCAAGGCCGCCGCTACACGGATCACGGATTACGCGTTTGGTAAGGTCAGCGGTGACATCACCATCAGCAGTGGCGGTACAGCAGCTATTGGCTCGGGCGTCATTGTTGACGCTGATATCAATGCGAGCGCGGCAATCGCCGACAGCAAGCTGGCAACGATCAGCACCGCCGGCAAGGTCAGTGGCACTGCAATCACCAGCGGCAACATCAGCACCAGTGGCAGCATTGCAACCACCAGCACGATTGCAGTGGGCCAGTCGAGCGCGGCGGCAAATACCGATCTAGACATTGCCGGCACCTACGCCCAGACTGTGGTGGCAGTTGCGGCGTTAAACATTGATTGCAGCACCGGCAACTACTTCACCAAGACGATCAACGGTGCATCGACCTTCACCGTCAGCAATATCCCCGCCAGCCGTGCTTATGCCTTCACACTGGAGCTGACGCACACCAGCGGCACGATCACCTGGTTCAGTGGCGTGGAATGGCCTGGAGGAACAGCGCCGACGCTAACGACAGGCAAGACGCACTTATTCCTTTTCGTTACTGACGACGGCGGCACCCGGTGGCGTGCATCCTCGCTCATCAACTACACCAACTGATAGCGCGATGGATCCGAATACACGAGCACTGATGATGGGCGCCGCTGGTGCAGGTGGCGCAGAGAAGACTTACGTCGAGGATGTGTTCAGCACTTGGCTGTACACGGGCAACGTCAGCACGCAGACGATCACGAATGGAGTTGATCTAGCGGGCAAGGGTGGGTTAGTCTGGACAAAAGCGCGCACTACAAATCTTGGTCATGCACTAATTGATACCGTGCGTGGCGGTTCAAGTCGTTTGATCACGCCAAACAATCTTGCTGCTGATAATCCCAACTCAATTGCTTTTGCATCGAATGGGTACACATTAACAGACGGAAACGGATATACAAACGGTAGCAACAACTACGCCTCCTGGACCTTCCGCGAGGCGCCGGGGTTCTTTGATGTGGTGACTTATACGGGGAACGGGAGTAACCGCACCATCGCCCACAGTCTCGGCAGCGTCCCCGGCGCCATCATTGTCAAGCGCACCGACGCAGCTGGAGACTGGCAGGTCTATCACCGCAGCTTGGCTAACACCGAGTACATGGTGCTCAACAGCACTGCAGCCAAAGCCACTGGCGGAACACGCTGGAACTCAACAACACCAACCAGCACTGTCTTCAGCCTTGGCACTGATGAGACCGTTAACGCCTCCGGCGGCACCTACGTTGCCTACCTGTTCGCACATGACGCTCAGCTCTTCGGTGACGGCGGCAACCAGAGCGTGATTAAGTGTGGGAGTTATACGGGCAACGGCAGTGCTAGCGGTCCAACTATTGATCTTGGGTGGGAGCCGCAGTGGGTCTTTATTAAATGTGCATCAAGAACATCTGGCGGCTCTACTTTTGGTGGTAGTGGAATCATTATGGATTCCATGAGAGGAATAGTTGCGGGTACTGGAACAAAAACCCTGGCAGCAGATGAGACCAATGCCGAAAGTACGGAGAACAATATAGACATTGAATTGACCCCAACAGGGTTCAAATTGACATCTGATGGACTTTTTGGCAATGCTTCCGGCGGCACCTACATCTACATCGCCATCCGCCGCGGGCCGATGAAGGCGCCTACCGATGCGACGAAGGTATTTGATGACGTGGCAACCTCTGGCGCAACAGGGACAGTCATAACAACTGGGTTTCCTGTTGATTGGCAGCTTTGCAAAGATTCCAGAAGTGGGTCTAACGGAGTTTTTTCAGTTTCAAGACTGACGGGTGTTAGCACAGTCAACAGCGATGTAAATGGCGGGTTCATGCGTACATCTAGCACCGCAGCAGAGACTCAAGATACTGCGACTCGTTATTGGGATAACACTGGGTACAGAATAGCGGCAAGCCAAGGGAGCAACGACTCTATTTACTGGAACTTCCGCCGCGCCCCCGGCTTCTTCGACGTGGTGGCTTATGCCGGGACAGGTGCCAATCCACAGGTTATCTCTCATAATTTAGGCGTTGCACCTGAATTGATCATCATCAAAAATCGAAGCACTAGTGCAAATTGGGCAGTAGGAAGCGTGTATTTGCCTAACGCCTGGAACAATCCTCTGAGTCAGATTCTATACTTAAACCTGACTAATGCAGCGGTACAAGAGGGTTACATACACTCCGTTAATTCTTCTACTTTTACGCAAGTAGGAGTCACTGTTGTTGGCGCTAATGGCAATAACTACATCGCCTACCTCTTTGCCTCCCTTACAGGCATCAGCAAAGTCGGCAGCTACACCGGCACCGGAACCACGCTCAGCATTGATTGCGGCTTCACCGCTGGTGCACGGTTCGTGATGATCAAGCGCACCGATAGCACTGGCGACTGGTACGTCTGGGACACCGCTCGCGGCATCATCGCAGCCAACGATCCATATCTCTTGCTCAACGCCACTGCAGCAGAAGTCACGAACACCGACTACATCGACCCGCTGAGTTCTGGCTTCCAGATCAGCTCCACCGCCCCCGCCGCCATCAATGCCAACGGTGGCAGCTTCATCTATCTCGCCATCGCCTGAGGCCACCATGGAACTCCGCAACCGCACCACCGGCGCCGTCATCACCGACAGCCAGCTCCGCGCCGACAACCCCAACACCTCGTTTCCGCAGGTGTTGACGCCTGAGATCATCGACAGCTTCGGCTACGACCCCGTGCTGGAAGGTCCGCAGCCCACACTCATCCCGCCGTATCAATACGCGCAGCGTGATGGCGTCGTTGAAGTCAACGGCCAGTGGTTCACCCATTACATCGCCGTCACACCCGACGACGAACAGAAGGCTGCAATGGATGCCACCCAAGCCACCAACGTCCGTGCTGATCGCAACCGCCGCCTCGCTGAGTGCGACTGGACGCAGCTGCCCGATGCACCGGTTGATCACGCAACCTGGGCCGCCTATCGTCAAGCGCTTCGGGATGTCTCCTCACAGCCCGGTTTCCCTTGGAACGTGCAATGGCCATCGCAGCCTGCTTGAGTCTCGGTTTTCTTCTGCTAACGGGTTATAGCCTGTTAGCAATCAATCCACGGGATGACGACTGATGGCTGTAAAAAGTAAGACAGCACTGGGACGTGTTGAGCACCAGCCAGGCCGTCCAAAAACAACATCACAGGGTTACGGGCAAAACTCGCGTCCTCGACGGCGCGGCAAGAAAAAACTAGTAGGGCAGGGACGCTAACCTGTAAAAAAGGTCGGCAGTATGCCTCGCAATGGACAACCACGAGGACATGTATGCCGCAGCGCCTGAACAACGCAATCTGTTTAATCAAGCCGTACCAGCTTTACTGACTGCCGCAGTCATTGGGCTGGGCGGTCTTTTTATGCAGGTCGCTAAACTCGATCAATCCGTCAGCACTGTAGCTGCCGATATTCAAGAACTAAAAAACGACTCGAAAGAACGACTTAGTGACTTAGAGAATAGAGTACGTCAAATTGAAATGACCGTAAGCCGTAACAACAAATGACTGTTACTAGCACTACCGATTTCAGCAACGGCTACACCTTGGACCAGCTAGAGAACGAACGTGGCGAAGTGTACTACCGTGCTTGCAAAGACAGCATTTGCCGCTACGCGGAAGACCATTACATCGCAATGATGTATCTCGAAGGCATGGGCTGGAACCCTACAGAAGACCACCAGTAATCCATTGCACAATCGCATCCTCCCGATGCGGCTCCCAAAACGGCTGGTTCCTGTACCACTCAATCCAGTCCTCAGCCGACTTTGAGATATTGCACCCAAAGCAGCAAGCCACCAAATTCTGCTGGTGCGTATGCCCACCCCGAATCTTGGGATGCACGTGGTCCAACGTCGCAGAACGCCCCAGATCCGCAGCACAGTAGGCGCATTTGTTGTGCCAGTGCTTAAGGATTGACTGCCTAAACCGCGCCTTTGCTTCTTTTTTGTTTAAGTATTGGCCATCCTCAATCCGATGGTCCATACCCAGCAGTGGCTCTTCAGAATGTAGCGGTAGAAACTATTACACGCTCGGATTCTCTTCTTTAGTACAGCTAAACTCAGGAAAAGCCTCCGCTTTTTATGACTGACCAACAAATCGCCGTTGCCGCCGTTGTTGTTGCAGCCGGTTCCGAACTGATCGGTATGAGCAACCTACGTTCCAACAGCTGGATCCAACTAGGACTGCAAGCTTTAAAGCTTGCTTTTCCCAAGCGTCGTCGCTGAAATTTCCGAGGGCCTTGTGATGACAACCAATAAGCTCCGTCTAAACGACTTATTCCGGTTCTACAAAGGGCTGCCGCACCAAATGGCAGCCATTACAGAACTGGAAGCCGCCATCAACAAGGCCAACACCCACATCCTGGGCCGCGATCAAGGCTGGTTCAAAACCTGGAGCGTCGCTGGCAAACAGTCCAGTTTCCCCAACAGCTGGGAAGGAATCCTCGAAGCCGCCCGCGTCGCTGGCGCCAAATTTCCCGAACTCGTATCCGCCCAATGGGCACTGGAATCCAACTACGGAAAACTTGTTTCCGGCAGAAATAATTTTTTCGGTCTCAAAGGCGAAGGCAGCGATAAGAAAACACAAGAATTTATCAACGGTCAATGGATAACAATCACCGACAGCTTCATCGACTTCCCAGATCTGCTGTCATGCGTAATGTACCTTGTCGATCACTGGTACAAAGACTATAAAAACTACAAGGGCTGTAACAACGCTGCGACTCGCGAAGAAGCCGCCAAGTGGTTACACAAAGAAGGATATGCAACAGATCCCAATTATCCGGGCAAACTGATCGCCCTAATGGACCAGCACACGGGCACCAAACCTTTAGTCGCACCAAAGGAAAAAATCCTCAAAGTTGCCTACGAATATCAGCTGGGACCTGACGACGGCTCAACCGGCTACCGCCAGTGCTTTAGCTCCAGCTGCGCCATGGTGGCTCGATACTACGGAAAAATCGACGGAGACTACGCCTACAACAAAATCCGTGCCCGTTTCGGTGACACCACCGACCCCAAAGCACAAATTGCTGCATTGAAATCCTTGGGATTGACTGCCACCTTCGAGATGGATGGCACAGTCGAGGATATAGAAACTGAAATTACCCACGGCCATCCTGTTCCAGTTGGCTGGCTACATAAAGGCCCAGTAGCTAACCCCTCGGGCACGGGCCACTGGAGTGTCGTGATTGGTTTTACTCCGACACACTTCATCCACAACGATCCTTTTGGTGAAGCAAACCTTGCTGCTGGCGGCTACGTCAGTAACAAAGGAGGTGCGGGTATCGCCTACTCGCGCAAGAACTGGCTGCCTCGCTGGCTCATCGAAGGCAACGACACGGGCTGGTTCATGAAAATCCGCCCTAAGTAGCCATGCATCCCATCGAACACAGCCCCGAATCCAGCTTTCACAAAGCTGTGACGGATAAGTGGCTGGTCGACCTTTTTAACCGCCGGGACTACCGCGGCCTCCTCGAAGCCGCCTTAGTGTTAAACACGCTCCATCAGCTGGAACGAACAAAATCGGCCTGGGCTATCCGCGAAGCCGCCGATAACCTGGCCGATCAATTCGGAATGGACCGAGATTCCGCCTAAGGCAGAAGCTTTTTACACAGACACAGAACTAGGAGACAGATCACCCAATACGCCGCTGCCAGATATAGCGCCACCAGAAGGTTTTCCATCAGCCACCCACTGCTGGTACAGACCCGTGTACAAGTTACACATCGGGTGGTCCTTCTTATCGCGTCCGTACTGGATATACAGCGAATCAAGAAAATCCTGCCGCTGCTGATCCTCACAGATATGCGCCCAGTTCTGCTGGAACAGTTCAATCTTTGAGTTGGTCACGTTTAGCCTCCGCAAGTTTCAGATTCCGCCGAGCCGTCTCTTTCGGCCCCCGCGTTGAGCGCACCAGCCTAGGCTTTTTCGCCACCGGCTCCGGCACTTCTACTTTGCAATTCGGGTAACGATTCGTGGCAAAAGTAATCGCCTGCTGGAGCGACTCCGCCCGAATCAAATCCCGCATCGCCCCCTGCCCAGGCAGCCAAATCCTCAGCTCGAACAGCTTCGTTTTTTCTGCACTGGTGCGTGAGCGACCTTCACCGAGCCGCAGCTCCGGATCGAGTTGTTCCTGGAATGACACTATTTCCATGACCGGGGATAGGCGGGTTCATCAACGCTATGGACAGCAACGTTGCTGTTAACGCACTGAGCAACAACTCTCGCCGCAGCGACAGCTCGCTCATATGTGACCCACGAGGATGCATCCTCCTTGGATGCGGTGAGACCAATTCCTTGACCAGGGCCGTAAACCGCCGTAACCCAGCGATCCTCGACCATGACGACATAGCGCGTCATTTCTTTTGAGTGACTACTGTGTAAATCTAGTACCTCCGCCTAGTCTGCGGCTGTATGTATCGAAACACAACTGAGTCTCATGCGTCAGTTTCTGACACATCTCCTTCTTGCTTGGAGCGCATCCTTCCCTGCACCCGCCGCTGCACCGACTCAGCCCAAGCTGCCTTATCAGCAGCTTCCGCAGCCTTGTAGTCCGACAGTGGAACAGTTTTCTCCAAAGCGGCGTAAACCATATCTCGCAGCATTCCAGTTACCCGCTTGCCCTCACTGGCTGCAAGCTTTTCAGCCAACTTGTACCGATGACTGTCGAGCAGCAGCTGGCAATAAATTTTTGATCCGTGCTTCAGCGGCATTGCTGACTCTCTAGTATGCTACACAGTAGCATACTGCGACACACTAGACGCGCCAGCGTACATCCTCATCCACGTCCTTACGCCACGAGTTCGACTGCGCCAGCCTCGCCCCAGTCCTCTGCTGCCTGGAACCCTTCCGCACCCGTCTCGCAAACTCCAAAAACGCCGCCATCCGATGCAGATCACTGGTCTTCGCCTGCCGAATCTCCCGCATCAACCACTCCATCACCAACTCACGGCCTGTGCGGGCTGGGTTCATGCGTGTAACTCTGAGACTCGCAGTATCGATTGAACGTGCTGATCAGGGCAAAGCTCCAGAGCCCTCATCCTTGCGGAGAAAGCATCTGGAGCGATAACAAACAGATCGTGCGTACCGCCGTGACGCGGGTGCATCCTGACGCGGTACTCGTATTCCGCAACGATCTGTTCAGGGGTCACTTTGCCTTATCCCAGCTATCCCCGACCTTAGCCTCGGCAAGGGGTGGAATCTCCCCGAGCCACTTTGCCTCCGCCTCCTCCATCACAGATTGCAGCTGGAGCGCCCAGGCATCTGCGTGTTCTTCGGCTACGAGCAAGACAATTTCGTCGTGCACCACGCCGGCCAGACGCACCACGTCCTCCCCGTCTGCGTGAAGCAGCGGCCACAACTTGCCAAGCGTAAGTTTGAGGACTGCTGCACCAGCTCCTTGGATTGGTGTATTACAGCGCGTTGTGAGTTTATTGTTCTCGCCCGGTAAAAACCTCCGCAAGCCCGAGATGCGTATGCGGATAGATGGATTGTCCTTAGCCGCATCAGCATCGCGAGCATTTTTGCGCTGCCATGCGGAGATGCCTTTATATGCAGCGTGGAACTTTTCCCGCACCTCCGCAGCCTCAGCAAGATCCATCTGGATTCCGGTCGACGCTGCATAGTTCCTAAGCCCTTTTGCACCACTTCCATAGAGCAATCCAAAGTTCGCGCTTTTACTAATCTGGCGCTGTTCCTTTGTAACTTCATCCTCAGCGACCCCATAAATCTGCGTCGCCGTAATCGTATGCAGGTCCTTTCCCTGCTGGAACACCTGAGTCATAAGAGAATCCTTAGCTTCCGCCGCAGCCAGCCTCAACTCCATCTGCCCATAATCAGCCACAACAAACTTGTACCCCTCTGGCGCTTGCACACAAGCCCTAAACCTCTGATCTCGTGGAATCTGCTGGAGATTGGGACTCATACACGACATTCTTCCAGTATCAGCCCCCATCTGCATATAGCTGGCACGAATAAAACCGTCCTTCGCCAAATTCTTTAACAGCGTTTCAGCCATTTGCCGCTTCTTCTCTACTTTCTTCCACCGCAAATAATCAGCTACAACTTTGTGATCGCCCACATACTCCTGCAATGCCATCCGACTGGCACTCGGCTTTCCGTTTTTCGCATCAATCGGTGCTTCACCAAGTAGTGCAGTGAACTTCTTCAGTAACTGCGCTGGACTATTGAGGTTAAACACAGCGCCATCAGGCTTTTTACCTTTAGGCCCAGGCTTTGTCTGGTACAACAACTTCCCATCAATCCCACGGCAAAGCTTGTGCCCTGCTGGTAACGCAGCATCAAAATCCTCAATGAACTTCTCACCAACTTCGTAGTGTTCGATGTCCAAATCATCGATGAGTTTGGTAAGGTCCTGCTTATTAAACGGAAGGCCAGTACGCCACAACTGCGCCATCGCCGGCAACGCAGTGCATTCCAGATACCAAGCGGGGTACAAACTTGCCGTGGCCATCCTCTGCTGGATCTGTTCATAAAGACCCAGCAATACCAGCACATCTTTCGCCGCATACTGCAGCTGGCTCTCGGTCAAATCGCCCGACCAGTCACTCTTCTGCTCCTCCTTGGAAATATCCTCATGTAGGTAACGCTTCACCAAGTGTTGGAGCCCGTGCTTCACATTGGGCATCCCGTTGGTAAGGATGCGACTAGCCAGCATGGTGCACAAAACCTTGCCCGCTGGATAAATTTCGTGTTCTTG
>Ga0129336_10000999_pt1 | contig 16866 bp, 52 predicted proteins | sample CPB6_02_DNA_FD_96878 | JGI IMG/M metagenome (GOLD analysis project Ga0129336, IMG submission 96878) | Freshwater to marine salinity gradient microbial communities from Chesapeake Bay, USA - CPBay_Sum_0.6_0.2_DNA | ecosystem: Environmental > Aquatic > Marine > Coastal | place: USA: Chesapeake... | reverse complement strand
TAGACACATACTACGAACTGTTCCCAGACAAAAGTATCTCAAAGTTTCCTGACCGTTTTTGTGGTCCTGTTGGTGATTATGAGGATTTTCTGTTAGAATGCTATCATTCAACTGGTAGTGATGAACTGGAAACACTTGAAGACTTTGAGAATGGAGTTTTTCAAGAATATTATTATTACTGTCACAATACTAACACGGGATTTGTATTTTATAATGAAACCTCTACCTGATAAAAAAGAACTTGATATTATGTGGACTGTTGCTACCAGTTCTGCGATTGAAAGTGACACACGACCTCATATTATCTTCGCAAGACTGTTGTATAATGAGATTATGGATATTAAACTTTCAGTAGGACTTGGCAATGAAAGTTGAAATTTTTTATCAACCATCTACAAATACCTATGATTGGAAATGTTGGGATGGTCCTGATGGTATTGATTATTTTGAAGGCAATGAATTAGACTTGGGACAATGTTTTGAACAAATTGTAATTAAACGAACATTAAATTCTTTAAGTTATTCTGATGACAATTTTTGATCTATTTCAAGATGAGCGCCATTATGGTTGGGTAGTTGATAAACGCTATGATTGGATTAATATGCTCTGTGAAATGCAAAAAAAGAATCCAAGACGTTTTAAAGAATTTAAGTATTCTCAAGAAACAATTTATCATCATTTAGATCGTCTACAAATGGAACAAAACTGTCATGACTAAACGAAACTTTGAGAAAGAACTTCTTTATTCCCGATATATTGATATGGAGGATGGGAATGACACTGAAACCATTTGCTATCCTTCTTTGATTTGTATTATCACCGAGTTATGTGATAGAATTGAACAACTTGAAAAGGATAATGAGATCCTTAAATCTTACGCTTGGGAACAATGATCAACTTACTTAACAAAATACTTGCAGTTTTTAAGGTTAAACTTGTATCTACAAAACCCGTAGATTTGGTGCAGGAAACTGTAAAGTTTATGAAGGAAAATCCAGAGTATTTGTCTACTGCGGAATTTTATCCTCCTTATGTGGGAGATATAAATTATGTAAAGGAAAGAGTAGAAGGTGAGTTTCCGCAAGTGTCTGGAACAACTTATTTTCAATCACAAGTTCCTACAGAAAATAAACCATATTTTAATTCTGATGGTGAAAAACTTTCAGAATATCAACTTAAAAAAAGATTAAAGAATGATTGAAACCGACATCTCAAAAGTTCTCATAGAAGGAGAATACGCAACCATTATGGGTGTGAAGTATAAGAGAGTAGAACCACCAAAACCCACTACTCTGTACGATATTATTGCTGATTGGTGGGATGAAATTTTTACCAATGATGATCCTTTAGGACAAAACATTGAAACACTGGTAAAACAGATTGAAGAATGGTTGCCCAAAGAACAGTCTGCTGCAGGATCTCAAAATGCTTATGTAGAGTGTAGTGTAGAAGGTTTCAATGATTGCCTCACAAAAATTAAAGGTAAACTGAGATGATTGATAACTACGGACCATATCCAGACGAAATGTTTGAGGAAGCAGAACGTCGTGAAGCAGCAAACAGAGAACTCGCAAAAGAAAAAGAAGAATGGGAACGTAAAGAACGTAGTGATACTGTTCTTAGACGATACAATGCTTTCTACAATGAAGAATGTTCTGGGATGCCTCACGGGACACCAATCACACCAGAACATATGCAAGCAATGGCACTGGAATGTATGATTGATGCTCTCATTTGTGAAAATATGAATGTAGAGTATAATGCTATTGCTATTGATGATATTAAGGATTTGATTGCACGATTGTATCAACAGAGTAATGAGTATCTTGCAAAAGTAAAGGAGTTCAAAGATAGTGCTGAGTCTGTAGCGTAATGGAAGTCACAGAACATAACTTAGATGCCGATTTAAATGATGCTGAAATTGAAGCACTCATGTCATTGGTGAAAGGTCAATTATCACAAGAAGGCAATAGTCAATATGTCAACTTGTTTTACTCCAAAATCTATGGTAAACTGGTAGGTATGAAGCACTTTTTATGACTGACAAAACACTATTCAACCCAGACGAGTTTCTGCTGGATAATATCAAATCCTATCACTATGAGGTGATGGATGAGGGACATCATGTTTGGATGGCATTCTATTTTGAGAATGGTAACACAGGACACTTGAATGTCTTCCTGAATGATGGTAAGATACAAACCCGATACGAGGAATGGATCAATGACGTATGATGAACTCTACGAACACATTACTTATTACATTGCTCAACCACTTGATGATAAACGTAAAGCATGTTTAATTCTTGGTGGGTTTATGGAGTTTATTCTTGATTGTGATGATGCTGGAATTGATGTGAATAAGATTGATCTTACTGATTTTGTTCATCAAAAACAGAATGAAATTGAAGGAAAATGACTTGGAAAGAATACTGGCAAATGACCAAATGGGAATGGTTTCTGGAAGGTTTCCGTAACATCTCATATATTATATCCTGCTACAACTTTCCAGAACCTTATGGTTATGATGACTTCTGGGAGGCACTTTCTTGGGGTTGGTGTTGCGAATACATCTATCCTTATGATGATCCCTACAATCCATGGATTTCACCAGAACGTAAACTACGTTTGGGTAGATGGTCATGACTATTTCAGAAAAAGCAAAAATCTACTACAATGTCTGGTGTTGTGCCTATCAAAGACGCTACAATGCAAAAATGCAGAAAAATTGGGCATTGTATGACCGTGAGCATGAAACTATTCTAATGTGTCTAAGAATGAAAGATGCTCAATGGTACAAATTTGACACTGATCAGAAGAAAATGGTATGATTTATTTTCTAATTATTTCTGCAGCATTTGCTTGGGCATGTATTGCTCTCTTTTCACCTTGGTTTAATCATCTTGATAACATTGAAGATTATTCAAAGAAGAAATGAAACAAATTATTCAAGGATGGACTGAGATATATCATACTGCACTGTATTGGTGGAGTTATTTGCAAATGGGATACAGTGATTATTATACCTGGGAGTTTTTTACTTCTTTAAATCATATCTGCAATTCACCAGTTTATAAAATGTATCTTTCAGCGAAAGATTACGATTGTTTGATGGAAAGATTGGATAAACCAGGTAAATATGATGAAAGACTTGCAAATATTCTAAAAAGAAAAGCACCTTGGGACGAAAACGATGATTGATGTTAAAGAAGAGGAAGATGGGTCTCTAACTATCAGTTGGGATGAAAATGATCCACAAGAAAGTCTATTAAACACTTGGACGGAGCAGGATTTTATTGATGCTATTATGGAACGTGTCAATTCACTGGACAGTTCTCAAACTGGCACAGAGTCTGCTGCGGATTCTGAAAATTGATGTATTCTAATTGCAGTTGAGAAACACCTCATGACTGCAACCACCTTTGCTGACTACGCTGCTCAACAGGAAGCACGGCAGAACATTGCAAATGCTGTTCTGGCACATACCTATGCTCTCTGTGAAGCATTGCGTCAGAACTTCATTGATTACTCTCTTCACAGTCATCAAAAGTTTGTTGATGATCCTGAAACTTCTGAGTATCATCAGCGTTGTATCAACAAACTGAAAGAAGGTATTTGTGATTATGACTTCTATCCTGAAACTGGACGGAAGTATCATAAGATTATCATGAACGCAAATGGTTCCCGATCTGTTCATGCTTTTGTTGATAAAAAGACTGGTGAAGTTTACAAGTCTGCATCATGGAAAGCACCAGCAAAAGGTGTACGTTATGATCTGCGCCTGATTAAAGATCGGGAATGGTTGCTTGAAAATGCTGATTGGGCAGGTGGTTATCTGTATGCAAAGTGATCAAATGACTGAATTTTATGATTATGTTCTCTCCTTCTATGGAGAGAACGGTATCTATCCAATAGGTGCCACACTTGATATGGTTATGGAAGCAACTGCAAAGTATCTTAAAAAAGAAGATACTTCTTTCTGTGGTGACAGTTTTGACCGCGAACATGTAAGGGACATTATGTTAAATGATTATGGTCTTGTGATGGTTTAATGATGGGAACTCTTATTATTGGCGCTGTAATCATTAGTACATTCTGCACACTGTTTTATCTTGAAGATCGCGATGGTGTTGGAATCTATGATCCCGATCCACGTCCGCGCCATAAGCAACACTAATCATTGCACCTCTTGACTGCCTGACCATTTCACCCTATACTAAAGAAGTCAACAAGGAAAGCACAATGCTCACCGTCAACCTGACTCAAGATCAACTGAATCTGCTGGAAGATTTGGTTGGAGAAAAGTTTAATGAAGTTGCACAAGCATGGTTGCCAGCGGAAGAAACAAAGGAAATGAATCAACTTTGCTATTCAACAATTCTGGCACTGCGAACTGTTCGAGCATCTGATCTGTATGATCGGGAAATTGCTGATCCTTCCAATCCTTTCCTGATTAGCAAGGAAGACTATCTGAAAGAGTGTTACTATGTGACAGATAAAGATCTGGCACAGCAGGGCATTGCTGCCTGACCATTTCACTCTATACTACTTAAGTCACTCAAACAAGTTCCATGACTGAATTCATTTGCATTTCCTTTGGTCCTGCCGAAGATGTTGAGCGCAATGGATGGTGGAATCGCAAAGAGCGTTTTTCAACACAACGCCAAGCAGAAAAGTGTGGTCTGAGTCAACTCTCCATTGCTGGCACTTTTGGTTATGTTGTAATTGAAGAAGGAGAGGATTATTGGGAAATTGTTGATGAGATTGGAACTGAAAATGCAACAATTACTGCAAAAAGGTTTACTTTTAATGTCTCTCCTGCACCTGCACTGAATTTAGTTTAAACACATGAGCGAAGTTAATTTTAAGAAACACCGAGTTTTCCGAGAAACAGACTCTGTTATCTTTTATGATATTTCTGTTGAAAACTCAAATGCACAGGATCTGGTTGTTCACACTGGTCCTGCAATCAGTCCTCCTGATGATATTGTAGGCGCAAAGCAGTTTTATATTCATTATCATCAAGTGGATCATAATCGAGTTCTTCAAGGTCTGCGGACATTTGAACTTGTTAATCCTACATGGAAATATCCTTATCATGTTGTTCATTTGAATCGTTCCTCTGGCGCATTGGTTATTCCAAAGAAAACATTTCACCGATCCTATTCAGGAGAAGAAGGTTCGATTGTAATTAATCAAGCAATCCGCGATGATGAATTTAATCCTGAAACTGAATTCATTCCAGTATCAGCAGCACAGCATGAAGAACTTTATCGCATTCTTGCACATGAAAAACCAGTGATTCATACACTTGGAGAATAATCAACGATAGAACCAATAACATCCTTTCCAAGTATATTTGTGTGGATGATTTAATGATTTACGACATCCCGCATCATATCCATTACCTAATTCTCTACCTGCAGATCTAATACTTGGAAAGGTATAGCGAATACGATTTGTAATCTTATCAACGCCATAGATTGGATGACTTGTAGTTTTATCTTCAAGTTTAATAATGCGATGCCCTTTTACTTTCCATCCATGCTTCAATGCACGAGAAAGATTTGAAGCAAGAATACCAAACTCCTGGGCACATTCAGTTAGACTATTATATTCTTTTTCTTCTAAAGTATTCACATCAATTGCTTTTAATTTAATACAATGATGCTTACCATCACCTAATGTAGTAAAGGTATTCTGATAAGGTCTTTTTACACGTTTTATTGATTCTTTAATTGGTTCTTCTTCTATAATACCAGGAGATAGATTATAACCATCATTATAAGCATCATATTGTTCTATCCAATAAGATTCTCTTTTATTCAATAACGATTCAGAACATTCTTCTATAATTTTAATACGAAACTTATCTAATCCATATCTACGCATATCTTTGTATAATGGATCAGCATTCATTCTACTGGACTGTTGTATGTGTTCTTTCCATACTTTATTCAGTTCTAAGATGGATTGACCCACGTAATACTTACCAGTTTCTTGATTATAGATTGAATAGATGATTCCTTGATTCATTTGTGATAGGGTGCTCTGGTAATATGTATAAGAAGCGTTGTTTTTGTGAGCATGTGCTTTACTTTTTGCTGGGTAGGGTTAATGTTAGATTAAATATGGTTTAACGTGATATAATAGTTCTGTTATGCGAATAAATATGGGATTTTGTAAGTAAATGAGAGATCTTTTGATTTAATGTGAGATTTTATAGAATAATGTGAGATCTTGTAAGTAAATGTGAGATTTTATAGTGATCTTGGCTTGCGTTCTATCATGAATCCGCGAAAATGTCAAGACCTCCGAAAAACTGTCACGGACCCCAGACATAAAAACACAGAGGGTTGACAAAATACTCATAGGGTCTTATAGTGTATTTGTGGGTGGGGAAAAGATCTAGACTAGATGCTCTACAAAGTCTAGTCAAGATCTTTTTTTTCTTCTAGATCTTATTCGTGTATCAGTCAACTAGATTATTCAACTAGATTATTCAACTAGATTATCATCATATCACAGTTTTATTATATCAATCATATCATAAGTCAACTAGATTATTCTGTTATCATCATAATCATTCATAAAATCTAGTAGAGATCATATACATACATCATAATTAAAATCTAGTCGAGACACTCACAGAACTGGCACACTTGACATCTCATCTAGATTTTCTTATACTGTTCACATAGTTTCTCAGGAGTTCTTATGGTCAGTCCTTATCTTGCTGCTCAAAAAACTAAGTTCAGAGTCACACTGGAATTGGAAGTACTAGAAGACTTTGATCCCCATCAAATTGATTGGGCAAAAGTTCTCGATCTGCAAGGGAATGAAACAGTAGACTCTTATGTTGAGAATCTATCAGCACCAGATCGTTGGTGAAATTATATCTCAGTTTATCTTATAACTCCTCAGTCTATCACAAGATTGGGGAGTTTTTTCTTATGTGGACACTTAAAAAACTGGTACATGAATTCCCCAATATTGCTTGATTATCCCGTATATTAATAAGGTCCCAAGCAATTCCACTCATGAGAGAGTTCAGAATTAAAGTTGAAACAAATGATGGTTGCAAGACAATTTGGTATGAAAAGTCCAAAGCAAAAAATGCTTCTTCAATTATTTGTGAAAGGGTCACTAATCAACTAATGGGATTGAACCTAAAAAGAGTTGAAGTTGATCTTGTGGGGGCAGTCTGAGAAGTGGCACAGGGGCAGTTGACAGATGCTGCCCCATCCTTTAAATTACTTGTGTTCCTGAGAGATCTCATGATTTTTGCCATCTCCAAAATCAACAACTGCACGTATACTTTGGATGCAAACAATCAGCGGGTTTTGATGTATGCTCCGCTTCTGCCTGATGGTTCATACGAAACCGCAGGATCTGCCTATGATTGGGTAGAGTGGGACCGTCTGGATGATGATGCTCTGGAAGAAGCAGACCGCATCCATAAACTGCTTCTGGCAGAGGTGTGACACTCTAAGAACTGTCACATGTGTCCTGGGCATGACCCTAAACTGCCCTATTATTCATTTGTTCACCACCGAACTCCAATGAGCATCACTCTCACTTCCAACTGGCAAGAAGTTCACCCTGAACTTGTGGGTGATATTGAGAATCTGATTGATGAAGGTTATGATCTGGATGATATTCTCCAGTTCATTGATGTTTATGAAACTGAAAACTTTGATTATTGTCAGGAATTTCTTGACATCAAAGCAGCAACAGATGCTCGTAATTGTGAGATTGATGAATTCATTGAAAAGTATGATTTTGATGATTTTATCAACTATTACGTTCAGTATTATGAACTGAGCGAAAACTATTGCGAAGATGCTGTAGATGCTTACATTGAGTGTTACGGCATTGATTATCTGAATTCCTTTGAAGATTCCTATGAAGGATCTTTCAATGATCATGAGGAATTCATTGATAATTACCTGGAAAATTACGGTTCTGATATTCCTTCGTGGATCGTGATTGATTATGATGCAACATGGGAACATTCTCTGCGTCATGATTATTCTGAGCAAAACGGATTTTATTTCCGTGATAACTGAGAACATCTAGACTAGATATGCGTGATGTGCCAGTCATCAAACTGGCACATCTAGTTCAAAAAATCTAGTCGAGATCATGTATTCTAATCTAGTTCACCTCTGAACCATCATGAACACCGAACAGTTTTATTCTCTTTGGGAAAAGTTTGCACTCTCTTCAATTGTTGACAATCTCCCAGAAGATGTAGAAAAGTTCTGCGAAGATCATGAAATCACAGTTGATTATTTCATTCAGGAGTTTATCTGATGGCACTCTCTAATCAAACAATCAACAATCTTGCAGTTGCATTAACTCCTGAGGTTATCAACACAATCTATTCCGATGAACGTTGGATAGATTTTATGTGTGAGATTGTTCCTGAGATTGTATCAGAAAAATTAGGTTCTGATGACATAGATCTTGTGGTTGAGATTGCACAATGTATTTCTGATAATATCTTACTCACACCATATAAAAAACTTTCTTGAGAAAAAGAATAATTCTTATTTGTTTGCTTTTCTTTTCATTCTTTACAGAAAGCACCAAACAATGGGGGGCACGTTCCCCCTTTCTTATTATAATTTAATAATTATTTCAAAGCTGCTTCGGTGACGATGTATTGTCGTCCTCAGGGATACCCCTCCCCTCCTCTGGTTTCCAATATTATAAACCCCTCCCCCTCATGGGGGTGCCAGGTGGTGCCACTTTCTGGACTGTCCACCAGCGGTGCCTAGGTGCCCCTGGAAGCGCCATACTGATGGAGTCCTGAGGGATTTACCCCATGATCATCCAACAGATTGGCAGCAACCAAACGGAACTCATGCTGGCAGATGGGACTGAGATCCTGATCTCCTACGCTACCCCTGTTGCTGCCCGCATCCCTGGAAGGGGATGGGTCCGCACTGCTCACAAGTGGAGCAGCACCACCACCAAACACATTAACAAGTGGTTGGTGAATAAGATTGGGCGGATTGATTGTGTGCCCGCAGTAGATCAGTGGGAACTCGATAAACTGATCGCCTTCTGAACTGGCACACGGGGGGCATCCTGCCCCCCTGATCTGCTACACTGAACGAGTCAACCAAGGGAACCCCCATGGCAATCCTGAGCACCCCCAGCGCCATCCGTAAGGTCTTCTACGCTAACCTGGACCTCCGTGCCCGTGTTGGTGATGAGATCACCGCGATCAGTGTTGGATCCGCCTACATTGGCGCCTACCGTACCCAGCAGGGCATCGAAATCTGCTGGGGAATCCTGAACGAAAACGAGGCGCTGTGACAGTCTGACAAGTGGCACTGAGGGATAGACACCCTCTGCCACTTCCTTTATACTGATTCTGTTGAGTTCTTCAACCCATCATGACTTTCTCCTATTTTGACAAGGATCAAATCGAAGAAGTTTCCTACTTTGATTTTGTGGATGAAATGACTGAGGAAATTGAGTATGATGACCTCGCAGAAGGTCTCCCCCTTGACACTAACTACGATTTCTGATGTTTGATCTCCTGTTCTCCGAGGGTGTTATCATTTGGGATGGTGACACCCCCATTCTTTCCGAGGATTCCTCCGATGACGACTCTGACTCTAACTCCTGACGAAATCTGTGCTCTGTTGGAACTCATCGAATTCCATGATGATTGGGAGGAAGTGAGTGAGATTGTGGGTGCAGATGTGCCCGCATTGTATGAAAAACTTCACGACATGTTGCCCAAAGGATGAACAATTTTCTCACGGGTGTCGTTGTTGGCATCCTCGTTGCTACAGTTGGTTTCAATGGGGTTGCTGAACTTGGCAACCGTGCAGTTCAATCAATCCAATCATTTGCACTGAACAATGCTGTTTCAAGTCACTGAAATTGAGTTTGATTTTGATGATGAAGACCTTCATCCTGAAGAAAAGTCTGACATCATCGATGATACTGTTGGTCAAATCTGGGAGGCAGATGATGAAGATGATCTCGTAGAAGAGATCACCTGTGCTACAGGTTGGTGCATCAAATCCATCGATTACCGTCACGTTCTTTCCTAATGTACCGCACACTTTCTGAACTCAAGCGATCAGTAGATCAACTGATTGAACAACAGGGCGAGGATGCACCTTGCGCTGCATTTGTATTCACAAAGGAGGATGTTTTCTATTATCCTATCGGTGAGGATGGTTTTGAGGATCTTGATACTCAAGAGCGTCTAAGTGACTTTGATACTGATGACGTTCTCACTGAACTTGGTGGATGTGATTACATCTACGAACAAGTCTTTGAGATCATTGATGATGAGGTAAAACGTGTTCGTAACAAACAATGATTGAACTTTTTGCCTCGATTGTTCTACGCTATCACTTTCATCATTACTTCCAATGACGAACAACGCTTACACCTGGACTGACGATTTCAGCGCACTTGTTGAGAAGTATGCTGAGTTTGTGATGGATTGCATGGACATGAAAACCATGGAACAATTCGTCTTTGATACACTTGTTCAGTCTTACAATGACTACACTGAGGAAGAACTTATCAACGAAATCCGTGATCATCAGGGTGATGAATGGTTCGAAGATCATGGCGTTGAGTTAAAAGAATCACCCGATGCCGTGTGACGGTTAAGCAAGTGGCACACGGGGGGTTGTGATGCCCCCTGATCCGTGCCATACTGATTGCATCAGGGGGAGGGAAACCAACCCCTGAATCCCACAACCCCCAACGTTACCATGCGTTACATTCCTTCCACCGACCGTGCCGTGAGCATTGACGAAATTGCCGAGCAGTGCCGTCAAGCGATCCTGCGGGCAAACCAGGAACCCGACTTCTATGACGAAGTGTGTCAGTTTGAAGAGTGGGACGAAGAGATTGCCGCTGCCGTGTGGTAATCTAGTCTAGGTACGGGGGACACCTCAAGTCCCCCACAATCAACCCATCAAATCTAGTTTAAAATCTAGTCGAAATCATGACCAAAGACGTTTACGTTTCTCTTCTCCGTCAAGGTTCTAATGGCAACCAAATTCTTGAAATTCTTGACAATCTTATTAGTGGGGAAGATGGTGATGCAAATGTTGCAGAACTGAACCCCACTCTTGACCCCATTGAGTTCTGATCCTATGGAATTTGCAACCCTGAGTAACATCGATCTCATGATCGCTGAGATTCAAGGTAAGGTTACAGTTACCCGACTTCCTACAGTCAAACCGAAAAAGTCTGACCTGGTGATGTCGAGAATTGGTGGCGCTAAGACAAGATTCTACGCTGCCACTGGTTCTGGTCGCAATGGTAGGGAGCAACGTATCTCAAACCGTTTGGCACAAAAGTAACACAAAGGAGAGGCACAATGCCTCTCTTTTTTTATACTTTTATTCCTATTATTTCAAGGCAGGTTAGGTGTCGACCGTTTGCATCATCAGGGCTACCCCGCCCCTCCTTCGCTTGTGCCCTTAGATTAGACCCTAGGGCACCCCATACCCGCTGCGCTGTGCCAGTTCAGAAGGTGGCACAACCCCCCTAGACCTGCCCCCCGTGATGCCCTACATTGCTGTGCATGGGAGGCAAACGGACCTCCCGCAACCCCGAAAAACCGAAATGTCCAACATCGTCCGCCGTACCTTCCTCCCTATCAACAGCAGCGCAATCGCCTACGTTGATATCGAGAACGCCCCGCAAGTTCAGATCGCTTTCCAATCGAATCCTCAGAAAGTTTATACTTTCCAGGGTTCTGAAAGTGTCGTTGACGAACTGCAATCGATTCTGAACGCCGAAGAGGTTCAGGGTCTGGGTTCTCTGGTTGCCGCTGCCCGCCGCAGTGGTGATCTGCAGGAAGTGTGACGGATTGTTACGGGGGGACTGGCAACGGTCCCCCTATCCCCTAAGATACATTCAAGCGGGAGGGAAACCAACCGCCAAACCACAACCCCCCGAAATGATCATGGATTCTTTTCTCTATGATGAGCAGATCGAAGAGTTCTCCTACTTCGATATGGTTGAGGAAATGTGTGAATCTATCCGCGAAACTTGTGAGGATGACTGGTCATCCTATTATGATGATGATCAGGCACTCGAAGAGTATTCTCTAGAGTGTGCCTACGGTCCCGAAGAGTACTGATCACAAAGGGGGGAGAAATCCCCCCTAATTTTTCACCCTTACGAATCATGATTGAAACTCTCCTGGCAACTGCAATCCTCGTCGGTTCCGTTGAGATCGGACCTGGAATCTATCAGGAACAGTATCTCACAAATGTCGACAATGTTCCCGTCCTGATTGAGTTCGAAACTGACGTAGAGTAGAGATAAGATTTCGAAATGTAACGGGACCGCGAAACGGTCCCGCGATGCCCTAGGATTCTCTCAAGCGGGACAGGGATCCCGCCTCACCCCCTCTGATCATGTTCGCTTCCATCATCCGCGCTGCCATCCGCACCCGCCTGATCAACGACGGTCCCCAGACCTGCTCGGATCTGGTTCGCGCCATGGGTCTCGATCCCCGCCGTCACAAGGGCACGATTCACGCTCTCATGGTTGACCTCGAGCGCGATGGCGTCCTAGGTGCTACCCGCTCCGATAACGGCAAGCGCGATCTGTGGTTTATCGTCCCGACCGAGATCCGCAAGCGGGACCGCCTGATCGCTGCCCTGGCAGTGTGACGGATTGTTAAGGTTCACAGGGGGGACCGAGAATCCCCCCTCCCCCCGACTACAGTAACGAAGTCAACCGCAAACGACACCGATGCAGATCACCCCCGTGGTTCTCAACCTGACCCCGATGCAACTGGTCATGCTGCAGGATGCGATCTCGTACCGTTACAACCAACTGGAATCGGTTGTTAACAACATCGACCTGTATCCCGATCAACCTGCAGACAATCCCGAGCGGGTAACTGCCCTTCGCGATCTGCACCTGCTGCTCGACCGCTACTGATCACCCTACGGGGAGGGTTGACCTCCTCCCCCTTACCGACTACAATTTCGAAGTCAACCAACCCGAGACCGATGGCAATTTTCTCCGCCTGCTCTGACCTCGAAACCCGCGAGATCCGCTGGGTTCCCCGCAAGACCGAGTTTGCCCCGCAGCAGACCTTCGCGGGACAGATCAGCGCCCACGAGGCATGGTTCTTCGCCGCTTGCTACCGCGACCGCTATGCTGACGACGTGGTGCCTGTGACATTTAGTTAAGTTGCACAAGGGGGGGCGCCGATGCCCCCTCTGACCGACTACAGTAACGAAGTCAACCAAAGGGAGAACCCCGATGACCTACGACGTGATCTGCCCCTCCGCCCCCTACGAGAACACCTCCGTTCACGATGAGGGTAAGGCATACGATCTCTGCTATTCTCTGGCAGAGGATTATGGTTACGCCGAGATCCGAGTTAACAACATTGTCTGGGCAGACTACGATCTGCGATGATAATGTAGGGGGAGACAATCCTCCCCCTCTCTCTACTCTCACTGTTCACTCTCACTCTCATCGAATCATGGCACTCGACTACAACGGTTGGACAAACTACGAGACCTGGAATGTTGCTCTGTGGATTCAGAATGACGAATTCCTCTACAATACTGCAAAGGCATGTGTAGAGTTCTGCGGTGACAATGAGACCCCGTTTGAGAAGTTCGTCCGCTGCATGACAGATGGTATGATTGGGCGACATCTTGTGCAAACTAAAGATGGCGTCCGCTGGGATTCTGCCTGCATTAACGACCGTCAGATCAACGAAATGATGATGGAATTGTGATCATAATGGGGGCACACTTCTGCCCCCTTTTCTATAACGAATGGCGTGTAATCTGTGCGTTCTCAATGTGCGTGAAAGACAGTGATTTCATTGATTAGTATACCTTATGGGCGGCGCCCTGCCGTTTAAAAAATCGAAACTACCCTAACCTACAGAGGTGACAAAACGCGAGAGTTATAATAGACTGGAAAAAATTCCGTGGGGGGTATAAAGGTCTTAAAACCCCGCTCAGAAAAAAATTTTCCCGCAAAAATTTTCTTATGAAACCCCTCCGTAATATCCCGAGTTCCGCAATGAGAGCAAAACAAACCCCATATTGGAGTTTCTGGAAGGTTGTCTTGGCGGGGTGGTTAATACGCTACCCTCGGAATTTTTTTGTAGGAATCCTATTCATAGTATTCCTCATATATACTGCGGTGACTTCGGCGTTCCATGGAAACACTTCAAATGACGGAAAAAATATACCACATATACGCAAAGAAACAGTGCATATACCACAGTCTCAGTGAGGAAGAATTCACAAAAACTTGGGATATGCTTCACAGAATGTTTGATTTGATTGGTATAGACATTTCAGAAAAAGATATTTCCTATGAGGAAGTCGAAGTAAATGAGAAGGGAATAGAGAACCCCTCTTATTGACAACTGATAAATAGACAGATAGAATTGAACTGAAGGTTATTCAAACTTATGGCAAAAGGATTTACTGTTAAAGCAAAGGCACCTACAAGGTCGTCTGTAGAAGAATGGGACTATGATGCTATTAGAGAAAGAATGCGTGGAAAATCCATTGTATTCTGTCTACCTGGTCGAGGATGCTCCTTTATTTTCCTGAAAAATTTTGTACAACTTTGTTTTGATCTTGTACAAAATGGAATGAGTATTCAGATCTCTCAAGATTACTCATCTATGGTTAACTTTGCACGTTGTAAAGTACTCGGTGCAAATGTTCTCCGTGGTCCAAAGCAAGTTCCTTGGGATGGAAAACTTCCTTATGACTATCAACTCTGGATTGATAGTGACATTGTTTTCAACACTGAGAAATTCTGGCAACTTTGTGATGTAGCACTTTCAGCAGAAGATGCAGAAGGTAAGGTAGAAGAAAAAGAAGTTGTTGCTGGATGGTATGCAACTGAAGATGGTCATACTACCTCTGTTGCACACTGGTTAGAAGAAGATGATTTCCGTAAGAACGGTGGTGTGATGAATCATGAAACAGTTGATTCAATCTCTAAGCGTCGTCGTCCTTTCACTGTTGATTACACTGGATTTGGTTGGGTTCTGATTAAGAAAGGAGTATTTGAGAATCTTGAGTATCCTTGGTTTGCTCCTAAGATGCAACAATTTGAATCTGGTGCGGTTCAAGATATGTGTGGAGAGGATGTTTCATTCTGTCTGGATGCAATTGCAGCAGGATACAAAATTTGGTGTGATCCTCGTATCCGTGTTGGACATGAAAAAACACGCATCATCTAATCTGTAATGCATAATATACTATATAAGGGTAGGAAGCTTTATCAGAATCTTACCCTTGAGGAATGTACAGAAGTGATTGAAGAACTCTCTCAAAAATACTATGAGGGAGAAAACATTGATTTAACTGAAATTGAAATGGAGGAAGTGTAAATGGCAAAGCGTCCCAGTCTGACAAATCAGAAAATTGAATCTCACCCCAAATCTACCCGTCAGGGTATGGGGAAGCATACAAAATACGCTGCAACTAGCAGAAATTGTGCTAAAAAACGTTACAGAGGTCAAGGCAAATGACAGAAGAAACTTCTCAGTCAACTGAAACTACTGAGAACACTGAACCCAAGGTTTTTGGTTGGGTTGCTGGTCTTCCCACTGGAATGCAGGTTCATCCCGAGAACCCCAGAACTGCTCAGAAACCTCAGGTTCTTACTGCAGAAGAGATCGTCTGATCAAAAACCGCGTATCTCTCTCTAAAAACCGCCGAAAACTCTCTATATTAAAGAGAAGTTGTAAAAATGGACGAAATAGAACAACATATAAAGGACTGGATACGCAAAGTATCTGAACATCGTCCAGAACTTGGTGGGTTTTCAATCTGTCCTTATGCTTTAAACGCAAAATTTAAAATAATTGTCTGTGAAGAAGACGATATTATGCCTGTAGATGGTCATGATATCGTCTTTTTTGTGCTTCCAGACAATTTAACACTCTCTGAAGTGCAAAATATTGTCGAAAGATGCAATCAGAAGTACAAAAATTGGGAATTTTTTGAAGATTGCGCTTCTTATGACACTTTTATCGGAAATATACAGACGAATAATGGAAAATATAATTTAATTTTGGCACAACCCAGAGAAAAATTGAAAAATTTGAGATTAAAATTAGCAAAAACAGATTATTACAAACATTGGGACGATGATTATTTAAAAGAAATACTTCAAGAAGACTATGATATAATTAAAACTATGATCACGGGATAGCAACCCCGTAAAAAGTTCTGATTTAAGTTAAATCAGGAGGCAAAAATGGGTAAACCATCAGATAGGGATACTAATTATATGTACCAAATGTGGGGTACGAATAAATTAGTATCAGATTATGGTGTCTTTGAGGAAAAGAAAATGCTTAGAGAGATTGTCAATGATGACAATACTCCAAAAAAGCATAATTTTAAACTTCAAAATGAACTACATGCTAAAATTCGTAATGATCAAGACTACGATGATTGGGAATACGGCACAGAACCTCTTCCACTAAATTCCTGGAATACCTGATAAATAAGGTAGAATAGTATAGGAAATGCCAACAGAGCGAGTAAGTAGGGGATTTAAAGACATTAGTTTGTCTTTTCAATATAATCCATTAACTAGAGATGTTATTGCTATTAAAAATGAGACAGCAATTGCTCGCTCTTTACGCAATCTTGTACTTACTCAGATTGGTGAGAAATTTTTTGATTCACGATTTGGGTCTAGAGTAAGTGGATTATTATTTGAAAACGTAAATGAAGTAACTGCAGGTGTTATAACATCAGAAATTGATTCAGTTATTCGTAATAATGAACCTAGAGTGAATTTAACCAATGTTATAGTAGTTCCTAATTATGATGAAGGTGCCTTTAATGTCGTTAT
>Ga0129336_10000998_pt1 | contig 16868 bp, 13 predicted proteins | sample CPB6_02_DNA_FD_96878 | JGI IMG/M metagenome (GOLD analysis project Ga0129336, IMG submission 96878) | Freshwater to marine salinity gradient microbial communities from Chesapeake Bay, USA - CPBay_Sum_0.6_0.2_DNA | ecosystem: Environmental > Aquatic > Marine > Coastal | place: USA: Chesapeake... | reverse complement strand
TGGATTTCTAAATGTGGCAATACCAGTTACGTCAAGAGATCCACAAACAGTTGGGCCAAATTGCACCGATCCAATTGTTTTAATAGCACGATCTGGATCTGTCAATCCAATACCAATCTTATCTACAAGTAAAGTAAACGAATCTCTGTCTGTGCTAATTGCACCAAATCTCTTCCAAGAATCTGTCCAAACCCAACCAAGATATGAACCAGAAGAAGTACCTGTTGTTGGAACATCACGAAGAACAATATCTCCCGATTGCCCAGTAGAAGTTGGAGTTGCAATTCCTACAGTGATTTCACTTGGATTGTCAGATTCTCCCTTAACCAGGAACGAGTTGGACTCAATTTTATTTGTAGATGTAACTTTGTTTGAGAATGAAACTGGGCCAGAAAATTCACTTCTAATCAAGTTTCCAGTTCCACCATCAACTCTAATTCTTTCTCTGATAGTAACATCATCGAATATTGCACTCAGTTTTCTTTCTAAAGTACTAGTACCATAGTAATCAAAAATAGGTGCTTCTAATGTCTCCTCTTGTGCGGTGTTAGAACTGAGTCTTCTGTTACCAATGTAGAAGTCACCAGACTCATTCATACCAGTATAAACAACTATGCCACCAGACTCAGCATTTCTTTGAGCAAGAAGTTGATCCTGAATCGTTAAAACTTTTGATTGTCTTTGTGGGAGAGCAGTTGGATAATTACCTGGGCCAAATCCCATATATTCAAATGCATGATTCGATGCACGAATAAATGATGGCCTTCTAAATTCCGAAGGAATAACTTTAATTTTTCTAACTTCACTACCAGAAACGTGAGATGATGGCCTTGTTCCCAATACAGCACGAAGAATGGAAACAGTTGTGCTTGTTGGCTGATCTGCAACTCTAACAATTTCATCATCAATTTGTAAGAAATCACCTTTGTTGATTAAATTGTTAGTAGAAACACCAACAGAAGATGCAGTAGATGAAATATCAGCAGTTAATTGAACTGATGTTTTATCATAAAGTGAAATCAGTCTTCTGGAAATATTCTCATTTGAATTATTCGTATCCTCCCCATTTACTGAGATCGAGTTCTTAACAATATATGCAGGGCCACTATAAGACGGTAGTGACAATCCAGATCCAAGATTGACAGTGAATGTGGAAACTCCAACTCTACTTTCTACAAGATATGTTCCATTAAATTGAGTTTGAGATGTTCCAATAATTGAGAATCCATTGTTTACAAACAATCCATGAGAAGTTGAACCAGTAGATACCGTTGCAATTCCAGTTGTAGAGTTGTAAACAAATGAAGTGATTCCAATCGCATTATCAACAATATAAGCTAATCCACCAGAACTATAAGTTCCTCCATCATCTGAAATTGAGAATGAAAATTCTTTAGGCCCTTTAATAGATGTAATTCTAAACAATCCATTATAAGAATTTGATTCACCACCAAATCCTGTTGTTGTTACTCCAACAACTTGAACTGCTTTATTGACATCATTTCTAATTGCAGCAACTGTAAAAGTTGCTCCAGTTCCAACTGAACCAGAAGTTGTTAGAGTTTCTCCTACAACATAACCACTTCCATTATCTACAATTTCCCAGGTGCTGATCGCCCCACCAGAAACTGTAAGAATATTAATTGTGAGTCCAGAACCAGTTCCGATTCCAGTGGAAACTAATCTAACATTTCTAGTGTCTGCAGAGTATCCACTTCCACCACCAACTTTAGTTAAAGAGAATACTGGGTTTAATCCATGGGAATTTGTGGTGAATACTGTTGCAGCTGTTCCAACTGAAGTAATATTTGTAATTCCAATTGCAACACTCGTTGACTCTAAAAGATCTAAAACAGACTCTTTTGTAATTGAATTTCTAGAATCATTTAGAACAACTCTTCCCGTTGGATATCTTAAAGCAAAGCTTATAGATTGGTTTGGATCTGAGTTATAATTGTCTCTATCCTGTTGGGGATAAAGATTTCTAACTGGTTGAGAATATTTTTCTCCACTAAAATTAGAATCAGAAGCTTCTACACTATTTTTGATAAGGGTTAAGTGATAGATACCATCTCTTTTATCCGCAGAATGTTCTTGAATAACTTCTCTTCTAAAAATAGAGAATACATCTTTATACTCATTTCTAGAAACAACTGGAAGGGTATCATCTCTTGTGGTTAAAACATTTGTAAAAGAACCTGGATTATCCGTCAATGAATATTTGAAAGTTTTGGAATCTGAAACCGTAGTAATAGTATAAATTCCATTGAATCCGATATCATTTTCGCCAGTGGTGTTTACTCCACTTGTAACTTTAGAAACTTTTACAACATCACCAACTAAAAATTCATGTGGTTTTTCTGTTCTTACAGAAGCAATTCCAGATGTCCAAGAAGCGTCTGCAATAATCTTAGGATTTCTTAAAACAGTTGGATCAGTAATAGTAGAAGACTCATCTCCAGAATTGATTGAAACCGTACTTGATTCTTGGAGAACAAATCCATCCGAAGGTGGTTTTGCATCTTCAAGTTCTTTAGGAATTACATATCTAACTCTATAAATTCTATCAGTAATTGAACGATCATCAGATTTTCTCTTAAAGTATGAAACTGGAGATTGTTCACTAAAAACATTAATTCCAAGAGAAATCATGCTAGTTCTAATATTGTTAGTAGAACTAGACTGCAAATACCATTGAGAATTTGTAGAGTCAAATTGAATTGGATGCCCAAGTTCGCCAGGAATTTTGTCAACAACTCTACTTACAATTCTAAGTTTCCCACCATTTTGTTGAATATCATTAATTGGTACTGGAGTTGCAGCAGTAGCATTATTAAAGTTTTCTGCTAATTTAATATGAGTTGAAACTCCAGTAGTAATTGCATAATAAATTGATTCATTTGTCAATCCATCAGGAATATCGCCGTTTTCTGCAACAACAATAATCTTTTCTCCAGATGTAAAATTATGAGCTTGAGTTAATACAACAGTCTCATTTGATAAAACTTCATTAATTCCAGAGTTTCTATAAACATTAAATGATTTTTCTCTAGAAGTTGAAGTACTTCCCTGCATATAAATTGGAGCAGAGAAAGATGATACAATACCACTGATGGTTACATTTAAGTATAACTGATCGTCTTTTCTTCCACCAATTTTATAAGAATCAATATTATGTGGTGGTAAAATATCTTCATCAGTATATCCTTGAATATAAAGTTTGTCAGTATATCCAACTCCAGCATTAATAATTTTTGTAGTATCTAAACTTAACCAAGGAATATTTTGTTCTGAAGGACTAGACTCCTTAGGTGGAATAATATGTGTAATATATCCAACATCATCTCTTGAAAAAGCTTCGTTTCTAAATCCTACGGATTTTAATGAATTAGCTCCAAAGTTTGAGTTTGAGTTTGTAATTGATTGATCACCACCAGATTCGGATATGAAATGATTTGCAAATCCAATAGCAAAAATAGATACGTTTTGAATATATGCTTTGTTGGAACTCTTAATGTGGAAGTTTCTATATTCAGGTTTATGTACTGCTTCTGGATCTATATGCAGAGAAACTGATGATCCTAAGGTTGTTTGATCTTGGTAAATACCATTATTGTATTTCAAGAAAGCATTATCATCTTTTTGAAGTCCTACTCCAGTATATTGAGCAAGAACAATACTCTTGAATCCTGTTGCTTTATTTCCATCGGCATGTAATCCGTTCATACCATAAACGGATCTCATTGTAACGTTAAAAATATATGGAGAAGCAGAACTTACAGTATCAGATTCTACAATAACTTTAGAGTTTGCCAAGAATGATACATTTGGCAAAACATTAGATGGAATCGAACTCGCAGTATATGTAAATTCTTTAGTATTTGTGTCAGAAACAGAAGTTACAACAAAAGAACCATTGTAAATATCGGAATTAGTAGAAATTCCAATTACACGAATTGGTGTATCAACAGAAAGATTATGATCTACATTTGTTTTAACTGTAATTGATGTTGTGCCTGTTACACCATTTCCAGATCGAATTGAAGTTATACCTAAGTCTGTAGAGGTAACTTCTCCAACAATTCGATATTCATCAACTTTTGGTTCAAAATCAGTTGAAGCTGGAAAGTCTGGAATAGATCTACCTGATGGAACACCATAAGCTTGTGCAACCTTATAGTAATACATCTGAAGATCAGTTGTATCACTGTTACCAACTCCAACAACAGGATTTACACCGTCAGCATATTCAAAAGTTGTGAGTTTGTGATGAGAAAATCCAGTTGAATTCTTAGTAGTTGTATAATCCTTGTAACAAAATCCAGTAGGATCAGCATCAAATACCGAAAAAGTTGAAAGGTAACATGCACCAGTAATTTTAAAAATTGCAGATCTTTCAATATTAGAATCTTCTGGATCAGGAACAAATAATGGCCTGATTTTTGTTTTACGAAGATCTAAACCAACTAATGAAGTTCCTCTTGGAATAATTACGCCACCATCTACACTGTTAAAAGTATATAAAATATTGGAAGAGTTATTTAAATCTAAATTACTTGATTCTAAAATGCCTGTAGGAATGTAACTTCCGATTGTATTTCCATTTACATCTTTATAAATTGCAGTTCCAGAACTGTCATAAACACTATATCCTGGCCTGTTATCAATTAGGTGTTCACCAGGATATAAGATAATTGTAGTTTTGTCAAACTTATCATTATTACCACCAGAAAGATAAGAAAATCTTGCAGCTTCAATTAAAGCTCTTTGAATAGTTTTAAAAGGCCTAGTTAAAGAGTTTCCTTGATTTGTAATCGAATCTGTGGCATCGATGTCATTGGGATTTACATATAAAAGATTTCCCTCAACATTCTTAATAAGATTTTCTAATCTACTGAGAGCCATGTGATTATAATGGAGTTTTTTCTTCTGTAATATTTATCATCTAGAAAAACAGTATATTTATTAAGTTATGATTCCAACGACTGCATTATTATTCAATGCTGTTTTTACTGAATTAAAATCCGTAATTTCCTCATTCATTTTTCCAATTAATTGTCGATTGCCCCAAATTTGTATGTTGATACTATTTCTTTCTTTTCGTAACGTTGTAGCAATGTTCATTCTTTGAGTAATCAATGAAGTGCCTGAAGAAATTTCAGCCTCAGCAGCATCAGCAATATCAATCGCTGAATCCAAAGCAGATTGTTCCGATGCACAAGTCCCCATATCTTCAACTCTAGCAGTATCAGCTGGGGCTACTACATCTCCTGGATAATAAAGGTAAGCTACATCACCAATGTCAGCATCTACCCAACTTCCGCCAGAAAATTTTTGCGGTTTTCGAGTAAATCCAACATTATAATACAATTTTCCAGCACTTACCTGTGGTTTACTAGATAATCCAGCACTTTCCAATTCAGGCCTCCAACTTTGAGTTGCAGATGGCCAACCTTGATTAGTGAATTCAACCTTTACACCCTTTCCAAGTTCAGAAGATTTCATAATTCCAATACTTTGTGGGGAGTATGGATTTGTTCCAAAAGCGAGAGAAAGATTTCCTACTTGAGAAGCCGATTTTAAAACTTGAAATTCAACGAAAGATCCATCACTCTCTGGAGCTGATACCTCAGAAAGAGCACCAGATTCAACAGTAAAAGTATAAACTGTAGATTCTGTAGAGAGCCCAGAATTTATAACAGAAAGATCTGCAACAGTTGTGCCGATTCCAACTATTTCATTATTTTCAATAACAAATACTCCATCTTTTTCGCAAACTAAAAGTTGGCCAACACTTATACCACTCAATGCACCTGAGTCTACCGAAACCAAAGCTGTAACTACACTACTTCCAGCTCCAACAGTTCCAATAAAGCCTGAAACAAATGAATCGATAACATCTTCGCAATATGGTTCATAATAGTATCGTATTCCATACAAATTTTTAGATACATATCCGAGTAATCCTGCAGGAGAAATACTAACACCATCTGGAGCAGAAGAGATATATGCTACAGTTGTTGCATATCCAGTTGCAACTGTTCTCTGACATTGGTATGTGTGTCTTATATAATATCCCGAACCACCTCCACCAGCGACAGTACCGATTCCAGTTCTTCTCCAAAAAAGATCAGTCCTACAAGTGCCTGCATCAACTCTATTTTGATAAGCTGTCTTTACATCATTTAATTTGGTATTAACCTCAATAATTTGATCCAGAACAACTTTATCAACACTTTTAATTGCCGTGTCTAGAGGAATTTTTTCATTGTCTAGAACTGTAGTTCTTTCCGTGAAAAATTCTATTTGTTCTTGATTTGCTTTTATCTTACCACTAACTTTATCTTTAATATATTTTGATGTATCCGATTCAGCCATGACAATTTCTTTTATTAAATATTTAGTGGGATATTAAAGACAAATGATTATGACTCCATTCACCTAAAATATATTTTAAAACTTTTTTATCTTTAGTTGTGACTATCATATGAACAATTCCTTGCTTATATTCTTCAATAGAAACCACATAAAAAAGAGACTCAAATATACCACCTCTTTGCAATTTTGCAATTCTATGAACCCCATCTTCTATTAGATAATACCCATTATTAAAATCAATTACTATCCCAGGATAAGAAGTATCAACATTATCAACATAATCTAAACATGGGGGCGGATAACATATTTTTGAATGGGGAATAGATATAGGTTCTCTATCATCAGAGACAAACTTGTATGCTTTCAAATTCATAGTTGCAACCATTGAGATGGATGAGTGCATCCTTGATGATGTTTATAATGCTCTGGTTTTAAAGTAACTCTTACGTCTCCAGCAATAGCAACTCTCTCAGTCGTCCTTGGAACGTGTTTAATTGTTTTATGATAAGTTTCTGTAGGCATAACAATCACAGTACCCTCAATGGGAGTAATTGTATAAAAATTGCAATTATATCTATTAAAACTTGTCATAATATTATGAACATCTGCAGTATCAAAAAATCCCTTACAAACTTCATTTCTATTTTGGTAGGGCATTTGAGTTACAGCAAATTTATCCGAAGTTTCATCAGTATTTAAGTAATAAACAAAACTAATATTTGCTTCGTTATGATTGTGTGGCGCCATTGGTGGAGTTGTATCATCCTTATGATAAACAACCCAAGATTTTACAATATGATAGTTTAGTCTATCATATTTAATATTAAGAGTATCAAAATATTGATCAAATATATTTCTCAACCCTTTAAAAAGTTCATAATAATTTTGATTTAAATGAACAAAAATATTTGATGAAGCTTCTGGAGATTCATACTCATAACCATTAAACCAATATTTTTTTAGTTCTTCTAAATGATTATTCTTAAAATCCTCATGACAATCTAAAGATCCCTGATATATTACCAAGGGAAAAAGTTCATGTACTTTTTTCATATCAACTCAATCTATATTCACTATTATCTCCTGGATAATCATTGGGTGTCAAGCCTTTATATTCTGGAATGTTCTTACTTGTATCTTTTCTTTCACCATATACAATAAAACTACAATGTATTGATCCACCAGAAGAATTAACAATTTTTATCTTTGATCCCCATTCAATTTGTTCATAAAAAAGTTCTTGATAAAATCCAATGGGAGTTAAATTTACAGTAATTGTTTCCGAATCAACTAACCCCCTCCAATAATCTGGAAGTTCTATAACATTTGTATCTTTTAAAGTTCCCCTGAAATAAACTTCTGCAGAAGGGCCTTCTAAAGAAACATATCTCAATCTGTGTCCATCTTTAGTTGGGTGCAATATATCAAAAGGTTTTTTATTTACTGCTATAGCAAACGTTTCATTCAAAGTTGTTGCAACACTATAAAAGTCTACTGCAGTAACAGGCCCAGCAACAACTAAATCAGATAATTGTGATGCTTCACTCGCTTCGACTCTAACACCGACATCAGCTTTTGCACCTGTTTCTGCTTTTGCTCCCGCTTGACTTACCGTTCCAATATGAACTTCATTTGTAAAACAACTCATCGATGGCGATAAGAAAGTAATATTTGCAGTAGACATCGTAATACTAGATGCCTGGGTGCAAGAAATATAATTGAAATTTGCGTTTACAAATAATCCAAATGTGGGATATGGAAGAGCTCCTAAACCATCCGCACTAATATTAAGTGCATTTCCACCAGGAACCGATGTTGGTGCAGGGACAATATTCAAAAGAGCTGTTTGTCTAGCAGCAGTAAAAACAGCAGGTGCTGGTTGCCCTACAAAAATTGGGCCTGCAAGTAATCCAAGTCCTCCAGTAGCACTTACAGTTTCGGTTGGAAGAACAAGTTGTTTACCTAAAGTAATACAATCTGTTACTCCAAGATTGCCAAGGTTTGACATAATTTATACTCCAAATACATTAGATAAAGTTTTTTGCATATTTACAAGTTGAGTGAATAGTGAACCACTATAAAGATCTGTAGCACAAGAAGAATTGATGAATCCCGAAACAGTATCCATATAATTTTTACCAATCAAACTAATTGAATGAGTTCCAGTAATTGCTGTTTTAGTTCCTTTGATTTGAATATCAGGAGCTTTAACTTGAACCGAAACATTTGCACCTAAGAAAATGTTACCAGTTTTATCTTTCTTACTTCCCGAAGCTTTTATAACTACTTGTTCAGCATCAAGGATAATAGATCCAGATTGAGCTTGTAAAAGAATATCTCCTCTTTTTGCCTTAATAATTTTAGCTGGATTAAAAGGATTTTCACTGTTGGTATTAACTTTAAGATTCCTACCAACAACTTCTAAAGAAGTTTCCCCAGTTTTGAGAACATGTCTTCCATTTTCATAGAATTTCGTGCCATCGCCAAGTTCAGTTTCAACTCCCCACATGATTTTACCGTGAGGTTTTTCTTCCCCACCACCATGCATCGAAAATGTTTCTCTTGATAAATTAAAATATTCTGCCATTATTTTGCAACACAGTCGATAACACTAATTACGCCAGAGTCTGGATCAACAGGTTTTCCTCCACGATATCTCATGATAGGTACAAGAATTGCACCTTGTCCAGTTGAACTATTTATTTGAATTTTAGGGCGGCAGCCACAAAATACTTCGGAAGTTTTAACTTTAACTTTAATTATACCATTAATTGGCCCAGTTACAATTTCCATAACTGTAGCTTTGCTTGGAGTTCCATCGCAATTCAACACTGTAATAGTGTCTGTTGGAGAATAATTAAATCCTGTTTTTTTAACGTAGACGCCAAAAATAAATCCACATTTTGTTTTAGGTGAAACGTCTCCAGTATCAGATCCATCAGTGCCGCCATTTTCAGTGTCATCACTAGTATCAGATCCATCAGTACCGCCATTTTCAGTGTCATCACTAGTATCAGATCCATCAGTATAACCACTTCCAGGATCATCTACAATCACATCAGTAACAGATCCTTCATCATCAATAATAGCAATTAAATTACCTCCACTACCACCACAATTATCCTCTACCGAAACGAATGGAGAATCAACATAACCAATACCACCATCAGTAACATCAGCTCCAATAATTCCACCGTCTGCAGCATCAACTAATAATGTAGCAGCAGCTCCAAATCCACCACCTCCACTAAAGACAATTTCTGAATTACAAATTAAGGTATTATCACACTCACCAAAGTCTTCGGAACCAAGATTATCCAATACAGTTCCCCAATCATCAAAAGTCGTAAATTGAATACCTTTACCAGGATCCCAAGTTGATGGAGTTGGGCAAGGCACAACGTCACAACTTTGAATAATATTCAAAACAATACCTGCATATTCTAAAGCTTGCGATATGACATTCCCAACCGAACCCAAGGCACCACCAATGACATCATTAATCTGATCTAAAATTGGCGAAAGATTTTCATCAATCCAATCACTAATTGAATTAAATATACTACTTAAGAAATTATCAACTGTACATTTAACAATATCAAATGCTTTATTAATTAATTCAGAAAGAACTTCAAGAATTATATCCAAAAGAATATCCAAAAGTTTTTCAAACAAGCACCAAATTAAATCCATGATGGTTCTTGTTGCTTGCCCTGTTTCTGGATGAAGAGCCTTTGGAATAATAGTTCCAACAAAAGTATTGACAGCAGTTCCAACCTTTGAGAGGACAAAATCTCTAGCTTTGGTAATTAATCCAGTAATAACTCCGAGAATCTTTTTGGCTAAAATTTTAAGTTCATCGTCAAGATTTACAATTTCTTGAAGAACTGGATCGATATAAAGTTCTTGGAATTGTTGAATCTCCCTCATTCGATTCATAAATTCCATCAAGAATTTTTGAATTCTTGATACATCATCATTGCCACATGGATTTGGAGTTGTAACAGGATCTATTGTTCCTTGGACAAATGCAGCAGAAGCTTTTGTTTTTCCTGGAACTGGAACTCCGTTTTTAGTTGATTCTTCAGGATCTCCAGCATCAGTTTCCTCACCAGTAGCTACATTTTTTCCACCAGCTTTTTCATCTTCTTTCTGTTTTATCAGATGTAAAATTGGCCCTTCTTTTGGGGGATTATATGGTTTAAAAGAGTAATCTTCTCCTTCAGAAAGAGATTTAGCTTTCTGAAAAGTTTGACGATAGAACGAACCGAAAATAACAGGTTGTTGACAGTCATCACCATCCATGAAGAAGCCAAGAACAGTTTCTCCACCTTGAATATTATGCAAGTCACCAACACCATTCATGCCAGAACCCTGTCCAGTTGGAACTAAGACATGAGCCCAAGGAAGTTCAGCGTCCTCAAGTGCTGGCGGTGGTGGATGATACCCAAGAATTCTAACTTTAACTCGATAATATTGACAATCTTCTTTTTCCTCAAGTGTAGCAGTTTTACTCCACCCGCTCGTTGTAGGATCAGCTACCTGCCCAATCCACCATTTGAATCCATCTCTACCAATAAAATTACTTGGGAAAAAAGTCTGTTCAATCATCGTACATTCTACATTCTAAAGCTTCAGGATTATCGTTACAGTACAATTCTAATCCAGTTGGATCATGATCATCATTTGGATGACTGGACTTATATCTTTCTAGTTGTTCCAATTCTTCTTCCAAATGACGGCGACGATTTCCATTTGTATATGGATCGTCAATTTCCTGAATGTCTTGATTGATATGTTGATCAATTGTTCTTTTTTCCATTGGATTACTCCGATTCGACTCCATAACTATCACGAATAAGTTCTAAAGCAGTAAAATTAGTATCGCCTAACATACTATGTCTCAGTTTGGAAATCATATATTTTCCACTAAGATTTCTATCATATTTATCTTCATTTTTTTTGTAATTTGCAGAAGCTTCAGCAATGTTTAATTCTACAATCTGCCCTGCACTTAACTCAAGGTTAAGTGGTAAAGTAATTTTAATTGAATTTGCAAACAATAAGTTATATCTCATGTAAGCATTTGCTTGCTCTTTGGCTACTTCGGGTGGATCAAACTGTTCCCCATCATCTTTCATAGAACCACGATCAAGAATTCTAAACATAAGTCTAGATGAATAATCTTCTAATCCATTTAATTTGACAGATGAAACATCTGGATTTGAAGGTTTAAGTTGCCCAGATGAATACTTATCTTTTAATTTTGTTTTAACTACATCATATTCCATACTATACACATCATAAAAAATTGAAGTATGTGCATAAGTGCCATGTCTTAATGATTGTAAAACATCATTATTTTTAATCATTTGAATATCAGAAAAAGATCTATAAAATTTTTCATCTGTTGGTTTCAATGGTGTATTACTTTGAAAAAGTTCAATTACATTTGAAGAGTTTTTAAATTGATTATCAATCCCTATAAAATTGTACCCATCTTTGGTTTCAAAGAAAAAGTAACCAGCAGAAACTGTTCCATCAGATTTGTTGGATGAATTAGATTCCGAGTTTGATTTGGGACAAAGCCAAGTGATAATATCAAAGGGCCTTTTAAAAGATCCAATAAAACTATAATTATTTGGCGTTTCATCAATTTTCAATTCTCTTTTTGTACCTATAAGTTCTTTATCAGTCAAAATAGTTTGAACTACTGAAGATATTTTTGATGAATATTTTTTTACAACTCGACTCGTTTCATTTTTTAAAACATCGTCACTCATCAATCTAAATGAATAGATTTGGTTTTGTGGGGATGGTGAAATTGAATTATTCATAATGCACAATGAATTCTTATCATCAACCCTAAAAGATAACTTTTGTTTGGTTGGAAATTCTGATTCAATTTCCAAATTGACAAATTCTCCACCTGTAATTGGAATTCTTCCAGCCAATCCATCACCATCAACAAAAGTTAAATCACAAACAACAGTAGGAGACAAAATATCTTCATAGTAATCTATTTTTGTAACACCTCTAGAGAAATCAAAAAGTTCTCCACCTTTTTCTACAGATATCTCTTTGACTTTAAAATTAGAAATTGCCATTTTACTTAGAAGATGATAATTGAAGAATTGCTAGATAATTAGGTTGAACAGAACCTGTGCCTGCACCAGAAGAAGATGAAGATGATTGTCGTTGTTGTGCAGTCTGTTGAGTTTGTGATTGTGCAGTTGATGCTACTCTTCTTGATTGTTCTTCTGGTTTTAATTGGGCAGCTTGTTGTGGTTTTGGTTTGACTCCACCACCATATCTGAAATAACTATTCATTATAGACTGTGCATTCCGATTAAAATTATTTCCAAACGACATTGCTCCACCGTTTGGCCAATGTTCAAAATGAACATGAGATCCTGTAGAATCTCCTGTTGAACCTTCTCTTCCCAATAATTGCCCGGCTTTTATTGTTGAACCAGTTCTAACATTTACTGATTGAAAATGCCCAAATCTAGTTTCTGCTCCATCAGAATATCTCAACACAACCGAATTTCCATATCCATCATTCCTAAATCCAGCATGAACTACTGTTGCATCTTGAGCAGAAGAAACAGGTGTGCCTGCTCCAGCGCTGACATCAACTCCTTTGTGCATTTTATAACCACCGTAAATAGGATGCTCTCTCATTCCTACACCACTAGTTACGGTAGCTTGTGTGGGTAATGTTCCACCAGTCACCATCGCTTCTGGGCCTGTGCCATCAACTCCAGGTTCACCTCCAGGCATCATACCAGGCAATCCAAGTGCAACACCTAATCCAGAAGCTCCCAAAGCAGTTTTTAATGCAGAAGGATCTACATTCTTTAAAATATCTGTAGCTTGTTCAAGTTCTTCATTTAAATCATCTCTCTGTTTGATAAGAATTCCAATCACCTCTTCTAATTCTGAAACTCTATTGCGAGATGAAACTAATTCTTCTACAATTCCTGGAGGAATCATAGATTCATTTTTTTGAGAAGATAATGTTGAAACTAATTCTTGCAATCTTGCATTATTTTTCCTTTCAGAATCAATATAATTATTTTCAAATTTATCAAAATCTCTAATGGTTTTGGCTAAAATTGGAGTAAGAGACTCAACTTTTGACTCTAATTGTTGAATTTGTTTAACTGTCATTTTATATTACCCTACCTGAATTCCCATAGATAAACTTGCAATCGTGGAAAGTGGATTTCCTGAATCTGGGCTTCCTGTTGATAAAGCTGAACCTCTTGGAGAAACATCAGAACTTACTGGAGCAGATATTTGAGGATAAGAAGCAATCATTCCTTGAGAAGTATCTGGTGGTGGTTCAGTCACTGCAGATTCTTTTGGTGCTGCAGCGATCTGAGAACTAGAAACTTTTATTAGATCCTTAGTTGGGCCACCATCATACTTGGTATCTTTACCATTTTCAGAAGTCTGTGATGAAGCCGATGCAATTTGTGAACTACTTGGTGATGTTGATGGTTTTGATGAAGATGCTGATGATTTTGATGTTGATTGAGAGTTACCACCATACCTTTTCAATACATTTTGTGCATTTCTTAACCTATTATCATCTCTGGCTTCACTCTCGCCAGGCCTCAAATAATGAGTTCTAACTAACTTAGTAGCTTCTTCTAATCCCTTAGTTCCCTGCAATCTAGATTTTGATAACCCATGATTTCCAGTGGATAATTCATGTTCAACATATTGAAGTTGAGCTTCTAAAGTATTGGGTTTCATTCCTTTAGATTCAGAAAATTTAACTAATTTAGGATATCTGTCGTCTGGATCCCATTGGGCAATACCTTTATGCCCTATTGAATTAGTAGTGTTTGGATTTAATGTGCTGTTTTCTTGTAAAAAATTACCAACAAGTGCAGCAGACTGTTCTTTACTATAACCTCTACTTACAAAATAATTAAAAGATTTTTCAGCATTACCAGATCCACTTAAATCGCCAGAGGTATCAATAGGTTCATCTCTACCACCCAAGACACTAGCAAGAACAGCTGCAAGCCCACCTGCTGCTGCGCCACCAGCTAACAAACTACTTAATCCACCAGAAGACTTCCCAGTTTCCCCAGAAAGCATTCCACCAGACACTCCCCCAAAATCACTTTCAAGATCTGGTTTTTTCATTAATGATGAGATTTCAGATTCTCTCAACATATCAGATAAAATCTTATTTTCTTGTTTTTGCCCAGCAGAAACAAAAGATGTCATTTGAGATAATTCTCTAGATAATCTCATTATCACACTTGACAATCCCATAAAACTATTTGACAATTGAGTATCAGATTGATTTCTCAATCTAGTCTCAGATTGCATTTGAGTTTGAAGATCAAAGAAAGAAGTGGGTGAGATTGCCATTACTGATTTTGTTTTTGTTTAAGTTCTTCTAGATACTCTTTCAACAACTCAAGATAGATTTCTCTTTCCCAAGGTAACATATTTTCAACTTCTGTTAATGAGTATTTATGGTATTGCATGAGACTGAAGTTGACTCGGTAATAATTTTCCAAAGAATCTCTTGCAATACTTAATTGAAAAAACTCTGCAAACCCTCCAAAACGATAGTATTCTCTTTTTTTGTTACGGGATTCACAACTATAGTTTCATAACGAAGTTTCGGCATTGTTCTAAAAAACTTTTCAATATCTTTGTATTGATGAGAATGTAAAGTTTGCAACCATTCAACAATTTCCTGTTCGGTGCAATCAGAAGCAGCCCAACATTCTTCATCATCATAAACCATATCAATACATGATGCAACGATTTTAAAAGATAAATCTAAAATATCATGTTTGTTTTGGGGATTAAAATTTTCCTTAATGAATTGATCATAAGAAGGATATTTCATCTTTACAGTTAATTTATCTGTAATCTGAATATCTTGACTGTGTTCTGGATTTCTCCGAACTTCAATTTCATCAATATAAACAGTTAATGGAACCTGAGTTTCTCCATCATCGCCACAAGTTATGAGAAGTTCAATTGCTTCTCCAATAGATTTGCCACGAAGGTTTAAAAACAAATATTCAATATCAAAAATAGGAAGATCTCTAACTTTAATTCCCTTTGTAATAATACAAGACTCAAGAACATCAAAAATTGCATTATTGATCTGAGTGATGTCTTCAGATTCCATTGCAAGAAGAAGAATCTTTTCCTCTTTTACAAAAAATGGGCGATATTTTATCTTCTTGTTAGTTGAAGGTAAAACCAATTCATAAGTTGGTGCAGTAACGACAGGTAATGGCATAGTCTATCAATCAAAAATTAGTATTATTTCTAGTTATATATCTGAGATAAGTCATAGTGACATTTAATGTCAAAACACCAGCTTGCCCATATTGTACAGGCATTCTGGCTACAGAAATTGGAAAAGCTTCTATAAATTCATAAGTTAAATAATGACTTCCAGTTTTTGATGGGCCTTTATATCCAACATTTCTTTCAAATTTGGTAAGAGCAAAATCCATTCTATATGAATCAGGATATCGTATTTTATTAATATTTCCCACATTTAATGCTTTGGTATTTTGCCCTGCACTGGAACTACTGATTGATCCAGATTCAGAAAATAATGGGTTGATATAATTCATCCACTCTTCAAAAAATCGAATAATTTTATGATCTGCATCCACATAAAAACTCAATCCAATTGTATTATTATCACCATATGTTCTCATTCTTGGAAAGTTTTCCATCATTCCCTGATAATGCCCAGTTGTAGGAAAAAATTGCAATTGAGAACCAGGCAAAGAAGTTGCATTACAAAGTAACTCCATTTTTTCCATAAAAGTTAATCCATCAGAACTAGAAGTAAGCCCTGCGGTTTTCAAATAAGACTTTAATCCAGACTTAGGAGTTCCAAAAGTAATCTTGAACTGATTGTTCATCGATACTTTTGAAAAAGCACCTTTGATAGATTCTATCCCATACTTTAACTTGGGAACGTTAATTGCCATCGATAAATAGAGTTTTATATCCTATAGTATGTATAAGAGATGTCAGAACCCCTTAAAGGCAAATACAGCCCTGTAAATTATAAAAAATATAAAGGTGATCCAACCAATATCATTTACAGAAGTTCTTGGGAACTGAAGTTTATGAGATATCTTGACTTGAATGAGAATATCATACAATGGAGTTCTGAAGAGTTTTTCATTGGTTATAAGGATCCTACCACAGGTAAGTATCGAAGATATTTTCCAGATTTTTATGTGAAGTATATTGATAAAAACAAAAAAATTGTAGAGTCAGTTATTGAAATCAAACCTAAAAAACAAGTCATTGGGCCTCCAGTAAATCCAAAAAGAAGAACTAAAAGTTGGATTAAGGAAGTCTATGAATATGCAAAGAATCAATCCAAATGGGAAGCAGCAAAAGATTATTGCAAAGATAGATTATGGGAATTTAAAGTTCTTACAGAAGACGAGTTAGGTATATGAGTCTCATAACAG
>Ga0129336_10000996_pt1 | contig 16876 bp, 14 predicted proteins | sample CPB6_02_DNA_FD_96878 | JGI IMG/M metagenome (GOLD analysis project Ga0129336, IMG submission 96878) | Freshwater to marine salinity gradient microbial communities from Chesapeake Bay, USA - CPBay_Sum_0.6_0.2_DNA | ecosystem: Environmental > Aquatic > Marine > Coastal | place: USA: Chesapeake... | reverse complement strand
GTTTGTCCTTCAAATTGAGGTTCGGCAACTTTTACACTGATGATCGCAGTCAAACCTTCACGAAAATCTTCACCGGTAAGCGCGGCTTTTGTGAGATTGTTTGATGTTGCATAGGAATTAATTGTACGCGTGAGTGCAGAACGGAAGCCTGAAACATGTGTACCACCTTCAACGGTATTGATATTGTTGACATAAGAAAGCAATGTTTCACTGTATGAATCATTGTATTCGAAACAGACATCTACGATTGTATCTGCTCCGACATCACTTTTTCCTGAACCTGAAATTGAAACGGTTTCAGTCAAAGCAGTGAGATGCGAATCAACGTGGCGAACGAATTCTGAAAGTCCGCCGGGATAATGATATTCTTCTGTTGTTGCATTTGCTTCATCAACAAGAACCAAACTCACTTCGGGATTCAAAAATGCCAATTCACGCAAACGCTCAGCAACACGTGAAGCACGGAATTCAACGGTTTTGAAGATGGTATCATCAGGATAGAAGCGAATCATCGTTCCGGTCTCTTTCGCTTTGCCGATTTCTTCAACACTGCCTACCGGATTTCCTCTCGAATATTCTTGGCGATAAATCTTTCCATCTCTCTTGATGGTGGCTTCAAGTTTTGTGGAAAGTGCATTCACGCAGGAAACACCAACGCCATGCAAACCACCGGATACTTTATAGCTTCCTTTATCGAATTTCCCACCAGCATGTAATGTGCAGAGCACAACTTCCAATGTGGAAATTTTCTTGACGGGATGGGGTCCGGTCGGGATACCACGTCCATCATCCTGAACGGAACAAGATCCATCACTATGAAGAGTTACGATGATCTTCTTGCAAAATCCTGCAAGTGCTTCATCAATTGAATTATCAACCACTTCCTGAATCAAGTGGTGTAATCCACGATCTCCGATATCCCCGATATACATCGCCGGTCTCATTCGAACAGCTTCAAGCCCTTCGAGCACCTTGATGCTATCTTCTGAGTATTGTTTTCCTTTGCTTTTTAGATTCTGTTCGTCTTGTGATTCTGCCATTGTACTTGGTAGTAGTTGTGAAGAAAATCGTTTCCGCGCTGCAATGCGGTACGATAGATTCAATCATTAAAAATTGATATGTAAAAATACGTAATTTTCATGAATGTTTTTCACTGAAAATTGCCTTATGCACCATGCGGCCCAACTTTCGGAAGTGCTTGTTTTTTAAGGACATACGCATCAACCCAAGAACGTATCTCGAGATTGCTTTCATGACGTCTGCCGGCAAGGATATGATCGGCATTTTCATACATGATCAGCTTATAGGGATGACGGGCTTTTTGAAGAGCCATACCTAACCTGTATGAGTGCATCGGATCCACTCTTTTATCCCCGGTTCCATGCAAAACAAGCAAGGGAGTCGTCTTGCAAAGTTCTTGACAAAAGTACTCAGATGAGCGTTTCAATTCTTCATCTGAACGAGCTGTACTTCCATCCTGAAACTGAGCGAATGTTTTGTATATATAGGAATCTTTAGGAATGGAGTCAAATGTGGTTGGGGCACCTATTGTAACAGCAGCACGAAAATCATGCATTGTGCGAAGCATCATCAATGCCATCATACCACCACGACTTCCGCCGATAAGTCCTATCCGATCATGATCGACATAAGGGAGTGATTTAAGCAGCGGTAGCAATGCGGCTGCATCAAGAACATCGTTTCCACCCCATTCTTCCTTTCCTTCACTTCCACCACAACCTCTATAGTTGCTTGCTGCCACAACATAACCCCAGCTGGCATAGGTTGCCGCATACATGGATGCGGATTCCGCAGTCAATGCACCTTTCTCTCCTGTGCCGCCTCGATTAAACACCAATGCGGGATATGTGGATGTATTTGGTTGAGCAGGTGGAATCGCAAGAAATCCAGCAATTCGCAATCCTTGATGATGATAGATTATGCGGAATAATTGCACCGAAGAAAATGACAAAAACTCTTCCGGACTCAATGCTCTTTTTTGAATATTGAGAATGGATTTGGGGATTGGTTCCGCATGAATTTCAATCAATTGACCATCAATCATCATTGCATCTTTGCAGGATTGAACCAAATGAATTTATACATGCGTTTGTCCATTGCATTGGTCACATATCCTTCCACATAATCCTGTAGCAGACGCCAATCTTCATCATACTGGAGTACCATCATAGGTGCATCATTGATTGCAATCTGTTCGGCTTTGCGATACAATTCCATGCGCTTTAGTCTATCTGTTTCTGAAAGCGCTTGTTCGAATATTACATCAAATGAAGGGTTCTTATATCTTGTATGATTGATCGGACTTGGCTGATTTGCATTAGTTGGCACCAATTTACCATAAAGGAGATTCAAGAATGATTCAGGGTCGGGATAATCGGCAATCCAACCAAGTCTGAAAAATTCAACTTTGCCCGCATCTACTTCATCGAGATGTCTGGCGAATTCCACCTGCTTCAGTTTCACTTCAATGCCAAGATTCTTTTTTAATTGAGATTGAATTGCTTCAGCCAATTGAAGATTTCTTCCTCCGCCATTATTGAGTTGCAATGTGATTTCTAGTCCTTTACCACCGGGGTACCCGGCTTGTGCAAGAAGTGCGCGAGCCTGTTCAAGATCAAAGTCATACCCTTTGATTTGAGTGCCATTATAATCTACCATAGTTGGAGGGACAAGACCATGAATGCCGGGTCCGGCTGATTGAGATTTGAGTACAAATTTTCTTATCTGTGCTCTATCAATTCCCATATTCAGTGCTTTACGAAGATTGATATTGCTGAATACTTTTCCTGAATACAGCATGCCATAATATTGCGTTGACAAAGCCGGAATGTTTAAAACCTTATAGTTTGCATATTCAGGTTTGACTTTTTTGTTTTGATCAACTACATCTTCAAAGAATTCACTTGGGATGCGATAACTTTCTTCCAGATTTCCATTTTTACAAGCAACGAATTGATTCGTTATGTCCTTCATGAAACTGAATGTTATGCCATCAAGATATGGTAATTGATTTCCGTCTTTGTCTTTACCCCAATATTGAGTGTTTTTTGTGAGGACGCATTCTCTTTCGGGTGACCAAGAAATAAATTTGAAAGGACCAGTTCCTACCGGATGCTGGAAGAAATCCTTTCCATATTTTTCAACGGCTTCTTTGGGATGTATGAGTGTAACCCCAAGCGTTACATAAAACTCAAATGGGGCAAAGGGCTTTACGAGATCTATGCGAAATGTATGCTTGTCAACAGCAACGAAGCCGGGGATATTTACCACTTTGCTTGGTGCATTATTGGCTTGAGCTTCTATGGAAGCATCATAATATTCTTTTGCACCACGAACTTTTTCCTTGAAATATTCAGCTCCGAGTGTTCTGGTTCTTGCATCACAAATTCTGGTGAATGAGTATACCACGTCTTGAGATGTCAATTCTCTACCCTTGCCATTGTTGAAGCAGGGATCGTCATGAAACTTCACACCTTTTCTTAAATGATAGGTATAGGACATTCCATCTGGTGATACTTCCCATGATTCTGCCAATTCAGGTTGAAGTCTGAGATCACCATCATAGGTCAGGAGGGTTTCATAGATTTGATCAGCAATATGATGAGACGTTGCATCATTCACTCCAACAGGGTCGAGTGAACGTAATTCAGCCATTTCATTTGCTCTATAGATTCCACCTTTGAATTTGCCACCCTTGATTTCTTGCAAACTACCGCCCGTTTGTTGCTCTCCGCCTCCGCAACCTATTAAAATGATCATCGAATACACGAAGGCTATGGACTGTATGAGTAACTGCTTGATATTCATGACAAAACACCTGAATATTGAATCAAATCTGTATGACCTTACAAAATTACGGCTTGGGGCATGGATTCTGATGGATGGTGGAAAAAAAAACGACATATGTCCTTTGGCCATATGTCGTAACTACCTGATTTAGGATTCGTCAAGATTCTGACGAATCACCTTTTTTCACATAATCGGTCAGATAAAATCCTGAACCATTGAATACAAGTCCGGAACCCCCACTGATTTTTCTGAAGACTTCCCCCTTGGCTTTCTCATCCTGATCGCAATATTCTTCAGGACAAATGCTCAAAGGCTCGGATGATATTGATTGCAATAGTTCAAAGTTTTTTCCGCATTTACGGCATTGATATTCATAAATTGGCATGGTTAACCTCTGGATAAGAATAGAAACCGGGTGCTCAAACGAATTTTTCAGCAATTTATTGAATGAACATGCAAGATAATGATATGCTGCTTATACCAATTGGCTATTTCCATGGTTCAACAACTGACAAGCACAGAGCTCCCAGACAACCCAACCCTGTTCATGGCATTGATGGTATTATCAAACTTGACAAAGGATATGATTTTGAACAGGCCTTGATCGATCTAGAAACATTCTCGCATATCTGGGTGATTTATGGGTTCCATAAGGCAAATGGGTGGAAACCGATGGTATTACCACCAAGAGGAGAAAAAAAACGGGGAGTTTTCGCCACAAGATCTCCATATCGCCCAAATTCAATCGGCATATCAGTGGTGAAACTCAGCAATATCAATGGATTGAATATCACGGTTACAGGCACGGATTTACTCGATGGAACACCCATTTTCGACATCAAACCCTATATTCCATATGCTGATGCACAATATCAAGCAAATGCAGGGTGGTTAGATGGATTAAATCATGAAGAAACGGAAGTTCTTGTAACAGAAGATCTGACACATATGTTGGATGATGAAGAGATAGCGCGCATCATCAAACATGCCGAACAAAGTTTGAGAGATTCTCCCCTACCTCACCCATATAGAAGAATCAAACATATAGAGGGGAATGTCTATGAATTGTCCATCAAAGAATGGAGACTTCTTTATCGCATCATCAATGAAAGAAAAGTTATCATTGAAGAGATTACTCAAACAGGCTCGATGAAATAAGTTTGCATGATCCCTTTCCCTTTTATATGAATAGGCTCTCTTTTGACAATCATGAATGGGACTGTATGTTCTTGAACGATTTCGGATTGCCTTTTCACAACTTCAATGAATTCCGTACTTGCATGCACATGACCCGGTTCGGAATATGTTTCCATTCTGCTTGCTGTATTCACGGCATCACCCCATAAATCATATGAGTATTTGTTTTCACCGATAATTCCACCAACAACATTTCCACAGTGGAGTCCAACCCTAAACCGCATCTTCTTCAATTCTCCCCCAATGAGTATCTCCCTATGGATATTCATCATTTCCAATGCTGCATAAATGGTTTTCAAGGCATGATGTTCAACTTTCACATGAGCCCCGCATACAGCCATATATGCATCACCTATTGTTTTGATCTTTTCGAGCCCATGTCGATTTGATATCTCATCAAATTCAGTGAAAATAGAGTCCATCAAATCAAGCAATTCTTCGGGCTCCAATCCTTCCGATATCTCGGTGAAACTTGCGATGTCTAGGAAAAGCACGCAGACTGACATGAATTTGTCCAGTACTTTTTTTTCTCCCTGTAATAATCGTGCAATGACCGCAGGTGGCAATATGTTTTCTAAAATGGCGGTTCGCTCAGCGGCAGCAATGCGTTCTTCTTCAAATTCTTTTTCTTGAAGCAATTTCACGCGTTCTGTTTCAAGTTCTTGCACTTGTTTTTTCACATCGGCATTCAATAATGCATTTTCGATTTGAACATGTAACTTAAAATGCTCCAAACTCTTTTTGTATTCGCCGGCATATTCCCACAAGGAGCTGAGATCTTTGTGAATGAACATGAGTTTCTCTTTCATGTCATGTTCTGTGGCTAAGTCGAGCGCTGTATGCAAATATTCCTTTGCTTTTTCAATATCCCGAAATGAACAATCAGGCTCACTATAGATAATTCCAAGATTATTGAAATTCTGGATCAACAATGAAACATGATGCATTTCTTCAGAATGATGCAAACTCTGATTGGAGTATTCCAATGCTTTATCAAAATTCTTCAATTGCATGTACATGTGAGCAAGATTGGCCAGCAAAAGAGCCAGTAGACGCTTGTCATTGAGCTCTTTGAAAATTTCTATGGATTGCAGGATATAGTCAAGTCCTTGTTCATTATTCCCCAAATTGCTATGACTTACCCCGAGATTGCAAAGAATGCGCCCGATCAAATGTCTGTCTTGAATTTGCTCAGCCAAAGCAAGTGCGGTTTGTTGATATTCTAGCGCTGAAGCAAATTCCAACATTTGACTATATGCATTGCCAATATGCATATAACTCAGCGCAGTTTCATGATCATTTTCTTGTTCTTCGGAAATCCCTAATGCTTTCAGGTGATAATCAATGGCTTTTGTATAATCGCTATTGGATGCATAAGACACACCAAGCTTATTGCAGAGCTCTGCAGTTTCCTTCATCATCCCCTTTTTTTCGTAAATGCTGCCACTTTTTCTGATAAACTCTATGGATTGCCTGAACAATGCAAGTTCATTGCTGAGCATACCAAGAAGTGCATAAACTTCAGCAATGAGTAATTGATTATCAGAAAGTAGTGCCGATTCCAATGCTTGTTGGGCGGTGGAATATGACTCTTCAAATGTAGCTTTGCTCTGAAGATCTAGTGCTGTGTTGAGAAGTGTACGGGCAGTAGACTCGGCCACCACCTGTTCTCCGAGCAACTGTTGCGATTCATCCATGTGCATTACATTTATTTGTGAAAAGACTTGGCTTTAGGGCCTTGTCCCCAAACGAATATTGGCATTCAAGCCATGTTCGTGAATTTTGAGCAGAAGTTCATTGACTCTTTGCAATGTGGTGTCTATAGACTTGGACATAGCTTTGTCATACATGAGTTTGTTGATAAAACTACCATTAGTCTTGATTTCAGACATTATGCCTTTTGTTTCTTTCGTCAAGTCAGTAACACCGGCAAGAGCAGTATCGGTTTTAGCCATCAAACGTTGTCCACTACCTGCCAATGAATCAAGCTTGGTCAATATGGACCTCAATTTCGGTTCATTAGTTGAAACGGCATTTTTTGCATCTTTGGCAAGATCACTGAGATCACGAATGAGCATTCTCATATTCTCTTTATTGTCACCCATCAAAGCATTGAGTGTTGTCATCAATTCATCTGCATTCTTGATGGTATTCCGCAATTGCTTAACAACTACCCCATCAGAAAGCAATGCATTAGCTTGAGACAACACGGTGTCCAAACGTTTTACCGTTACTTTGGCATCCATTCCCAAATCTCCCATCATTCCTATGAGTTCGGTTGCATCGGCAGTTATGGTACCGGCAATAGGTTTGGAATTATTGATTGTTCCTGATGCTTTCCCGGGTATGATATCAATTTTCTTTCCACCGGTGATTTCAAGCATGCTGATACGTGCTTCAGCATCAGGATGCACATCTGATATTTCATCGATTGAACCAATGATAGATACACCTTCATTGACATTATCGATGGATATCACAGAACCACGTTTTACTCCATTGATAAAAATAGGAGCTCCGATTTCTATTCCACCCGAGGATGGGAATGTAAATGATAGAGTGGTTTGAGAAACCCCCACGATTAATCCCTTGCCAACAGTAATTCCTGCTATAAGGACTAAAAGAGACAGGAGAGCAACGATCCCGACTCGAATCTCCTTTTTTCTGTCTGTATTCATGATTTAGGAAGTCCTCTAGGGTTTGAGTGAATGCTGCATTACAAATTTACCGTAATTTTCAACAGTAGCAAACTCATGACAAATGATACCCATCTTTTGTGAATGCCTCCCTTTTTGCCTTCTTTTTTGATAATTTGTGTGGAATAGGATTTATATCAACAGTATTCGGCACTTCATGTTAGTATTCTTTTCCTTGAAGCTCACTACTTTAGTGGTAATTTCACTTATTACATCACCATCTTGTGTTTACAAAGTGATCTTCACATTAGCAAAGAGAATATCAATACAAAAATTCTTCAATGTGAAGCGAAACGACATACTGTTTGAATTGGTATCGGACCCAGAGTACATTAATCCTCAGGCAACCAAACATTGGTTTATTGTATAGATCGATGCTCAACAGCATAAGAAAACACATTTCATGCAGGTAATACAATGAAAAATGTATTGTTGATTTTGTTATGTACATGCTTTACAACCGCATTGGCACAGCCTCCCGGAATAACATACTCTTATGAATATCCCTATAAGAATGGTATACCCTTTCATAGGTATAAAGAGCGGAGAACCGCATTGAAGCAAACGCATTCTCCAAAATCGATTGTTTTGTCGCTATCTGCTGACATCAGAAATCGACAAAATGATGTGGATCACCCTTATCGACAGCACAGTAATTTCCTCTATTTGACCGGCATGCCCTATGCGAAATCCGCTTTGATCATAGCTCCAGGCGGGATTGAACATGAAGGTGCTATTTCTCATGAGTTTTTCTTCGTACAAAATCGTAATACTGAAAAAGAAGCTTGGGAAGGAGCATTAATGGGAATCGATGAGGCAGCAATGCTGGAGATTGAACGTGTATTGCCATATGCAGATTTACGTTCATTCATCATGAAGAATCTGAAAGGAATTGATACACTTTTTATTACAGGCTTGCCAACTGCCTCCATTCCCATCCCATTGGCTGAAAAGGCAATGTCAATTGAAAAAATCATCAAAGACGATATTCAGTCAGCATATCCTGAACTGTATGTAAAGACTACATTACCAAGTTTGAATGCACTTCGTGAGATAAAAGATGGAGATGAATTGCGTTTGATGAAGAAAGCAATTGAAATCAGCATGGAAGGTCATACTCTTGCAATGAAAGAATGTTATCCCGGTATCACTGAATATGAACTTGAAGCATTGATGGAATTTGCATTCAAAAAAGGTGGAGCCGAGGATATTGGATATTCCTCTATCATGGGCTCTGGATACAATGCATGCATTTTGCATTATAACTCTAATCGTAAAGCAACACTACATGGTGATTTGGTATTGGCTGATTGCGGTGCCGAATATCAAAATTACACAGCGGACATCACAAGAACATTTCCTGTGAGCGGAACATTCACAGCAGATCAAAAAAAGCTGTATGATTTTGTTCTCGAAGCGGCTGATTCAGCCATCAGCGAAGCGAAGGTTGGCAATCCGTTCCGCGCCCCTCACAATGCCGCAAGAAAAGTCTTGCTCAAACGCATGATGGAACTTGGCCTAATTGAAAAAGAAGAGCAATTGAAGTGGTATTTCATGCATGGAACTTCGCATTATCTTGGTCTTGATGTTCATGATCCGGGTACGATGGGAACACTTAAACATGGATCTATCATCACAGTAGAACCGGGAATATACATCCCTCCAGGAAGCCCTTGCGATAATCGTTGGTGGAATATTGGCATAAGAATAGAGGATGATATTCTCATCACTCAAGACGGGCCCGTCAATCTCTCTGCCACTCTTCCAAGGACAACGAATGGCATTGAGAACCTAATGAAAGCGAAAAACAAGTAATTCATCGGTTGTTCGTCAAAGGATCCTGAATTGCATTATGGGAATAAAAACATGATTGAATATAAAGTCAATAAAGAAGAATTGCATACCCTGCTGAAAGCACTAGGGATATTGAAAGATGAAGAGCATCTATTACTTGTCAATAATATCGAAATGCGAGATCCTTCAGCAGAAATGATTAGTATTCTTGTTGACACTGTGAAGAATGTGAACATGTATAGAACATCATTTGAAGACTTGACTGAAAAAGAATTGGGAACTGTCGTTTCCCAGCTATATGCGATCGAGCAATTCCTATTGAAAGAGTTTATGCAGGTACATAAACATATCACGAAAGGGCAAGAAGAATTAAAGAAACGAAATGCAGGCTGCGATGTCAATAAAGATGGCATCCCTATGAATGTGGATCAACAAATGAGTGCATTTCTACAGTCAATCTTGAACAGACATCGTTCCGATGAATCATGATATGCGAGATCTCTTAACCAATGAACCAAGTATCGGGGGAGTAACGAATGTGGTAAGCATAATTACTACTACAATCACCGAATATTCTGTTGTATCAACTACACCAAGTGCTCTTCCCACAGATGCAAAAATCAATCCTACTTCTCCTCGAGGCACCATCCCCCATCCAATCAACCAATGATTGACTCCATTGCCCGCAAAGAAACCTGAAACTAGTTTTCCTACAATGGCTATGACAGTTAATACCAAAGCAGTGATTATTGTTTGTCCATTCATGAACACCGAGAAATCTACAGCCAATCCCGTCATAACAAAAAAGATGGGCGATAAAAATTGCCCGATAGGTTCGACGATGTGTTCAATGTGTTTTTCATGTTGCACTTCTGCAATCATGTGTACTCTCTCTTGCACATGCTTGTCAGCATCATCTACTGCACGTTTGAACTCAGAAACATATTCGGGTTCCTGAAAATTCTTGAAATGAACAGAGTCCAACATCAAACCTGCGGTAAAAGCGCCAACAATTGGTGCAAGTCCAATCATGTGTGCAATATAGGAAAAGGCAAAACCAATGGATAATGCAAATCCAAGTTTCATTGCGGAACCGGGATTCAATTTTGACAACCATTTGCTAAGTGGTTTGGCAATCATTCCACCGATGATTGTACCACCAGCCAGTAGAGCAATCGATAAGCCAATTGTTTGCACGACTTGTATCATGGAAACTGTCCCTGTTTGGACAATCGAGCTGACTATTGCCAAGAGAACAAGGCCCATCACATCATCTATGACTGCAGCTCCCAATACAATTCGTGACTCTTTTGAATGCAGCATTGAAAAATCTTTGAATACCCTTGCAGTTATGCCTACAGATGTGGCAGATAATGTTGCCCCAAGAAACAAGTAGGCATGCTCGGTCAAACCGGGCATAAGCATTGGCCCTGCAATGTAACGGCCAAGCATAAAAGGCAACAATACTCCGACACTTGCCACAAGCAATGCTTTGAATCCAACTTTTTTCATGTCTTGTACATTGGACTCCAAACCAACTTGAAAAAGCAGAATGACAACTCCCATTTCAGCAAGAAAATGCAAATATTCATTGCTTTTCATACCTTCAAAAAAAGGGACATTGATCAATATCATATTTCCAATGATGGCTCCCGCTATGAGCTCACCCAATACAGCAGGTTGGCCAAACTTCTCCACAAATCCACCCAATCTGGCCACAAGCAATGCAATCACTATCCAAAAAAATGTCTGCGGTATGATCTCACTTCCTCCACTGGAAGCAATTAAGTGTTGAAAGGAAAAAACAATGAATGCCGATGAAAGTAATACTTTTTGTATCAAATTGAGTTTCATGGTAATGTCTATGTTTGCTGAATGAACCGTTGCTTTCTTTAGGCATAAAAAAAACCGTTACGAAAGAACGGTTTTGTTTGTGAGATCAACTGACCTCAACGAGAGACATAAAATTTTTCTGCCAGTCGGAAATTATCGCCTTGTACAATGCACATGTAGATTCCATTAGGAATGCCTTGCACATTGATGTCGAACATTTTAGATCTACCCGCAAATTCACCGCCTTGATGAACATCTATTACTTTCTTTCCAAGTAAATTGAATATGCCGATTGATAGATTTTGCTGATTATCAGCAATGTCCAATTCCAATTGATAAACGCCGCTTGAGCCTTCACGAATGCCAATAATACGGTTGTTCTTGGAAGTATCAACAATAGCTCTACGAATGGTATTGGAAGCAGAATCTCGCCCAGGTACGAACATCCCACCGGTCATGATTCTCTTTGAGTAATTGGCCGCTAATTTAGCTTGCTGTTGCTTTCCGTTTCCATAAGCATTGATTGATTCGCTTGTGGCAAAACTTAGGAGTGCAAACAATAGATATGCGAGTAAATGTATCTTCATGATTTCTTTCTGATTCAGTTTTCGGAATATAGCACTTTATCTTTTACCTTCATTGCCATAAAAAGATAAAGAAGTATACCCTTAGGGCTTTTACATTGATACCGAGTACAAAGCAAAAAATGTGCCCAAGCATCAATTTAAACAAGACAAGGGGAAATTTTTGTATTTTTGCCATCGTATACAAACAGTGTGATGACAAAATGTTATGAAAACCTGACATTCTGTGTAAAGAACGCTGTATATTTGTCAAAAGTTACAGTCATTTTGAGAATATAAATGTCTTCTATCAAAACCGTCTGCGTGTATTGTGCTTCTAGCGACCATTGCAAGCCTATTTTTCTGGATTCGGCCTTTACATTAGGTGGTATATTGGCCAAAGAGGGAGTAGATATAGTTTATGGCGGCGGAAGTACGGGGCTCATGGGAAAACTAGCAGATGGAGCCATAGCCGAGAAAGGTCATGTAATAGGTATCATACCGCAATTTATGCAGAACTTGGAATGGGGGCACAAAGGAATTTCCATCTTGGAAGAGGTTGAAGACATGCACACAAGAAAATTTCTCATGATGAAAAAATCCGATGGAATAGTAGCACTGCCCGGAGGATGCGGAACATTGGAAGAATTACTTGAAGCAATTACATGGAAAAGATTGGGACTTACTCATCAACCGATTGTCATCGCAAATATTGATGGGTTTTATGATGATTTGATTGCCATGCTTAATAAAACTGTTGATGAACAATTCATGCGAATAGAGCATTTACGGATGTGGAATGTAGTTCATTCTGTTGAAGATATTCTTCCAACATTACAATCAATCGATCCATGGCCTTTGAATGCGATTGATTATGCCAAAGTATAATCTTTACCTATGGCTTCACCATTATATATACGGCTACAATCGATTCGTGCATCAATACAAAGTCAATGGGGTGATGCAATGCGTCATTCACTTCAGCCTATTATGCAATCCAACTTATCAAGAATCCTTGTATCATTGTTTGTTTTTTCAATCTTCATCCAGATACTTACGGGAATCATGCTGAGTCTCCACTTTGTACCCTCTTCAAGCATGATTCTCAACGATAATGGGAAACCATCAACTGTAAAGCTTCCTAATAAAGTGCTGCTAGATCCGGAAGGCGATACGCTTGCAATGCCGGGGGAATTACTTCTTCGTGAAGCACAACAACAAGACATCAAACCCACAATCTCATTTGTATCAGTCAAAATTATTGAGTCTTCGTTTCCATTGAATATCATTCGAATAATTCATCGCATGAACACGCATATTTTACTTGCTGTGCTTTTGTCAATTATTTTGATGTTCATCATTCATCTGAGGGATACAATATTTTTCAAAGGGATTTGGTTCCTGTTATTGGTTCTTGGCACAGGGATATCCCTCATTGCTTGGACAGGTTATATCCTTCCATGGGATCAATACGCATCAACCTCATATTCCATGGTTTCGGGATTTATCAGAACAGGATTAGAGTCATTCGCGGGCTCATCGGAAGCATTCACTTCAGGTGCGATTCAAACAGATTTCATAGCAAGATTATTCAGCATTCATGCATTGATTCTACCTTTCTTGATGATGTTTTTGCTCTTCTATATCAAGATGATATTGCAAATCAATAGTTCATATTCAAACAATGTTTTTGGATATGGTTTCGTTGCATTGATTATTCTCATGGGCATTTTTCGTTCAAGCGAAGCAACATTGTTCCCTCCTTCAGATGCACAAGTTCCAACAATCATTGGAATTGAACCAGCTTGGTTTTTCCAGCCTTTGCATGGCATAGTAAGCGCTCTTCCGGCAGATGCAGGTATTCTCGTGATTTCTTGTGCTATTGTTATGTTCTTTTGTCTGCCATTCATCTCTTCATATCGACTTAGGATGATAGTATTGGCATTTATTGCTATTGCAACGCTCTTTTTTGCCCTTGCTTATTGATATCGAAAATGCATTGATGTTATGACCCCTGTTCTTCCCGCCTGATTGACAGATCTTACTGAGATTGTGTTCTTCCCATCACGCAGTTTCACCTGAAATGAATGCCCTGTAACTTTATTCCATGTTTGTTCTCCATTTATGTTGATTTCATAATGAGAAAACCAAGGAGCATTATTTGTGAGATGAACGGTAAAGTCAGGGATTGCCTGTTGTTCCGACATAGCCCTCTTGAATGCTTCCTGGGTACTGACTGAATCAGTGGCAACAATCGAAGACACATCACCGGATGGAGTATTGAATTCAAACAACATGTGCGTTCTATTCACATTGAAATACGCTTCATTGACTTGATGTAAAAATATAAGTGGTTTAGAATTTCCACCTTGACTTGTCATGAATTGCTCTTGTTTACCGAAAGGCAATACATACATTACTTCCTTTGCATTTACCTTCATGTCAAACATCATATATGCCATATACCTTTTTATGAAGTCAATATATATTTGTTCGGATTTGTCATTAATCTTTACCACCTTCTTCATCCCATCCATCATGATTATCTCAATATCTGATATTTGTTTGTTGGTTAATGACTGAATTAATTCATGATAGTTGATATACTCCCCTTTCCTTTGTAGCATATAGCCAAATTGTGGGTCGATCATCACCCATTTGTTCAATTCATCAGACCAAGCTTCACATAGTGTATGACTTACCCCCATGCCACCATAAGCAATGTCTGCATTGGTCACACCAATGATGCGACATATATATCCCAGACTATGAAGAATATCCGTATAAACCCTCGCATACTCTATACAACTAAATGATCTGCCTTGTTCAGCGGATTGCAGCATATCAAGTGATGACATACCGGAGGGACTCATCGATCCATCATGCTCCCATCTTGAATGAACCCAATCAAGTATATCAGCAAATGCATCTATGTCTGTAGATGTCCTGGGCTTTACCCTATCGAGTACATATTCACGAAGAATTTGAGTTTCTTTTTTCTTTTGGGATATGGGCAATGGTAGATAAAAGAATGAATCATCCAAATGGTGATTATTTGATGAGTCGACTTTTATCTTTTTTAGCGGCCGGGAATGTAAGGGAAGTGCTTGCACAAATGTGAAAACACTAAAAATCAATATGGCATTCAACAATGGTTGTATCACTTTTGACTTTCGAAATGTGGTGAATTTCAAAAAACAATGACACATTGTATGTTGAAAAGTAACAGCTATGATATACTTAACTGAAAACTCGTTGAAAAGTATATTACTTATACATGTCTACCTTTTCTTGGAACCCACCTCCGCTGCTGTTTTTTTGATACGCCACAATTCTTTTCCCGTTTTATCATAGAGCACGAATGAAACAGAACGTGAATTTCCTGCTCCTGAAAATTCAAGCATTCCAAAATTATGAACATAGGTTGCTGTATTTGGTACACTCAGAGGATTTTTATCTTCTTCGGTTGCTGAATTGAATGTACCTGATGTCAAAGGAGAAGAAGTAAAATCAAATAGTGAATATGTCAAACCACTTTCACTTGAGGGTAATTCACTCAATTCTGCATAATGTCTGTCGCCGGATAGAAATATCACTCCTGTAATTCCCTCCTTGGCGAGCAATCCTATCAGTTCATCTCTTTCGTTCTTAAACGTTGAATAATTCTCGAATCGAGCCAAAGGATTGATGAATTGTCCACCCATAGAGATCACTTTGAATGTTGCATTACTGGATACAAGATTATCAATCAACCATTGTTTCTGTTCTTCTCCCAAAATTGTTCGTTCACCAGTCATTCTTTTATTTGGAGAACGGAAATATCGATTATCGAGCAAAAAGAATTGTACATCACCCCATTGAAATGTTGTATGTATTCCTTCATTAGAAGTATTTCCATATGTAGGATTCCCCCAGAATTGCATGAATGCATCTCGAGCATCTTTTTTTAGAACATAACCTCTGTCAGAATCATTCGGACCAAAATCGTGATCATCCCAAATGGCATAATGGTGAACTGAGCCGAGCAGAGGTTGTAATTCAGGAATTGAACGAGTATGCTCATATCTTCTGAAAATACCAATCCTCGAAGTCCAATCTGCTTCTCGTAAATAGACATTATCACCGAGCCAAATCATCAAATCAGGTTTCTTAGCAAGAATTCCGGATATAATACCAAGATCATTACCATAAGGTTTTCCAGGTCTATCATACTGAACTTCATTAACATAAAAACAACTACCGAGTGCTACGGTAAATGAAGGAGGATCACTTCTCCATTGCCAAAGTGGTGGAATGCTGAATTCAAGTGGATATGCAATCTGTATCTTTTGTCCATTGACGCTGACTGCATATGAATATCGCTTTCCTGGTTCCACTGAATCAAGCACAATGTGCAAACGATAACCATTGCTTGCATCGGCTTTATAGGTAATACTATGTTTTTTGGCAGTCGGTGCATCAATTGGTGCATATTGTATTCGTACATCGCACGGATTGGACATTTGTAACCAAATGGTCACTTGCCTCATATCTGCATGCGTTACCATTGGACCTGCTTTGATTGAACCTGCAGATTGGGCATACAAGTGAAATGAACAAAGAGCAAAAAGAATGCTATAGAGTAACATGATAGATCATTGAAGATATTGGTATTGTCCCTGTAAATTGATTGTTTTGCAGTGAATTCACAAGTCAAATTCAGGAAATGTACTAATGACCTTCGAAGATATTGCAAGGTATTGTCTTGCAAAGCCACATGCAGAAGAAACTTACCCTTTTGATGAAACAACAATGGTCATGAAAATTGGTGGAAAAATGTTTGCGCTGTTGGATGCCAATACGATGGAAACCATTAATCTAAAACATCCCCCTGATGATATACCATTGCTTTTGGAGAAACATTCGTGCATAAGCCCTGGATATCACATGAGTAAGAAACACTGGGTCACTGTGAATTATAAACATGCTGATATGAGAGATCCT
>Ga0129336_10000995_pt1 | contig 16889 bp, 17 predicted proteins | sample CPB6_02_DNA_FD_96878 | JGI IMG/M metagenome (GOLD analysis project Ga0129336, IMG submission 96878) | Freshwater to marine salinity gradient microbial communities from Chesapeake Bay, USA - CPBay_Sum_0.6_0.2_DNA | ecosystem: Environmental > Aquatic > Marine > Coastal | place: USA: Chesapeake... | reverse complement strand
GAAACTGAAGATGATGAAGGTAATGATCCTAAGCTTATTTTATGTCCTATCGCAAAAATAGATCCTAACTTTAATCCAGTTAATTATTCTTGTATACTTAACGGTAATATGAATTACCATACATTAGAAAAAATTAAATATTTTTTTCAACATTATAAAGATTTGGAAAATAAAAAAGTTATAGTTGGTGAATTTAGAGATAAAAATAAAGCAATTCAAATTTATACAGAAGCTCTCAACAGATATAACAATAAATCAATAATAACAGAAAAAAACAAAATTACAAATTATTTTGATTACATATAAATCGTTAATTATTTTACTTAAATAATCTGAGGTTTAATTATGTTAGATTATTTATCATATATTTTATGCTTTGGAATACTTATTTTATTCATTATTTATATTTATATACGTTTAAAATATGGATTTTGGGTTTTACAACCAGTATTTCATGTATATGATTTGAGTTATTATTTTAAACCACCTGGAATAATTCAAGAATCATTACCAGAAAAAAACAAATACACTAATTTTAAAGACATTGATACAATTATTTTTTCTGAATTGACATCAATACAAAAGCAACGATTTATAAATCTAATTAAAATTCATTATTTACAAAATAAAGATAATATTTTCTCTCCATCATCAGAAAACATAATCCCATATTTTACTAGCCATAACGATAAGTCATTGATTTCTTTTTATTATGATAATAATCTTATGGTTAACTTAAAAAAAGGCACTATAATGGATGATCGCAAAATAATTGGTACAATGACGACACGACCAATTCATATCATTATCAATAATAGTGAAACTATCGTTAAGTTTAAAGCTTATTATGTTGATTACTTATGTGTTGAGCAAAATAAGCGTAAAAAAGGTATAGCGCCCCAAATAATTCAAACACATCATTATAATCAAAGATATATTAACAAAAGTATTGTTGTTTCTCTTTTTAAGAGAGAAGATGAATTAACTGGAATAGTACCAATGTGTATATATTCTACTTATGGGTTTCGAGTTGATACATGGACAAAACCTTGTGAATTATCGGGCGAATATAAATTATTGGAAATAAATCCACAAAATTTTAGATTTCTACATGATTTTATTATACATAATAATAAAAATTTTGATATTATTATAATTTCAGAAATTACAAATATAATAGAATTAATAAAAACAAAAAATATTTTTATTTATGTGATAATATGTGATAATCAAATACAATGTTGTTATTTTTTTAGAAAATCATGTGTACAAATTGAAAAAGGACTTGAAGTATTAAGTTTATTTGCTTCTATATCTAATTGTGATGAAAATATATTTATTCAAGGATTTAAAATAAGTTTTTGGAAAATTGCTGCTGAAAATTTTTTTGGATTTTCGGCTATAGAAAATATATCACATAATGATATTATTATAAATAACATAATGTTAAAAACAAAACCTCTAATAGTTAGCCCTACAGCGTATTTTTTTTATAATTTTGCTTATCCTACGTTTAATCCAAAAAAAACTTTAATCATTAATTAAATTATATTTTATTCTTCATTTTTTTTACTTTTTCTCGGTTTTTTTGGTTGTGTAGTTTCCTTTGGTTTCGTTGTTTTTTCTTTTGTCGTAGTATCTTTCTTCTTAGAACCTTTACTTGATTTAATATTTTCGTCTGATTTTGTTTCTTCTTGAGTTTTAGGATTGGAAATAGATATAACTACGTTTTCTTCTTGCTTTTTAGTGTCTACTTCATTTACTTTTTTTTTATATTTTTTATCATCTTCATCATCATCATCAAATATACTTTTACCATTGTCTTCGCCATCCGACACTTCACCTTCAGCTTTACCAATAATATTACATTCTTCACAATATTTACCTAATTCAATATATTTCTTTCTTTGCTCACGAGTTAATGTTTTACATTTACGAATAATACTGTTTGTCAAATTTAAATTTTTTATGTCATTTCTTAATTCATGTTGAGGCATAAATACTTGTGGACCATGTTCCAATAAAAAAATTTGGTTTTTTTTGTTATAAAATAAAATAGGATTTTCTTTTTCATCTAACTCTACACATCCACATGTACAATAATCTACATGTTCAACGTCTTCGCCTTTTTTACATTTTATATCAATACAATCTATATCATTAATATAATCTTCGAAAAAGTCTTGTGCCTCATCCCTCGTATCAAACATAAATATTATTGGCGGATTAATAGTAATTGATGTCAATCGAATTCTTGCTACTTCATCCTGATAACAATGAAAATCATAACAACCTTCATGCTTATTATGAATTATAATGTATTTAACCATGTTACCATTACATAATATTATAGGTTTAAATAGTTTACATAATATATATTTTATGATATTAACGTACATATTTTCCAGCTCGAACAAAGGTATCAGCTAAAAATATTATAAATATCCCCAAAAAAGAATAAAGAATTACTTCTTCCGTAACATTATCTGTTTTTTCATCTTTTTGATCCTCCAATAAAGATATCATATAATTTATTTTTTTTAATAATACATCATTGGAATTATCATTCATATTTTCTTTAATATAATTTGAATTATAATATGGTCTATTAACTGAATTTTTGTAACCAGGTATAATTCGATTATAATATTCTTCAGCAGTCTTGCTGTCACCATAATTTTTATAATCATTTAAATCTAAATCATCACCACCTTCGTAATTTGGAGAAGGTGATTTACCTAAAAATTGTGATGAACTACCTAAAGAAACAAAATTTTCTGTTTTCGGAATTGTTTTTTCAACACCTGCGGATTCTGGGTTTGGAGGAGGATTAAAACTATCATTTTCTTCTTCATCATCCTTATCAAGATTATCATGAATTTTTTGAAGAACTGAATTAACTTTATTTGTATCAAAATTTTCAATTTTAGGATACTTTCGTTGTGTTCTTTTATGACGTTTTTGATTTAAAATATTATCAGAATTATCCATATTATTTGGTAATGTAATATTTGAATTATCGTTTATTGAAGCTGCGAACATTGCTAAAGACATTCTCTTATAAAAAATTTAGATAATAATTTGTAAAACACACTGAAATAAATATTTTAAAAATTAATTTTATAAGAATATTTATATATGAAGCTTTTAAAGAATAATAATGTAGGTGTTATATTTACTTTAATTCTTGTTATTTTATTAAGTCAATCTAAATTTTTTGATTTCTTAATCAATACATATTTAGGAAGATTTTTATTAATTACTTTTATATGTTTAATTGCTTATTCCAATAAAATGACTGGTTTAGTTGCAGTTTTATTTATTATTATTGCTTTTAATTACAATGATGTCAATGTTATACAAAGTTATAATTATTATGAAGGTTTTACGGACGGAAACATTAAAGATCAATTAAAAGATAAAATTCAAAAACTTAAAGATAAAAAACCAACTGAAACTACTACTGTTACAACAGATATAACTCCTAAAACAAGTAATCCTGAAGGACGTGAAGGGTTTTGTATGTCAGATAGAGAATTAAACATTTTAAGAGGTAAACAATCTAATACTATTTCTATTTCAAAAAGCCAAAATGATGATGTTCTACCATCTGAAAAATCTATATTCTCTGATTTATTAACTCCCTTTAATTAATTTATGTTTTAAATATATATGAATAAAACTTATTTATTTATTTTTTTAATATTTATAATATTATTTTGTTTATTCACTCAAATTTGTTTTACCAATATTAAAGAAGCTTTTATACCAAAAAAAATTAAAGAATACTATAGACCGTTCGCAAGAAATATGCGTATAGGTTACGAAGGATTTTACGATAAATCTTCATTAGATTTTTCAAATCTTTTTAGAAAATTTGAAATAATATAATATTTTTAAATATAATAATATATTATTTTATTATATGTCAAGTGCTCTACCACCACAAACACAACCAATAAATTTAAATAATACTAACGATAATTTACAACTTGGCGGAAAACCTACGTTATTTACACCTATAATTAATGGATTATCATATTTAAACCACCATATAATGTATTTGAATAATAGTAAATTTTTTGCTGGTGTAATTATGATACTCTTAAACGTAGGTTCTAAATTTATTCAAATCCAATTTAGTCGTTCTACTGAAGAATATATGAAATATTCTGTAACAAAACAACTATTAGTTTTTGCTATGGCATGGATGGGTACTCGTGATATCTATACTGCGTTAGGATTAACTGCTGTCTTCACTATTTTATCTGATTATTTGTTTAACGAAGAATGTTCGTTGTGTATAGTCCCATATAAATATAGAGTATTACATAAGCTCGTTGATACAAATAGTGATGGTGAAGTTAGTGAACCTGAATTAGCTGCTGCTATTGCTGTCCTTGAAAAAGCTAAACGAGAGAAACAAAGAAAACAACAAAAAGAAGCTTATACAAAATTCGATTTTGAAAGATTTAATAATGGAAATTAAGAATTTAAGTTATTAGACCAACCGAAAAGAAAAATGAGACAAAAATATAATTATTACTTATATATTTTATAAGTAAGTTTCAATTAATTTGTTAAATATATTTGTTAAATGTGTTTTTGTTATTTTACTATTTCAATATTTTTAATGTTTTTAATGGTTTTTTCTGATTTGTTTTTTATTGTTTTACTTTTTGGTGATTTATTTTTAATTGTTTTTTGTTTTTTTTCCGGAATTTCTCTTATTTTTTTTGTTAATACATTTAAATTTTTTATGTCTTCTCTCTTAATTTCTAATGGTGAATCAATTATAGGTTCTGAAACTCTATCATATTTATCATATTCTTCATAATTTTGTAATATTCTTTTTTTATAATACAAATTTTTTAAATATAATCGTGTTTTCATTTGTTGTCTTATTTCTTCTTTTGTTTTTCCTTTTGTTAAATTATAAAATTCTTTTTTCGTTTTTTTTAATTCATTATTTAAGTTAAAATCTGGTTCTGTTACCATTCTAAATTCTAATAAAGCTAATATATTTAAAACTTCCCTAAGTTTTGTTATTCTTTCATCATCATTTTTCTTATAAAAAATTTTTATGTCATCTATATTTAATTTTCTTTTAAAAAATACAGAGAGATATTTTTCAAATTTTTCGTATATGTATCCAGAATATCCTCTTATTACTTTTCTCAAATAATTAGATGACTCTGGTTTGCTTGCTAAATAATTATAAATATTTGTCAAAATATCTCTACTTGAAATATCTGGATTTTTTAAACATAATTCCATAAAAAACATACTCCAAGCAGCACAATAACCAGGTGGTTCTGTTTTACTTAATCTCAGTTCACTTTTTAGTTCTAAAATTTGTAAACCTTCTATATAAGGACAAACTTGAGAAGCTTCTATATATTTTACTTCAGGTAGATTATCTTTTTTTAATTCGTTATTTAAAATATTTGTAAATGTCAATAGAAGTTTTTTTGATGCTTCTTGTAGTTTTATATCACCCATATAATCACTACCATGTGGTTCAAAATGTTCTAATTCGTTTGTTTTTCTCCTATAAATTAAAATATTCGCATGACCCGAATTACTTCTCTCATAAGTTAATGGAATTATAATTGTTTTTTCACCTCTTTTTACACAATCAGCTATGTTTTTAGCCAAGTTTGTAAAATGTTTACGTATATTCTCATCTTCAAAAGAAGTATATCTTAACTTTAAATTTAACGTTATACCTAATATTCTCTTTCCACTTATAACATCAACTTGAGAATATGGAATACATTTTGATTTATATTTTTTTAATAGATACAACTGAAATATAGTTTCTATTTCTAAAAGTCCATCAAACGAAAAAATATTATCTCCTTTTTTTTCTAATTCGTCAATATCTTTGGCTATACCTTTTTTAACGTATAATGGTTCTGGTAGATTTAAATCATTATCCATAATTGTCGTATATAATAATTAAATAAAATAATAATGATTTAATTATGTAGGTTTATTTTTTTTAGTTTTTGAATTATCTTTATTTTTATTAATTTTATTATTTTTATTAGTTTTATTATAAACTGGCGGAATAATATATGGCTTTCCCATAAAATCGGCATAAGCTTTTCTTATCATATTATATTTTGAATTACATTTTAATTCTTTTAACTGTTCTTGCGTTAATGTAGTTCCTGGAAATAATTCCATATCTATCGTTATTGAATATGCAAATTTAGATTCAGGTTTTTTATATATGTTAGGACCACCATAATAATTTATATTATTAGATATAGCACCTCCAACATTATCAATATTTTTATCTTCTAATTCTGTATCTTCTGATTCTTCTGATTTTGCGTCTTCTATTTGTGGATATTCTATATTTTCTTCAGAATTATCTTGTATTTTTTTATATAAATTATTTATTCTCTCTTCACTACCAGGAAATAAACTGTTAAAATTATTTGTAAATAAGTTAAATTCTTTTATATTTAGATTTGCTAATTTTTTATCTATTGATGTATCAAAACCATCCATAATGCTATTATAAAATTTGAAACGTAATTTATTTTCATTATTTAATTTTATATAATATGATCCAAAAATTAATAGTAATATATGTAATGGTGGAGGCATTTTATTTATATCAAATATCGTATAATATTTTTTTATATTTAATAGTTTTTTCATCATATCTTTTTCTTGAACTAGTTGTTTATTATAATTAAATCTCATCAGATCATAATGGTGATTTTTATAATACAAAAATAAGCATTTGTTTTGACATAATCTATTTTTATTAAAATTTAAATAAGGTATTCTAAGTATTTGATTATATTTTTCTATTGTAATTATATTTATTTTTAAAATATTACATATAGCGTCTATTGCTATATCATTAGCCCAATAATCTTTGCTTTTTATATATCTCTCTATTTCATTTAACGATAAGGCTCTAAAAGGAATATAATAGTCATCTACATCTATCGGAACTGTGTTTGGTTTATAAACTAAAAAATTATCACTTGAATTATAAACTGAATTCATATTTTCTATATACTCTTCATTTGATAATTCTAAGTCATCAATTTGATTTTTAAATATGTTATTTAAATCATTTGCTAAAACACTAGCAATTTGTAATAAATTATTTTTTTCTTCACTCGTAAAATTATCTATATATCTAAAAACTATTTCACGAATTATTTGTATCGTATATATTTGCTTTATACCATAATTCGCATATGTTATTTTATCCTTAAGATTTTCCATATTGTAAATATTAATTCCAGTTGATACAGCTTCAAAAAAACAATTTCCATCTCCTATCGTTTTAATTATTGATATTCTTTCGACTAAATTATTGTATGCTGTTTTGCTTAAATTAATGGCGTTCGGTTTAATTTGTGTGTTTGTTGTTATTTTATAAAAATCATTTATCATATTTTTTTGTTGTTTTGTAAAATATATATAAAGACCATTTAACGTGTTATAAAATGCGTTTAATTTAAAGTAATTAACAATGAATTTTGTTTCATTTATCGAATAATTTAAATTTTCTTTAATAATATCATGTAATCTTTCTTCTTCTGGTGTTATTTCTTCAACATTATTACTAATTTCTTCTTTTTCTGTTGGTTTATTTTCAATTTGTAATACCTTTTTTTGAACATTATTTTCATTTTCAGATGGTTCAATTTGTTTTTGTAATACTTCAGGCTTAACTATAGGATTATATTTAACTAATTCTTGTTCAGGCTTAACTATAGGATTATATTTAACTAATTCTTGTTCAGGCTTAACTGTAGGCTTATATTTAACTAATTCTTGATTTTCTGGTTGTTTTGTTTCTGGTTGTTTTGTTTCTGGTTGTTTTGTTTCTGATTCTTTTGTTTCTGGTTGTTTTGTTTCTGATTCTTTTGTTTCTGGTTCTTTTTCTATTCCTCTTGCTACAACAGGAGGACCATTATAGTTATTTCCAGTTAAAACTTCTTTTGGAAATTCATTTAATTGTTTCTCTCCACTGATTATTTCATCTTTTACTAATTCACCATATAATCTAGGATCACGAATTTTAGTAATGTCTATATCTAACTTTTTATATTTTAACTCCATTTTCCAATCTCCGGTTGTCCATTGAACATCACCTATAACATATGGATTTTTTCCAATATATATTACAGAATTTGTTGGAAATATTGTATCTAATGTTACTTTTATATTATTATCAATATAACCATTACGTTTAGCATGAATTAAATTCGTTGCTGGCTTACCATTATTATAATTCAACATTGATTCAAATAATCCCTTATTGAAAAATTCTTTTATTCTATATTCTTCAGGTATTTTATCGATTATAGACTTATTTAATTTAATTAAAGGATTAAATTTTACAGTCTTTTCTTCAGTATTTTTAATACTCATTTGAGGTTTATATTCTATTTTTTGATAACCTGGTATACTTGTGCGTATTGTTATATTTAATTGATCTGGAATCATATTCATATTTAAATCTTTATTCATTACTAATATATTACTATATAATTATATACATTTAATAAAAAATTGAATACTTTTATTTTAACGTTAAATAAACATAAAAATAAATGACATTACTTCTTAAAATTAACAACTTAATAGAAGGTGAAATTATTAAGAGACCTTCAAAATATATTAAATCTCCTTATGTTGCAGACATTAAAATATCCACTGAAGACAACACAATATTAGGGCATACTGCTTCATTAGGTTGTTGTGGGTTATCTGATGTTGGTGCTTCTGTTTTGATGTCATCAATTCCTAAAACAAAAAATATATCTGATAAATTATCTTGTGAATATAGAGTTTATTTATCTATTATTAGAGAGAAAGAAACCGAAACCATTGTTGGAATTTATCCTAAATTGGCTGAGCAATTAACTGAATCTGCTCTTAAAAATAATCTATTTCAAAAACTTCAAAATATAAAATCTTATAAAAAAGAAACAAAAATATTTGTTCCAAATTTAGTTGACTCTAGATTTGATTTTTCTGGAATTGATCAAAATGATATACCATTTATTTTAGAAGTTAAAAATGTTCCACTTGCGGATTATGAAGATGTTACAGCTAAAGACCGTAAAAAATTATCTTTATCTTTTGAAAATAGAGAAATTAATTCAAAAGTCGCTTACTTTCCTGACGGATACCGAAAAAAAACTAGCGACCCTGTAAGCCCAAGAGCATTAAAGCATATCAATGAACTAGCGCTAATTAAACGTATGTCTAAAACTCGTTGTATTATGTGTTATGTAATACAACGAACAGATATTAATAGATTCCAACCTTCTATTATTGATCCAGAATATAGACAGGCTTTTATAGATGCTGTTAATTCTGGTGTAGAAATTATAACAATGGTTATTCAATGGACGAGAGAAGGGGAAGCATATTTTATTCGTGATGATTTACCTATTAGCGAATTATATTAAATAATTAATTTAAAGATTAATTAACAAGTATATTAAATGTCTTTAGAAGATATTATACCTTTAACTGCTGTATCATTCGGTTCATTTTATTTATTATCGATTTCGATTAACGAAATTAATAAAACATTATTAACTTGTTACAATAAGGATCATAATATTCATAATTTTATCTTATCCCTTTTTGTAAATGGTTTTTTTCTAGGCTTATCGACTTCAGCTTGTCTAAATTTAATTTTTAAAAAATACCATTAATTAATATTTGAGTATTTGTATCAATAGATTCCATTATCGTTTCTAATGATTTTACATTATTCGGATTATCATTATGTTTTAATAAAAATGATATGATATCTAATATTACTTTTATTTTTTCATCGGTCCATTGTTTATTTAATCGTTCACATACGTCTTGAGTATAATAACATGTAAAATTATCCTTAATAAACATATTTTCGTTATAAATTTGATTAATATGATTTGTTAATAATGCATAATAATAATTTAACGTAAGTGTTATTATTGAACATGTTTTATATGTTTCTATTAATTTTTTTAGACCATTTTGAGCACATATAAATAAATTTTTAATTCTAGGAGTTTCTTCAACAAAAGACTTGGAGAGAAAATACAAACACGCTACATTAACTGGATTATACATAAATTGTAAATCAGTTTTGTTTGATTTATAAATGATTCTACATAATGCTTGAAATGGTCCTGGTTCTTGAAAGTATATTACGTTATTTTGTATTAATAATTTAGTGCCTACTGGTTTATTCGAGAGAATCGCTAATTTTACTATAACTGATAAAGGATCTAATATAAACATTTTTATATTTAAATTGTTATTATCATCTACAATAGAAGAAATACTATTCATTCTATATAATACAAAAAAAAATTTAAATCATTATAATTTATATATTTTATTTTTTTATAGTTTCCATGAATTCTTCTACTAATTCATTCGGTATTTCGTCGAAACTCACTAATTTTTTATTTAATTCATATCGTTCATAATATTCTTGATTATTTCCCATTTTTTTTTTAAAGAATACTTCATCTTCGATACATTTTTGTGCTGTTTTAAGACCACATTTAGGAAATACAGATGGTATATTATCACTTGTATCACCCATCAAAATTTTTATTCTTAAATCATTTTCAGCGTTTCCTGTAGATGTTTTACCTTCAGCTAAGTTTTTATATGTTAATGTATATAAATTAACATTATCAGCGTTTAATTGTAAATAATCACGATCACTAGTTATAATATATATTTTACATTTAGGATATTTACTTAATAAGTATTTTACTGATATTGCTATACAATCATCAGCCTCTAAACGCGGATGTTTTAATATGGCTTTTGCTCCACCTTTTTGAAATAATTCTTCTTCATATGCCATTTTAAAGAATGGACCACCCATAAAGCCATCTTCTTGACCATTCGCACGATTAGCCTTATAATCTTTAAAAAGCTCATTTCGCCAAATATTTTCTCTCTTACAATCTTTTCCAACAATTAAAATAGGTTTTACGGCTTCTTTATGAATTTTCAATTTCTTAGGAATTTGTTCTAAGTTATCTATAAATGTTTTACGAAATTTATCAACAAATGTTATATTTTCATATGGATCGTCTAATGGTTCATCAGGATATGCATTTTTCCACCATTGTTGTAAAGCAAAATATCTATAAAAGCAATAATAACTACCGTCTACAAATATAAACGTAGGATTCATAATTGAAATATCGTTATCCATTCATATCATATAAATTAAGTATTTAATTAGTTTCAATTTTAATTTATATAATAATAATATTTTTTATATATTTATAGATATTCTTCTGGAATTAGCCCTTCCTTTAACATAGAAGATATAAGACGAGTTACGCCTATTCCTCCACCGCTCCTTGTAATAAAATTATGCCGCAAGAATTCTTCTAACTCTCCATCTACTCTCTCTTGACCAAACTTGTCATATAATATTTGAGCATAACCACCATCACTAATAGTTTTAAATCTTTCCAACATATCATTAACATCACAACTACGTTCGGCGCTTCCAATTGTTTCCATTCCACTCAATATCACATCAATCTTATTTGCTGTTCCTGCTTCTTGATTACGTGACATATTCCAAAATGGACTTGTATATTCCGGAAAATTTTTCAAAAAGAATACAGGACCCTTTTCTTCATATAATTTTTGTTCAATTTCATGGCTAATATCTTCAACTTGATATTCACTCGCAACATCTAAATAATTACCTTCTTTAAATTCGCATTTTTTATTGTATCCAAGATGCTCTAACAAATCACGTTCCATTTTTTCTAATTCATTCATATCTCCTTTTAATTCAAATTCAAACATAGGAAAAATTAAACAATGTCTACCAGGAATCGGATTTGGCTCATAACGATAACTAGTACTAACACAAAAATAACCCGGACAATTTTGATTAGTTAAAAGTTCATATTCTAGCCACATTTGACCTGTTTGAGGTAAAGGATAAATTTTATTATTGTAATTAAACGTCCTTATGGTAGAAGGATCTTCACAAGCCGCCAATATTGAAAGTCTATTTTGAGTATGACATTCTAAAAACCCCCTTGCAATAAAAAACTCACGTAGTTTGCTCACAACATAGTGAAAGTGTTTTGTGTTGATTAACAAAGAAGTCTCGGATGCGTCCATTTCTATATATTCCTTAATATTTTTTTAAATTCTTTTTTTATTATTTTTTATAAAAATTATAACTCTCAATTAATAAATTTATATTTTCTATATCTAATTTATTATTATTTTCATCATAAAAATAACTTGCTATTTGATAATATTTTACTCCCATTTTTTCATAATCTAAAATATCGCATAAATTACTTATTCCACCGCATCCTATTATCGTAATTCTTTTATCTAGATAATTATTAAATAATGAAATATTACCTAAACTAATATATTTATTTATTTTTCCAGACATTCCACCAAGAAGTGTACTTAGTACAGGTTCTTGATTATATAAATGTATTGTATTTGGAATTGAATTACATAATGTTATAAATTTTATTATTTTTAAATTTTTATTTAATATATGACATAAGTTTTTTATTAATATTATATCTAAGTATGGTGGCAGTTTTAAACCAATAGTTAAATTATCATAATTTTTTAAATTATCCAATAAAATACTTATTTGATCTAAATTATAACCAATAATACCATCATCACATTTAATATTTGGACAACTTAAATTTAACTCTACAAAAGTATTTTTTACTGATATACCGTTTATATCGTCTAGTATTATATTTATTTTGTCGATACTTTCATATGATACTGAGACTATAAATGGTTTATTTCCTTCAATATTATATTTAATTAAAATATCTCTATAATAACTATATCCTTTATTAGGAAGACCTTTTGAATTAAATGTAATTTCACCATCTCTATAAAAGTTTGGTTCTTTATTTCCGTCTTTTGAAAACAAAGTACATGTTTTTAATGTAATAGCACCTATATTTGAATTTAATAATTCTACAATTTGTTCTTCTGTTGAAGCCCAACAACCACTCGCACTAATTATAGGCGTATTTAGTTTTTCAAATAGATTGTCCATTATTTATATATGAATATGAGTTATTTAGTTTAAATTAAAATACGAGTTTAATTTAAAATGGAAAAACCTGAAATTTTATATACTAAAGAAGGGTTTGAGTTTGTTAAGGTTATTAAAAACAAATATAGTCTTAAATTTACTATAGAAAATTCATTCATTATTCTTAATCAAATTATTGATTTTAATTTAATAAAACTTATTTATGACTTAAACGGTGATATTTATGAAAAAGTCAATTTACAAATTATTAACGAAAATGAAGCGATTATGACTATGTTAATGAAAAGTTTATTTGAAGATTTAGGAATGCCTCAAAGATTTACTTATGTAAATGTAAAAAAATATATTGATGAAAATAAAATTACATTTATATCTCAATCTATAAAATCTGAACGTCCAGAAGGTATGCCTATAGATTCTCAACAATTACCATTACAAATTATGATATGTAATTGTGATATCATAACACCTCATAAAATTTTATTTACATTTGATATTTCGTTTAACGAAAACATGAATGTTCCGTCTTTTGCTGAAAAAATGATTGGTTTAATTATATTTAAAATATTTAATAGAGTAAAACAATTTATAGAAAAGGTTAGATTATAGATTATAATATGATAAATAAAAATTTTAAAAGCATATTGTTTTGTTTGAAAGTTTTTCAAATTCTTCTAAGTGAATTTTTTTCATATTTAATGTGTAAAGATTTTTCAAGATTAATAGATAATTTAACAAAACGTTTATCATCAATTAACATATTATATGTTAAAATATTTCAGGCATTTGCTCTAAATAATCATTTTATTGATGATATTACAAATAATAAATTATTACAATTTACAGATAATGCTCCATGGACTTTTAATGATTATAATTTAATTCAATTAAATGAAATATCTGATAAATATGATATAATTCTTAAATCTGGCTATGAAATTCCAATAAATTCTGGTATGATATCTCTAGTATTTAAAGGATATAGAAAAAACGAAATTAATACTCCTGTTATAATTAAAATGAAACGTAAAAATATTGAAGAAAAATTAAATGAAGCCATCGATAATTTATTATTTTTAATGTATATATTATCTTTTATACCAATAATCAATAAATATCAACTTTCAGAAGTAGTAAATAAAAACGTTGAAATTATAAGACATCAAACAAATTTTTTAGAAGAAGTTGATAATATGAATCTAATTAGAAATAACTGTAAGAACTTAAAATATATAATTGTTCCGACTGCTAATAGAGAGATAACTGAACAATATCCTGACATAATTGTTATGGATTATATCGAAGGGATTAAAATTCATCAAATTAAACAAGAAGATTATGAATCATTTGCTAAGTTAGTTGTTAAATTTGGATTAGTTACAACCATTATTCACGGAGTTACACATGGCGATTTACATAGTGGAAATATATTATTCATTAAAAATAAAAATAAAAATGACAACAAATATAATTTTAAGATTGGTATTATTGACTTTGGTATTATTTATAAAGTAGAACCTAATTATAAAGGATTATTATTTGATGTTTTAACTCAAATGTTTGAAGTTTCGCCTAGACAATCAGCAGAAAAAATATTAAATTCAGGTATAATAGAACCTGAAGGAATCTTACAACAAATTCCACAAAATCATTACAATAATATTGTAACATTTTTACAGGACATTATTAATGAAACTATACATAATTCAAAAAAAGCAAATCAATTTCAAATCTATAAATTTCTCTCAAAATTAAAAAGTTATTTGAGTAGTAAAGAATTGTCTAATCTTGGAATTAAACCTAGTGATAATTTTGTAAAAACTCAATTAGTTTTAGCTATGGCTCACGGTGTTACTCTGACATTATGTAAAGATGATTTCATTGGTTTAATGGACAAAGTTTTAAATGAACTATTTCATACAAATTTATTGATATAAATTGTTAATAAATAAATAAAATATCGATTATTATTTATTTATTTGTAAATTTATTTATTTATAACTATATTTTTAGCTATATTTTTCATTATTTTTTCCTCTTTTTCAAGAGTATTATCACCATGACCGCCCATCGCTTCTATAACCATTTTATTGTATTTATCTGAAACTATAGAATCGGAGTTTCTATATTCTGGATATTTCTCTCGAAATTGTGTTATTAACCGTATATTTTTATGGGCTATTTTTCTTATTGAATTCCTTAGCCTTGTTTTATTATCATCTTCCTTTTTCCATTGTCCTTGGTCTTTTATATAAATTGTTTCTCTCTTTTTATCTGTGCAGTGAAGTGGTCGTTTTGTCTCATCTAACGATTTTAAGTTTTTTATAATTATACTCGAAATACCTTCAATGTAACCTAATTTACCTACGTCTTCTAAATCTGATAATTGTAAATTCAGTGAATCAACAAAATCTGTAATATTCATGGCATCTTTACATGTTTCATTTAAAAAGAATTGTAAATTAAATGTATTGCTAAACGAATTGTTATTTATTGATGTATTATTAGTTATTATACCATTTTTTACTAAATTATTAATTGTATTATTTTGATCCAATATTATTTGTTTCATTTCTTTATTATCTTTCATGAGTTCCATAATTAAATCTTTTGTGATTATAGAATTTTGGTTTTGACATTCACTTTGATTACTTAAATTATTACACATTTTTTTATGTTTCCATAAACCAACTCTAGACTTATATATTTTTTCGCAAAATTCACAAATAAAAGTGTTTTGACTTAGACTTTGGGATATTTGGGGATTTTTTGTTAACTCAGTGTTAACTAGACAGCTATTTTTGTGTTTACCTGTTAAAATATGTTTTTCATAATCTTTTTTGTTATTAGTTATGATGTTACAATTATAACAAGTATATTTGGGGATTTTTTGGGGATTTTTTGTTTCCATTTGTTAACTATATAGTTAACAGAAAAATCCCCTAAATACTTTTCGTAAAATAAATTTTTAAAAATATCGTAACAAAATGAAAATTATTTTTTTTGTGTCCTTACGATAATTTTTCAATATGCAGCGAATCCTTTCTTTTTTCATAAAGTATTTTGGTTTTTCAAATTTTGGACATTTATTTTTGTCCATTTTTCAAAAAAACAAAATACTTTATGAAAATCGTTTTTTTTACTTTTTTCTTTAAGTATCTAAAATATATATATTTAAAATAAATTTAAAGAACATTTTTGTTTATTTATTTATTACTACTGTTTTTGCTATATTTTTCATTATTTTTTCCTCTTTTTCAAGAGTATTGTCTCCTGGTCCTCCCATTGCTTCTATAATCATTTTATTATATCTATCCGAAATAATAGATTCGGATTTTTTACATTCTGGATATTTCTCTCGAAATTGTGTAATCAATCTTATATTTTTATGAGCAATTTTTCTTATTGATTTTCTTAACTTTGTTTTGTTATCATCTTCCTTTTCCCATTGTCCTTGATCTTTTATGTAAATAGTTTCTCTCTTTTTATCCGTACAATGAACAGGTCTTTTTGTTTCATCTAATAATTTTAAGTTTTTTATTATTATATTTGAAATGCCTTCAACATAACCAAATTTTCCGACATCTTCTAAATCAGAAAGTTGTAAATTAAGTGAATCTACAAAATCACTAATATTCATAGCATCCTTACATGTCTCGTTTAAAAAGAATTGTAAGTTAAATGTATTGTTATTTGAATTATTATTTATTAATGTATTGTTAGTTGTTATTCCGTTTTTTACTAAATTATTAATAGTGTTATTTTGTTCTAATATTATCTGTTTCATTTCTTTGTTATCTTTTAT
>Ga0129336_10000993_pt1 | contig 16902 bp, 14 predicted proteins | sample CPB6_02_DNA_FD_96878 | JGI IMG/M metagenome (GOLD analysis project Ga0129336, IMG submission 96878) | Freshwater to marine salinity gradient microbial communities from Chesapeake Bay, USA - CPBay_Sum_0.6_0.2_DNA | ecosystem: Environmental > Aquatic > Marine > Coastal | place: USA: Chesapeake... | reverse complement strand
CAACGGACCTGCTGGAGATCCTGCAGGTGGTGGGGAGAATGGGAATCCTTCTTTGTTAAAGTATGGTGATTCGTTAGCTATACTACCAGACCATAAATTTTTTGGTTTGTGGAACGATGATCTAATCCACAATCTCTCAACTGGTGATGTGTAATCGATTCCAACAAAACTACCTGGGTCCAAAACTTGGTTATAAAATACTTCATCGGTGATTTGCTCACCCCAAACACGTACTTCATCTACCAGTCCATTAAAGTTATTCAAACTTAATGAACCAGAACCACCCAAATAGAAGTTTTGTGTTACCTTCCACGCATCACATAAGTATGATCCGGTTGTACTCATGCTTGATGAATAGGTAATTTCCTCTCCATCAGAGTGTGCTACTAGTAAATCTACGGTATTTACTGTGTATCGAAGCATTACATCATAGTAATCTTCATCACTAAAGATGTCCGTATAACTACTACTTAGTAATATTTCACCAATTGTATCTTTGACTACTACTCGTCCCATTGGTGATGACGATGAAGGATGCGTTGCTAATTCAACAGTCCAAGAACCAGATGGTACTCCTGTGTCTCCTACACCCAAAGTAGTATTTTCTTGTTTTGAATTATTAAATCTAAATTGTAAGGTGTACGTTCCGCGTTGTAATGCACCACTCATCGGCAATACGAGATACGATCCCGTATTAAAGTTGAGTGCGTTAGTTACTTCATCAAATATTTCATAACTACCGGTACTTGTTGTATCCGTTTCTCTGATACCGATGACTTGTTCATTTAAACCAAAAATATTAAGTAATGTCTTTAATGCGTTAACTGTACCACGGATTTTGTTTAAATATGGTGCATTGTGTAAGAAACGTTTGTATAATTCAGTTACTTGCTCTCGTCGTTTTGGTACACTTCCATCTGTGGTGAAGTTATATAATGAGGCAGCTGATTCTGGGTTTGTTAGTGATATACCAAATGACTTTGCAACATTCCACACCAAATCTTGCGACAATCCTTCTGTGGCGTTTACTCGTCTATCGTATATGTTCGGCATTTGGTCAATATACAGTTTGATATTATCAAACAAATGACCTATCATTTGAGTAAATTTAATAAAATCTTGTGAACCCAAATCGTCTTGCAAATATTGTGGAATTGCGTTGGATAATAAGTTTATATTATTATCGTCATATCGTTGTGCGATTGCCGATTGTATTTCATACCAATTTTCAACTTGTATACTCGTTGGTGTATATAAATTACCGTCTTGATCTTTCTTTGGCCAAGTACCGTCTGGGTTGTATTCTGTATTGTTCATCTGCCAGTATACACTTGCACTATATGCACTACCAGATTCATAGAACAAGTATCGTTCATATCCATCAAAACTACGGATAATATTTTCTATTTCAAGTGCTGCTTCTTTAGCACCCTCTACCAAATACGCTGCTGCAGATGGTAATGCATCGACTGCGTAAATGGTCAATGTAGATCCTGTAGTTACTAATGCCGACCCCGATTCATCAATTAATACAGGACTTGCTAATGTTGTGTCGGTTGAATATATAGTTGGTACATCAATAACTGTTTGTGAAAAACCAAATACTGAACCCGTTGTACCTGTAGAGTAGAATCTAGATTTTGTTTCTAGTTCACGAAGTTTTGTAATTTTTTGTTTAAATGCATCTAGTCGCAATTTTGCAGAACTATAAGTTATGAAATTTGCATAATTGGTATAATCAACATTTAACTCTACCGAACGATAATCGTCAGTATACCATCTACGTAATAGTTCATTTTTAAATGAATATCCACCGTATTCATCCTCTGTACCTTCTAGATTTATTCCAATACTTGTCAGTGTTTGATTTGCAATTCTACGATTATGAGTATTAAGTAAATCAATATCTCCGAGAGTAGAAGTGATTATTTCAGTATTGTTTGGCCCCAGTCCTATCGACGGTTTGTTTGGTCCTGTAAGTAATGGGAAAAATTGACTACCCAACAAACGATCACGGTCGGATATACTTAACGATCCTGTATTAGAAATACCTATATCAGTTGGTCTTACGTTTGCTGTACGTAAAAATACAGATATATTATCTGGTTGTGGTGGTGCTTCTAATTTAATTGTATCTACAACTGTATTTGCTATTTCACGACTTAAAAATAATGTATTACCTACATCTAAATTAAATTCAAGTGGTGTTAATAATTTTACTAAAAGTTTTCTAGAATCGTTGGGGTCTAGTCTCCAATTTGTAATGATACGTTGAGTATCATCACCAAAGTTCAACAAAGTTTTTAAAAATCGTTCCTTGTCCGTATATGCGCGTACCTTTGAAGATACACCTTTGGAAAGTGCAGATATTAATGCAGAACGTAAATCTAATACAACAGGATCATATGGTTGCAATTGAAGTTGCAACGACACAGATTTTTCTGCTGTATCGATGTCTGCTTCGTAAATTGCAACTACTGTCTTTAGTGACTTAATGCCAGATTCAAGTGCCATATTTTATTATATTTGTTCTGTATCGGGGATTGTGGATATATCAAAACGATTGTCTGCTACTTGTACTCCACCAGTTCCTTGTTGTGATTGATTAAATGTTTGTGTAGTGGTTGTTGCTCTTGCTGCTTTTTCTCGTCTTTCAAGTTCCACTTCTACTTTTCTTCGAAGTTTTGCTATTTCAAGAGTTGTTTTAAGTAATCCACGCGCTCCTTGTAAAACAGTAGAAGCTTCATCGGAACGCACAGTGATTCCTAACGATTGTGCTTGTTTTATTAATTCTGCCGGATTTCTTGACGGAACTTCTTTTACTGTTCTTCCAGCAACTACCGTTGGTTTTACTCGTTGCGAAGAACCACCTTGCGGTACAATGTCTCGTTGTGGTGGTACTAATGATGGTGCTGGTTCCGTAAATGTTGGTTTTGGTATAAACACTTCCATCGTTTGCCCACCAGGTAAACTAATTGGTAATGGTGGAGCTTCTGGTATAGCTCTTACAGAAACCGTGTTACATAATCCACGTTGTTCAATTCTACCATTGCTGATATTAACCCAATTTCCATCTTCCGTTTTGTAAAATCCATTACCTATAATTTCAGAACAACTATCTGTTTTATATACTGTACTTCGTGGATTGCCTAGATAATAAGTGTTGAATGTACCAAATTGTGCACAAGCAGATTCTATATCACCTTGTACAGTACCTAATGCAAGAACCGCATTATAGCATTTTTGCGATTCTGGTAGTGGGTTTGCGGTGATGGTGAATTTTTGTGTAATTGGGTTTCCGTTAGGATCAACCGCTCTAGCGACCAATGAAAGTACACCAACTCCATCTGCGGTTATATATCGTGTAATAGTCATATTAATTTACCTTAAATTGCATTAGTACCTTGGTTTATGAGCGCTAATTGGTCGAATTCCCCACCTACAGAAACACCACCTCCTCCAACACCTAAAGCACCTGTATCTACTATTGTACCGCCTGTTGCCGTGCCAGTTTGTGCCGCAGCTTCTAACGTTAATAGTGGTGTCGTAGTTTGTAGTACCGCTGGTATAAATTCTGTTACAGGTGTTACTTGTACCGGAGATGCTGTTACTGGTAATGCGCATGGTTCTGTTCCAATTCGACCAACTCCACTACCCAAATCTATTTCGACAGCGATATTAGTTTCTACACCATCCTTCAACACAACAGCGGTTATTGGTGCACATTGTCCCGCCACAAGTTTTTCTGGTGCAGAAACTCTAATTGTATATGTAGATTGTGCTATAGAGCTTATTTGTCCAGTTACAGATCCTGCTAGTTGATTGTATGCACTTATACTAATTGAACCTGCTTCTGTTACTGTAAATACTGTCTTATACGTACCATTTGCGTTGGCAGATACAACTTGTGTACCTTCTTGTGTATTATTTGCCGTAAATTGAACGTCACCAATATTTGCAAGAATACCATTTCTAAACGTATTTGCTACCACAACAATTCTGTCACCAACGGTTACCAATTGTCCTTGTTGTACTGTATTACCGTTTGCGTCAGCAACACTAACTATTTGTATTGTATTTGCATCAGGAGGTGATTGTTTTGTGTATTCGATTACAATTTGTGCATTTTGTCCTGGTGACACAACAACTTGACCACCACCAGTTGGATTATAATTTACACCACCGTCTGTGACAACATTTGGTGTAACCGTGTAAGTACCCGCTGGAATATTATTAAATGTAGTGGTTTTTGTAATTGATTGATTTATACCAGAGATGGTTACATTAGCACCGATAGTACCTCGAACACCAATACCATTAATTGTAATAGTTAAGTTACCTGTGGTTGGTACTGGTTCTCCGCCCACAGGAAGAATGGTTGGAATATTTGCCGCTACGATTGCCAATCCTTCTGTTCCTACGTATTTTGTTGGTGTTAACAATCTTGCTCTTACTGTTGCTTTTGATACACCATTAATTAATGATGTTATATTACCATTTGTGGTGTTTATTTTGAATGCGTTTGCAGTATCATTTTCCAAACTCCATGCAAACGTAGCATCCACTTGTGGTACATCATCAACATATAATATAGCACTAAATTGAGTCGTTTCACCAACTTCCGATAGTGTAAAATTAGTTGGTAAAACTTGAATACGAGAAACAATTTGTCGTGGTGCTTCTGGTAAATCTGGTGTTGGTGGGGCCAATGGAATTTGCGGCACAACTATCGGAACGGCCGATACTGTAATATCAAACGACCCTTCTACTGTTCCTACTGGAAGTATTTCAAATGCGTCTGTTTCGTATTGAACCGAGACTGTAATACTTTCGTTTGGTTGTAAAATAAACGCAGATGGACTGAGAGTTACTCCATCCAAGTTTGATGTCAATATAGCAGATAATACATAATTTGGTGCTATATTTTTAGCAACAAATGTGCGAGACTCTATACTACGAGTTCTTAACTTGTAAGTATTTAGAAGTTGTGTTGTATCTAATAATAAATAATCTGCTGCATTAGCCATATATTACCCCACCAATGTTTCGTATCTTACTGTATCTTGTGTGTACAGATTTAAATTTACATCTTTGAGAACATTATCTATTGCCTGTGTTACTAGTACTGTTAGTTCATCTTCTTGTAATCTATCAAATTGTTTTGTATTTTTTGTTAATGATAGTAAAGAAACCATCTCATCATAAATAGAACCAACAAGGTATTCTATAGTTAAATTTAGATAATCCGGAGCTTCAGGTTGTAAATCTGCTAATTGTGCAATTATACTTGGATTTACTTGTTCTATTTCAAACAGAACTGAATTTATAAATTTTTGAATTTCCGTTCTAGATGTATCTAGTAATGCTGCCAATTCTTCATCAATTTCGATTCCGGTACCTTGTTGATTCACTCCTAATGTATCTGCTACTAAACCCGCTGCTATCACACGAGGTACAGATGGTTGTACAAATTCATATAATTCCGATTGTTCCGTCTGCGTTACTGTGTTTACAAACCCCAACCGCAATTCTGTACGTGATGGTGATACTTCTTCTATTATCATTTTTGGATTGGTATAGTCACCAATTTCATTTGATAAAAAATTTATAGAAACTGTATAGTTGCCAGGAGGTACTATTAAACCAAGTTCTTGCTGAACTCGTGTCATATCTATTAAAATTTTTTCGTCTACAGTACCATCGGTTAATAAAATTGTTTTACCGGACACAATTCCAGTACTGACCGGTACTACTACCGACCCTACTAAATTATTAGCTGCGTCATAAAAATGCATTTCAACGTTGTCATCAAGACTGAAACCAAACTGGCCAGGTAATCTACCTTCCAATATATCAGAATCACCTTCAGAATTTGCAATACGTGATATGGGAAATGCTCTGGGACTACCAGGAATTAATTGGACGAAATTACTTTGATTGGGCATTATTCACAATCCTTATTTAATATTTTTTCTAATTCTTCCGCAGTCTTTCTAAGTAATTTTAAATATTGGTCTTTTCTCATCAATGTGTACCCACGAGGGACAGTATTGGTAATAGTCCCCAGTGCGGATACCGCTGTTCCTGCAACTGTTCCTCCCGTGGTAACTCCCGCTGCGGCTATTAGTGCGGTTCCTATACCGCCTGTTGCCACACCAACTACAGCTCCAACTACAGCTCCAAGAAATCCAGCTCCTTTTGCAAAGTTACCGACCGCTGATGCAAACGATGCTAATCTACTAACTTTAACAAACGGTTTAATACCACTTTGTGCATTTCTGATGACTTGTTGACTTGCTTCTTGTGCGGTTATATCTTCTTTAACTAATTTTAATTTTTTTTCTGTTTCTACTCGTGATACTTTACGTTCGGCTTTTTCTTTTTTATACTTAATTCCAAGGAATTTTTTACCTTTTTTACCCTTTGCAACAGTGATAAATTTACAATTGCCTTCTTCGTCTACACCAGTTTGGGTAGAATCTTCAACTGCTTGAATACCTTGATTAAGTAAATCAATTGCTTTATTAATAGTATCGATTCCTTCAATTTTACTACTTCCAGGTACTCGTGGAAGTTTAGTAATCAAATCTTCTTCCAATGCTTCTGGTGTTGGGTCGATGATATCGTCTGCCCCGTCAGTTACACCAGATTGATCTGTAATTCCTACTAGGTCCAACGCTGCTAATTGATCTGCTTCTTCCGGTGTTAATTCTGAAGCTGGGTCTGGTTGTTCTAGTGGTATTGCTTCCGCTAATCCTTCATCAATTGCTTCTTGTGCTTCGGCAAACAATTCTGGGTCTGACAACTGCGCAGCAGCTGCCAAATCTTCTAGTGCCGTAGCTGCTCGTAATGCAGCATCACGTTGGTCACGTAAATCAGCGAGTGCTGGATCATCAGGCAATGAAAGGTCATCTGCTAATTCTTGAAAAAAATTATCAATTGGTGTGTCTATATAAACATCACTAAAAACTGATACAGGATAATACTGTGCCGCCGGTATTTCTGTGTTACCAAGTGGTAATTTAACCACGGGTACATTACCAGCGGTATATTCCACAACACTTTGTGTTGGTAATCCCAATGCAGTTGATGTACTGGTTGATATTTGTCTAGGTGTAAAAAATTGACTTTCTGCCGTAAATTGTATTACTTCTCCCGTAGATAACGGTACTCGTAACACTAAATTTGATGATCCTGTTGGTAATTGGTTATCAACAAGCTCTCTAAATTGTCTATCTATAGCTGTTAACATTTTAGTTTATTTCCGCAACTGATAATTGTTTATCTACTACCGTATCTTGCAACCTTGCCAACTTTTCCATATATCCCATTCTACGTAATAACTTAAATGCGATGTTTTCTGTTGAGAATTCACCACCAAGTTGTAATCCACCTTGTCTAAACTTTGACAACTTATCACGTAATTTTTCAATCTTGGTATCCAACCCTTCCAACTTACCTTCTTGATATTGTTGAAAAAGTTGTTTAACCATGCTTACAAAATAATTGACCTTTGTTTTTACGTCCAATTCATCAAATACAGGTGTTTCTTTCTTAGGTTCTTTTAACCACGTATCCTTCATTACACTATACAAACCAGTTGATACGTGTGGTGATTTTTCATCTTCTGCGTATACTTCTACATCATACCCCTTGATTGTAACATCGTGTTTATCATTCCACTTTGATTTTGCCAACAAGAAAAATTGTGATAATAGTTCTTTGTCCTTTCCAAAATCAAATAATAAATGAAGATCAACGTCAGAATAATCTGAGTAATTGTAGTTTGCTAAACTTCCAGTAAATACAATGTCCTTGATTTTTGGTTTGTTCTCTAACTCAATACTATCATAGAACTCCTTTGCAATTCTTAAAAGAGCCTTACGAATGGTTGGATTGAGTTTGTTTTCCGATGTCCAGAATTGTCTATTGAGGTCTGGTTGCACCTTAAACGTTTTAATCAAGTCATCAAAAGTCATATTACTTCACCAAAAATGTGAATATTTCTGGGATGATGTTGGTGTCATCACTACCATTGTTGATTTCTAAATTAATCGAATAATATCTGTTCTTGTATAAATTTGAAGTATCTAATACAAAATACGACCCAGTTGCATCACAACTTAATTTTGCAAAAGCATCTATTGGTGATACTGTTGCTCCTGCTTGTCTATCAACAATACCGAAATACGAAGAAGTTGGTAAATAGTAAACATTTTTATATCTTAATGTTGCATCAAAATTCTTTCGTGGATATTTGTCTCTAACTACAAATCTTATCTTTTCTTTTGACCCACGAATGTATGTTTCTTTTGGATTCTTTGGAACTACTTCAATATCGTATGTATTTGGTATTGGTTTTAACGAACCAGTTGTAAACGTAGAATCATCCCACACTGCTTCTAATACTGGTGCGTATATTGTGTGTGTTTGTTTGGAAAAGAACTTAATATTTCCTTCATTAGTATAATCTGCTTCGGAAGCAGACGGATATTTTATGATGAATCCTTTGAAGATTGACCAATCTGCGTTATCAAATATAAATGGTTGCATTATATTTGATACATCTACATGCAAATCTTGTAATGGATACTCGTTCAGTGTAATACTTTGTGATGGTGTTGCGTAATAGTCACCACCGGCAGTACTCCAAGATACAGATGTATTGGATTGTCTCCAGGTTGAACCGTCACGAGAATTCACTGTTTGTTGAGCATAGTATCCACTACCTTCTGTCCAAGAACCAGAAATTTGATATATATCTAGTTGTTGTGAATATGGTAGTTTTTGTGCGTTTGCAATACGTAAATTTAAATAAAACGAAGCGGTTTCTGGTATAGAACCACTTGTTGGTAATTTGAAATTTACCAGTGCACGTGCTGCACTTGAAGAATATGCAATTTCCAAATCTTCTGGATTTGCTACTTTACCAACCTCAATAACTTCGTCCAATCCCGCATTATTTGTTGGATTTCGTTGATATAAAGTATTATCGGCGGAGGCGGTTAGGAATAATCTCATTGTTTTGCACTTCCTACAATATCATCTTCTGGGTATCTAACTTCGAAGATACATGGGTCTAGCGATGGATATATAACTCCATCAACGGTGGCATCTGCTATATCATAACGGTATTGTTGGTAGTCTCTACCATCTTTATAGAAATACTTGTTTGTAATTTCCAAGAAATTTACACTTTGTACACCATCTTGTGCTTGTATTAATAACGCTAAATCACCCAAACGAATCGGTTGATTAATATTCCATTTACTGTTGTCAAAATATTCTTTGATTGCACCCAAACATAATGCCATAACGTCAGACATATTATAGTTTTTATATACTGTAATATCAAAGTTTACACCGATATTTACAATAAATGCATCTAAAATGTTTACTTGATCAGTTAACATTCTATATTGTGCCAAATATTGTTGAAGATTTTTCTTAACCATACTATTAAGCGTGGTTAACTTTTTACTTTGATTATATCCAAGAACGTACAGATTTATTGCGTTTGGTTTTGGTGAGTTAATAACTTGTCCTTCCGGTGTTTGTTCTGCCTGTATGGTGCTTTGTGCGGTGTCAGGTACAGCTAAAACTTTTACTACCGCTCCATATTTTGCTGGCATTGCGAGTACCCGTGCTTCGTAGTCTCTTCGTGTAACGATTCTGTTTTGTGAACTATAAATTGCTAGTGCACGTTGACGAATTTCTTCAACAGTTTCTCCATCCTGACCGCCCGTTGCTGGCATTTCATTAAATACGGTGACACTGCTAACAGTATCATTAAACAAATCAAGTTCGGATTGATTCAATTCTGTTGTTCTGTTTAATATATTTAATTGTCCTACGTTTACAATCGTACCTGATGCTACGTTACTAGATACACCACCACCAGAAAAATATGTTACTGTTAATGTTGTGTTTGCGGGTGCGATTCCAAAATTATCTGTGTTTAGTAAATCTGTGTTACTTAGTGAGACACTGGCTAATTGTGTACCATATTCGGAATTTGCAACCTGTTGAGAATCTAGATATACGATATCTTCCGATGCATTTCCTCTTCCAGAACCAAATATTAATTGTGTTCGTTTATCAGGTGTTAATCGTGTGACAAATCTACGAGGAACTGTTCTGTATTTTATTGCGTAAGATGGACTTGCCGACTCACTTACACTTGCAACATAGCTTACATCTTTATCGTCAATGATTGTATCTTGACCCAAATAATCTACTTCATAAAATCTATAACCATCCGCATCTACAACATCACTTATACCTGTGACGTTTACATCTCCCATTGTAATTGTAGAAAATTTTTCTGGATCACCGAATGTAAATGTTTCTTGTCGTACATCTCCAGCAATAACATTTACTTTTTTAGTAACTAAGTATGTTATTGGTAATAACGTTGTAGAATCTAGTGTTCTTGGAACCACAGATCTATTCATTGGATCAGAAAAATCTACAATTTCTGTTGTTCTAAATGTTACTACATTCGGTGCTTGTGTAAATACTGTAGAGTTTCTATCTATTTTGAGAAAGTATGTTGGGTCGGGAATATATCCTTCTTCAGCACCAAGAGCAGGAACAATTTGAGATATTAATACTTCAGCTGTTGCTGGTACTATAGTTTTTGGTTTGTATCCCATAGCTTGTGCTATGGTGATAATATTTCCTTCTTCTTCCGCATATGCTAAAAGATTTTCCTTAAATTGATTATCTACATAGAATGATAGTACATCACCAACATATGCAGCTAGTTCTAACATAATCATACCTGGATTTGCTTCATTGAAGTCCGTCCAAGTTGTAGGATAGTAGTTTTTTATAAAGGTAATTAAATCACCTTTAAAATCTACGAAAGATTTATTTAGGTAGCTAACTTCCTTCGGTGCTACAGATAGTTTGTTTAATACATTGTTGGTTGTAGCCATTTCCTATCTCAAATTAAATAGTTAATCCATTGGAAGTTGTTCTTCTTCCCAAAGATCTTATTGTTTGTGGGTCATTTTGTGCATCTACACCACTCGACCCCGCAACTCTTCCAGATGTAGTAATGCCACCAGCTCCAAGACTCAGTAATACAGAATCCGATGCTAATGGATTATTTGAAAACCCATACTTTACGTATAAGGTAATAAAATTGTCATTCAAAAATGTATCCAAATTTGTTATTTGAATGTCTTGTAAAACTAAGTATGGCATGAATAAATTGACCGCATCAGTAACGTATTGTTTAGCTAAATCTTGCGTGTCACCATTTTTTTGTTCAAACAGTAAACGCCATAAGTCACATCCAAAGTTTGGGTTTGATACTCGTTCACCTTTTTTAGTTAATATTAAATTGATAAACTTTGACTTTTCATTTTCCAAAGGATCTACTGTGGTTTGGAAATATCCACGATTACCGCGTTGTAATGGAAGTGTTGACCCGAGATAGGCAGTTTTTGCCATCTTACTTACTCAATCCCATCTTTTTCATCAAAGCGCTATAGTCCTTTGTGATAGCGTCTACCGCTGGTTTTACTGATGGACTGTTTAAATCAACACCTTGTGGAATATTTTCTGGGAGAGGCATGTTTTTTGTCGTAGCAGTGATGGTATCACCGATACGTTCCAATCCCATCATTGCTGCCAACTTTGAACGGTCAAGTTTTGGCTTAGTTGGTACTGATACGGTTTCATTAACTTGTTGTGTACCTTTAATTTGTGCCACAGCTTCACCCAAAAGTTCTGGAAGAATTCTGTTAACTTCTTCTTCCACAACAGTACGAATGTAAGCTTTTAATAATGTTTTGTCCATTTCTTTCTCCTTGAAAAAATAACCATTTTAGCCCCTCTATTTAAATATCTAAATACTATGATTTAGAACGATTTAGACTGATTTTAACGTTGTAAATGATTGTATAGTGGTTATGTTCATGATAATGACGCACTAGCGTATCCAATACTTAGTACCAATTCGTAAGTAGCTTGTCCATTTACATCTATCCGTCTAGGTCCACCTGTATTTATAGTTAATGGTATAGTATATCCATTGTTTGCAGCGGTTCTTGTATTATAGTTCGTAGCTTCATTTGTTGCTTGAGCTGCCGATAATCGTCGTATTGTTGTTGTTACTGTTTTTGTTGCTCTATCTATTGAAAACTCATCACTTTGTAAATCACCAAAATTTATTACAGGAGTGTCCTCACTAATCCTTGCAGCACTTTCTTGCTCTGTTGCTACCACTTGTTGTCTTGTATCTTGTGTTATTTTATTAACCACTCGTGCCTGGTCTAATAAAGTTACTCCAAGTTGTGCCTTAAGAACATCATTATTCATTGTAGCTTTAACTTCTCCAGCCGTAGCCAGTGCAGTATTAATTGCACTTACAGTGGAATTGAATTCTCCCGCATTAGCTCTTAGTCTATTTGCCGTTGTTGATGATAGTTCTGCCACACGTTCTTGTGGAGATTGTAATACATATAATTTATCTGTTCTTCTATCTTTGTATACTGTTCTACCGTCTGGTGTTGTGTATCCTGTTTGTAGTGATGTTCCGGGAACTATACCTGCAACCGTTGCTCCTCCAATTGTGACTGGACGGGAGAGTGGTAAGTCTCCAAGAAGATTTGTTCTTTCAATATTTATTTGACTTCGAGGAACAATCATTCGTTGTTCTTCAGGTGTAAGATACAATCTACGTGAAGCTAGGTCTGCTAATCTATTTTGTGCTCGTTGAACTAAATTTCCTGCTCTTTGTCTTTCTGCACCGGATTGATTTATAATTCTCTGCCTTTCACGTTCTGTTGCTTGTGTTGTTTGTCTTATATTATTAATAAGTTGTGTTCTTGCTCTATTAACTGCTTCGTTACGCACAGCTTGTTTTGCTAAAAATTGTGCTCGTAATTCTTTCAATGAATTTCTTGCTTTAGTTAACCCTTGCTGAATTTTATCTTTTTTAGGGTCAACGATTTCTATACCCGACTGTTGTATTGCTGTATCGTATGCTTTTTGATAAAATTTACCATTTCGTTGCTTTAAAATTTCGAGTTGCTTCTTAAATTTTTGATAAAAATCAGCAAACCCAAGATTTAAACGTGGAAATTTTGGTCGTTTTGGAAATTGTATTCTAAGTTTTACTTCTGGTAATTTTAATATTTTGTTCAAAGCATCCAATCCAGTTCGTACTCTTGCTGCTCCTTTTGGAATATCTTCAAACAATGCTTTTTGTATTGCTCGTCTGGTATTATCTAGTGCTTTTACCACCGCAACAAGTAGATTTTTTGCTGCCGTATACGCACGTTCTGCCAAATCCAATTTATCAATTATGGTAGTTAATGCTGCAGATGCCGCAGCATCTACCGCATTTACTAACGCATTAAATATTGATGTATATTTTATAATTTCTAGTTCTGTTTTTGCTAGTAATCCATTCAATAATATTTGTAATTCTCGTAGTTTCTTTAAATCTTCCAAGTCCTGTACTAGTTTTCTAGTTTTTGGATCTAAACCTGCCAAAACTACCTGTCTGGCGTTTCTAGGTATTGTTGTTCCATTTATTCTTCTTCGTTGCACCGCACTACCTGCTATTGATGGTCTAAAATTAGACAATCTTGTTACATTAACATTCGATGCACGTAATCTAGCATTTACAATATCTTGTATTCCCTGTGTATTCTGTAGGGAATTTTGCTGAATTCCTCCTGGTACTATTGTTGGTTGAAAAGTAGATAATGCTATTAACGTTTCCAACGGTACATCACTCGGTATTCTTGACAACGGAGGTATTTTTGATACATCCAAAACAGCATTTTGTGTATATGCCGCAATATACGGGTTTTGTAATGCCGTTCTTGTTGTTTCTCTAAGATTTCGTATGAATGTCATAAATTATAACTTAGAAATAAGTTCTTCACCATATAACCTACGTAAGTCTTTGACCCCAGCGTTACTTGCCAACTTCTCAGCTGTATTAAATGCGTCTTGACTACTTCTTGTACCAAGTCCCGTAACATTTTTAAATGTTTGTCCAGGTGGTAAATCACTTGCCATTGTACGTGTATTAATTTTCATAGCAAATGTATCATTTGATGCCCACATAGGATTAAACGGATCTGGAAGTACCATGTATTTTGAGAATACTACCAAAAATCTAGCTATCAATGCAGGATTTACTACTCCTGTTGGTCCTATTGTTAACGGTGATGTAGACATGAATGTGCGAAGTAATTCATACAAGAATAACTTCAATTGTCGTCCTAAAACAACAGGTGATGATTGTGTACTTCTACCACCAAGAAATATTTCATTACCATATACGATAATATTTCTATCACCAGATAGAATTGCATCACGTTTTGTAGAAATTATTATATCTTCCTTGACACCAGTTACGTTTATTGTCTTGTCAGATATGATTGAAAAGTTATTTGGTGTACTAAACGCAATCGAACCTGCGGTGTCCATCGTAATTCCGTCTTGTAATGAATTTAGATGTATTCCTTTCTTTGCAAATAAGAAAATTGATGATTCTTTTGAATTCAAAATTACTCTATCTGAGTTTAATAGTATTGATGCTCCACCAAAATTAGTTGGTTTCTCAAATAAAGAATTTAAAAATGTAGTAGTTCCATATGTTGCAGGTACTAAACCCAAAATCTGATTCGATACTATCCAAATAGAGCTAGCATCTTGGTTAATACCTTCACCTGTTAACGCTGCCGGCCCTCTGTCATCTGTAGTTAATGACACCGATGGTCCTTGTCCTGCACGAAGAATAATATTTGGAAATTGTTCTCCATTGGCAGATGTAATCATCTGACTACTGCCTAGACGAATAGAATTACCATATCGTCCTTGAAATAATACATCACCTTCAAATACTTTTAGTGGGTTTACCTTTGCTTCTTTGAATACGGTTCCAACTTGATTAATATTTGTTGATGGTTGGGTCAAAACACCCGCAGCTCTGGCTCTTTGGTTTCGTACAACTCTTGTGTTATCTGTTGGTTGTCTTTGCATTCTACCAACTATTGGCGCCGCGTTTTGTGTAATTTTTCGTTTTAAATTTACTGGACCTATATAAAAATATGTTCCCAATGCTTTAAATACTAGCACATATTCACCTATTAGTGGATATGATGATTGGTATGGAAACAAAGGATCTGCCCAAGGTAAATCTTCACTTTTCATACCTTTATCGGTACTAACAAATCGTATTTTTGCTCTACCTACGTTAGCCGTCCTACTAGTTGTTGCATATGCTTCCGATGTTTCATTGGTTACTATATCCTCCACCTGTGCCGCTTCGTAGGTAAATGCGTCCATTGTTACCCCAGGTTGTGAACCAGGAGCACCAGGAAGAAGCGTCATCACACCGCTGTTTCGTACACCAATCTTAGCACCAGTACCAGTTGCCATTATTTAATTCTCTTTGAAATAGCAAAGATATCTTCTTCAATTTCTTTACCTTCGTCCTCTAACTTTTCTACTTCCATCTTAAGGTCACCAAGTAAAGCTTGTTTTTCAGCTTCACTTAATAAACCATCGATATTTTCACCCTTTGATGCTGCTCCTACAATACGTTGTGCTATTTGGGCAACACGAACGAGGTGTTCGTCGTTTTTGACGTTCACCTCGATAAAATCTTTTATAACAGGACCAATAATTGCTGCATCTTCAGGTGTACGAATAAGTTTCACCATACTTGCAACATATTGGTTGATTTGTTGTCTTTTCGAATCCGTGTTCTTGTATATTTCCGAAAAGAGGTCAGAAAGTGTCTTTCCGTCAAATAATTCCTTGTCTAAACTCATTATAACCTCCAAGTGACTACAATATAAATAGTTAGAGGCTATTTTTTATATGTAAAATATGCGGATGGGTCTGAAATATGTCCTGTTCTACGGAATTCTTGCATTTGGACCAAAACATGACCTCGCATCTTATTGATTACCTTAGTGATATGCGAAGTTTTGTGGTTGGTCATCTCTCTAATCATTAGATAGAGAGCTTTTTTGTTGAAATTATCAATATTATCAACTCTACGAAGAAGTTCCACTACAGCGTTAGCGATTTCTATGTCTCTTTTCTTCTTAAAAATCTTAGTAGTGTTAAAATCCCAGTACTGAACAAGTAATTGTAAGAAATCTCGTGTGTCACTCTTGATTTCTTGTTCCTCCGGTTCAGAAATAAGGATTTCTTCTAATGAAAACGTTTCGTCGGTCTTATCCCCAAGATAAACTGACCGCTTTTCTTCCTTGTATGCATTGTTATTGTGTAAAATTAGGTAGTTTTTCGCAATCACACTGAAATATGAGAATGCCTTTCCCTTTCCATGTGCAAATTTATGTAGATTGATAACCAAAAAGGAAACCACCTCTGATTTCACATCATCAAAGCTTCCTTCCATATAAGGAAATTTAAATCTATTGATTACGTTTTCTGCTAATTTATCGAATGGTGCCCAAATGTACTCCCGATAAAGATATTCTCGTTCGTCGGGGTCATCACTTTGGTTGTATTTTATAATTGCATCTTCTGTTTCTTGTGTAAAGTAGACTTTACCTAGCTTCGTTTTCTTTCTCCCCATCTTCCGTATTACTCCCGTATAGAAGCGGGCGTAAATCATTGACTATATCTACGATTTGATTGAAAACCGACCCTACTTCATCGTCCTTTTCAAACATTTGTCGTGAGTCAATTGCCCGCATAGTTTTTAATGTCGTATCTAAGCGGGTGTAAAAGATATCTATGGCATCTTCCATTACTTCGTTCTTACGCAATAAGTTCCAACATGCGTAACCAAGTGCTCCATTTAACAAAATACTGAGTATCAATACTACTATCATATTTTCTTCAGGTTATAGATTGAGAATGTCTGCATATACTCACGGATACTTGTTCCGTTTG
>Ga0129336_10000991_pt1 | contig 16914 bp, 18 predicted proteins | sample CPB6_02_DNA_FD_96878 | JGI IMG/M metagenome (GOLD analysis project Ga0129336, IMG submission 96878) | Freshwater to marine salinity gradient microbial communities from Chesapeake Bay, USA - CPBay_Sum_0.6_0.2_DNA | ecosystem: Environmental > Aquatic > Marine > Coastal | place: USA: Chesapeake... | reverse complement strand
CCAGTCTGCTCTAGATCCTCTGTGCTGATAAGCGCAACAAAGAAGTCTGCTGTGGCAGGAAGACCGAATGATTCCGAAGTATCTTCTAGACCGAAATCACTGTTTGCAAATCCAGTTCGATTTACCTGGGTGGCTGAGAAGATTGGTACATTGTACTCTACTGCTAGACCACGAAGTTCTTCTGCAACAGACTTGATGTAGAAATAGCTGTTCGTGTTTGCATTCTGTTTGATTCTTGCAGAAGCACAAATGTTGATATAGTCAACAAAGATGGCATCAGGAACAAATCGCTTCTTGATCTTGAGTTCATCAAGAAGATGCTTGAAGTTAGCAACCGATGCACTGGCAGTTGGGTATTCCTTAATAATCAACTTGCCATGAACCTTACTCTTTAGTTGCTCCATCTTCTTGTCGTAGATGGTTTTTGGAAGATCCTTGAGGTTATCCAAGGTGATGTCTAGAAGATTCGCATCGATTCGCTCTGCGATTCTTTCTTCTGCCATTTCGCATGTGATGTACAGAACATTAAGATTTTGCACAAGGCAATTCGCTGCATGGTGGCATAGGAACAGGGACTTACCCACACCAGTACCAGCCATGATGATGTTAAGAGTCTTTGATGGGACTCCACCACCAGTGATGGCATTGAAGAATTCAAGATCGAACGGAATACGCTTCTCTACCTGATGATAAAACTCAAAGCGTCGATCAGCATCATCAATGTAGTCGTGACCAATGTGGTTGTCAAATGACACAGACAGAGCATTAGAAAGAATACTAGGGATTGCGTTCTTTGTATGTGTCTTTGATTTTCCGTCGAGAATATGAATAGAATCCATAATAGCATTATAGACTGCCTTATCCTTTACATGATTCTCAGTCTGTTCAATGAGCCAAGTAAGATCTGTTTGTTCTGGATTGGAATACAAAGCCTCAAGACACTTGGAGCATTCCGAGAACTCGTCTTCCGAAACAAGATCAAGCTTACCCAAACTGATATCAAGAGCCTCCTTTGTGGGGAGGCTGTTGTACTTGGTGATGAATTCAGAAACTAGAGTGAAGATCTTCTTGTTTACATTGTTACTGAAATATTCTTCCTTGAGGAATGGATGTACTTTACGAACATACTGCTCATTCGTCACTAGATTCTTCAATATAACTGATTCCATCATGTTCAACTACCTCTCCATCAAATTCGTCACCGATCATGCTATTTTTTTCTTCTAGAAACTGAACTAGAAGATTGCCTACGACATTATTAAATTCTTCCTTTTCAGAATCAAGGAGTTGACCCTTTACTATCTCATAGTTAAAATTTAAGACAAGGTTGTTATCCTTTTCTTGCAAATTTACAACTCCATACTGGATTGCAATGCCCTTGAATCTACCTTCTGCAATTTCAATATGAGCATTTCCGTCACCGTCATTTTCGATAATATTATAGTTCATATTCTTCTGCTCTTTCTTTTGCTTCTTCGATTGACATGTCTTCGATGAAGACAGGAGTTCCAGGACCAACCCAAGCTCCGATAATATTATAGTCAAAATACTCCTGCGCTTCATCAAATGTCATTCCGTCTGCCATCAAATTCTCAATAATCTTTTTTTGACTATATGCAGAGATTGGTTCTTTGCACCCAAATTTCCACATGAAACCAACGAAAGCATTATCGTGACCATCACAAAATAGTATATCAGCCATATTTAAAATCCTCCTGAACTCGCTCATCAATTTGCTTCAGAATCTCCTGAGTAAAATACTTCTCAGGTTCTTCGTTGATATGCTTCTCAAACACCTTTGTACCATCAGGAAGCTCAATCTTGGTAGAGTTCTTCTTGAAGATACCGTAATCCAAGGCAAGGTCAACAAGACCATAGTAACGGTTCAGACCGCTATCGAAATTCAGTTGAACCTGAACGATCTTGTTTTCCTTGGTTAGTCGGCTCTTGTAAAGCTTGCAAGTAATTAGATTACCTACAACTACATCATCCTGCTTGTCCTTCTTCTTGGACAATGTTACGATAGTAGAAGCCGCATATTTTAGACCAGATCCACCACCAAGTTCCTTGGTCGGAACATAGGCTCCTACTACATCGTAGGTATGGTTTGTCATAATCATAGGAATCTTGGCCTTGCCAAGCTTCAGCGTAAGAACGCGGAAGGTTCCCTTGATGACTTGTGCGCGTGTCATGTCGCGGGTGTTCTTACCTTCAGCAACATCATTCATTTCCTTGGCAGTACTCAACATTCCCAGTGAGTCAAGAACAATCATCATTGGCTTGCGCTCAGATTCGTCTGTTGCAAGAACCTTGTCAACAATTGTCAGGCACTGGTGGCGGAACTCTTCGACTGTTTCTACTGGGAACACGGCAACCCGCTTGGGGTCAACTCCGCGTTCAGTAAACATGTCGCTGGTTACTGCCTGTTCCGTATCGAAGTAAAGAACTACACCTTCGGGGTTTGCTGTAAGAAATTGTGCAACGATACCAAGGCTGAAGTAAGTCTTGCCAGTAGCAGATTCACCAGCGAGACAGGTAATCTTGTTATCAGGTAGGCCATCGAAAAGACTACCAGAAAGAAGAGCGTTAAAAGCATAAGAGCCAGTGTCAACATAGCCACTAACATCAGATCCATCAAGGCCGTCTTCAACTTTACTAGCAAACTTATTACCTGACGCATTAATCATTTCCTTAAGAAAGTCCATTATTTATTCTCCTTAATATCATAGTAGTAACAATCGTCATCTCCGTCAATGATCCATCTATCACTTTCTCCCTCACATCTCCAAGAAGTATTATCTACCAGGTAGTCTGGCTTTTCTGGGAATGGTTCGGTTACAAATGACATATTCTTCCAAAAAATTCTGTTGTTTGGTTGAAGAGCATAATTGCCATCATCCAAAGCAATCATATGAAGACATTTATATTGACTTGGCTCATCGGAAAATGAGTTTCTATACCAGTCAAATGTCATCATGTAATTGCCCCATGCTTCACTCTTATCCTTAAAGACAACCTTCGCTCTACAATCAAACAAAGCATCATATTCAATTGCAGTTACATTTTCGTGGAAACAATCCCACAATTGAAGATAATCCAGCTTCATCAAAGGAGTATCTGGTTTAGAGCAAAGCATATGAATGGGAACTCTGCTTCTGACTAATCCATTGTCTGTAAGAACATGAAAGGTCATTGCTTTACCAGAGCATGATTGCGCTCCGAATACTTGAACCTTTACATATTCTCCAACATGTTTTTTATGCTGGTACATATGTTCCATACGCATATAGCAATAAAAGTGTGGAATGTTTATATTAAACAAAGAACGCCTCCAGTGTATTTTTATCTTCTGTCTCCCAACCAATAGCAGCAACGATGCCCTTGAGTGGGTCTAAGAATGTCTTGTCAAACTGGGTATCATAGTCGATGTACTTCCTTAAGTCAAACTCTTTCGGTAAAGAAGAATAAAAGGAAATTACTTGGTCTTTACCAGTTAGTCCAGAAACTGGATTCGGAGCCTTGAGGTATAAGAACTTAATCTTGTCACCATCGCGGATAAGCTGATACTTCTTTTCTAGCTTATGCTTTTTAATATGATGGTTATACAGCAATGCTCCCTTTACTGCAATAGGAGTTCCCTTGATGTAAATCGTATCTTTATCTGCATAATCGGTCATTCCGTTTACAGATCTTGGAAATGCTACTTCCTCTGGATCAAGTGCAAAGAATTTGTTTCTGAAACTTTCAATGTGCTCAATCAAAGTTGCATTGTCTTTGTTCATAATGATGTCAATGCAATTCTTAAGCTCCTTACGAACAACTTCTGGAGTGGATGAACGAGTTGTTTCGATTCCCATGATCTTAATCTTGGGAGTAGTATATCGAACTCCTTCTGAGTCATGAACAAGAAGCATGTATCTCTTCTTAGCAGTCCATATACCCTTTGAAGCAATAGATTCTCGCTTCATGCTCATCTTGTTATCATATGCATTCATCATCGTGGCTAGTTGATCGTAGCATTTGTTGATAAATGGCTCAACGATTTCGTTGCAGCACTTATTAAGATAATCAACAGTTTGATCTACTGACTTTCCAGGACACATTGCTTCTACAAGTGGACCCATGTTCACATAAATTGAGTCTGTGTCGCTAGCAACAACATAGTCAGTGTCTGTCTTTAGAAGTTTATTCAAAAACTCATTAATCTTTTGCTGAATCCAACGAATAGAAAGCTGTCCAGAGATAGTGATTGCTTCCGCATTTTCTTCATCATAGTATCGGAAGTACTCATTGCCCACTGCACCATAGGCAGAGTTTAATTGAATCTTACGAGCCAACTGAAAGTTATTGTATTTGGCAACAAGGAATTCTAATTCCTCTCTCTTACTTGATTCCATGGTGCTACCATGCTTTTCAAGTAGTTTCTGGCATTCGATCATCTTCTTCTTATACTGGCTTCGTTCCGCATACATGGTTTCCATGAGTTCTGGAAGGAATCCTTGCATTGACTTGGAAAATGCAACCCCATTTGCAGCGAGACTGATATTTTGCTTCTTGGCCTCGTCCATAATTCGTTGAGCATTTTCATCTCCAGCTAGAATCCAATTAGGATTAACCGAATGGCGAACAAATGTTTGCGACTTGCTCATCTTTGTCTCTGGCGAGATGTTATATTGCATGATGAGGTGTGGGTAAAGACTGTTCAAGTCAAATGATACGATCCAATTGTGCATACCGACCAACGGATCCTTGACGTAGGCCCCTTCGTATTGAGAATCCTTTCTTGATCCTTTCTTCGGCGGAATAACGATCTTCTTCTTCAGAAGGTGATTGTAAATGATTGTGTCCCAAGTTCTAACCTGGCTGTAAACATCTTCGTAGTTTACTTTGGCAGAGTAAGCCACGGCAAGAACAAGTTCAATCAGCTTCATCTTCTTCTCTAGCTTATAGACTAACTCGACATCGTGGAAGTTATATGAAATAAACTTGTTGAAATCGTTCTTGTAGAACTCCTTGAGGCTGCTATATTCTTCATATGATAACTTGCGCTCACCTAGTTCGACATATGAAATATAGTCCAATCTGTAGGACTCTTGATTTGTATAGGTGAACTTCTTATAAAGTTCATAATAGTCAAGCATTGATACGCCCATGATATCATAGCACTTTCCCTTCTGCTTACCACGGGTAGTTTCTACTACCTTTTCGTAAACATGATTGAACGGGGAAAGTCGCATAGCTGTTTCTTCATCAAACAAATATTGAATGCGATTATAAAGATATGGAATATCAAAGAAACGAACATTCCATCCAGTAATGATGTTGGGCATGTTTGCTTCCCAGAAGATAAGGAAATCTTCCAACATCTGCTTTTCGTCATCATAGCTCTGGCAGTTAACATTTTCTTTGTCAATTGTAAACTGACCAAGACCAAAGACCCAAGATCTATCCCTAATCCTAACTGTGATGGCGATTACCTTTTCCTGTGGATCGTTGATAGATGGAAATCCATCCTCGCATGTTGTTTCAATATCAATATAAGCAATATCAATTTGATTGATATCGTAATTCATTTCTTCTGGGAATTTATCTGAGATGTACTGATAGATATAATCAGTCTGGCCATGAATCTCAAATCCAGCTACGTCTTTATACTGATCGAAAAATTCTCTACATTCGTACATGTTTCCAGGATTAACCGGAGCCATGTTACGACCATCAAGAGTAGACCAACCAGTATTCTTACTTGTGGGTACAAAAAGAGTGGGTGAGTAGGCTTCTTTCCTACTCACCCTTAACCCATTTTCCACCCCTCTATACAGAATCTTGTTGCCGCGTGTTTCTACACAAGTATAGAAGTTCATGCGGTGATTGTAGTCTCAAAAGACAAAAAATCAAGCCTTATTCTTTGATTTTACATAAGCTGAGAATAGAACACAATAGTTCATGATGTCTAGGATTGCGTCCTGATAACCTTCGTTATCTACTACTAGCTTACCAGCACTTGCAAAGGTACTAAGACGAGATACCTTATCTGTGATACGGACAAGGAACCCTTGTTCTGTGCTGCAAATACCCATTGCTTCGCAGCGTTCAAAATTTGCAAATGGTTGCTTACCACTGTTACCAGCATAGTCATGATTCTTCTTTTTCATAATATGAAGAGCAGTTTGCGAAAGCTCTTCATGATGCTTGAACAATTCTTCTCTATTCATACTCCTGTGCTCCCGAAGCCACCGCTTCTGTCTGTCTTTTTAGTTGGTCTTTCAAAGATGTGGTTATAAACAAAATGTTCAGTACGAACAAGTTCCATTTGGGCAACTCGCTCTTGATGTCCAATGTCATACGAAATATCGCTTGTGTTAACCAGTGGAATCATGAGTTCTTCCACATAGTCAGAGTCGATTACGCCTTCGCAGTTGACCAGAGCCAGACCCTTCTTGATCGAAAGACCAGAGCGAGGATGCATACGCACTGAGAAGTGCTTTGGAATGTCAAGAATTATTCCAGTAGGGACTAGAATTCTTTCCCTTGGTCCAATGCGAATAGAGACTGAATTCTCATCTGTCTTGATGGTACTCTTGTTATTGTACCGATCATAAACGGTAATTTCTTTGCCCTGAATAAAGGCAAACACATCAACGCAAGCCGAATCTTCCGTAGAAAGAGCTGGTGATTGTACAGTGGGATGAAGCTTATAAATTCCTAGCGATTCCATAATAAAAGTTTACACTAAATTGTATAAAAGTCAAGCGTCCACAGCGTCAGAAAATTCTGTGTTTGCTTTGATCCATTCATATGCAGCATGAGTTGCATTTCCTGCTGCATCAAGAACGGCTGGACCAAATGTAGCGTCGTAAGTATCTGGCCAGATGTGGTAGACTTCTGCTAAAATAGGATTAAGCCCACTATCTCTTTTACTCTTATCAATATAACCTAATAAGCACATTGTTACTCTTTTTTGTCTGTGTCCAATTGTAACATAATCAATATGCCAATAAGAAACTGAAATACCCTGATCATTAATTTTTGTTTTTTCTAATCCCATAATTCATGTGTCCTTTACATTACATATAACAAAATATTCTTCTTTATCATAATTATCATCTTCTACAATTTGATACTTTGAAATATTTAAATCTGCTAATATATTTATTACATCTTCTTTAGTATAGTAAAGAAATCTATTTGCTTTAATTGTAGCCTCTGTATTTATCTCATTTTTCATAACAGTAAATAGCAAATAATTATTACTTATCTTTATAGATTCTCGGAGAAGAGAAAGAAGAATTTGTTTATTTTTATAATTATCATATTCAAAATTATAAGTCACAGTTCCAAATAAACAAACCAAATCGTATTTTTTATTCTTTGGTATTTCTGAATAAGTCTGACATTTGCATAATTCAAGTGCATCTGTTCTTACATCTACCGCTTCATAGTTAATTTTAAGATTATTTTCCATTAACCATTTATAAAGAAAGCAAGCACCACTGCCAACATCCAGAACTGATTTAAAGTTTAACAATTTTAGAATATTAAATCTTTGATGTGCTAAAGACTCACCATAACCATTATCATATGGTTTTTTATAAACATCTTTAAAGGTATATGTTTTATGCTGAATCGGTGACAAAATAATTATTTGTTGATGTGCAATACAATGTTGCACTACTAGGTGCTCCCATTCCTGAAGTTGCATTAAGTCCAGTAAAAGTACCACTTGTGCTAGAAAAAGTTATATTTCCAGAAATCAATAGTATTTTAAAATGTATACCAGCAGATAATCCATCTACAGTACATGTTATAGTTGATTTTCCAGAAATGTTAACTGTAAAAATCTTTCCATCATCAGCATTTGTTGGTGACCAATTTGTTGTCTTTGCTTCAAATGGGGCAGAAGTTATACGAGCAAGACGAGTTGACTGAATAGGTCCACTGAATGTAGCTCCAGATGCACTTATACCACCAGGAGCATTAAATAGTCCATAAATCGTGGCAGATGCTTGTCCAGTTGCACCAATGACTGCTGTGTTTGCTCCTAGACCAACCGCCTTTGAACCAATTACGATTTCATTATTAATACTATCGCCAGATGCTCTGGCTTCGCTTCCAATATAAACATTATTGCTTCCGATTGTAGTTAGATTTGTATTACTTGCAGTTTTATAAGCACCAGCAAGAATACCAATTGCAGTATTGTCTGATCCTTGAGTAGCATATCTTAATGCAAGCTGACCAACTGCTGTGTTGTTACTTGTGTTGGTGATAGCATAAAGTGATTCTGTACCAACTGCTGTGTTTTGTGCTCCGCTTGTTAAGCTATAAAGAGATGCAATACCAATACCAGAATTATATGAACCACTGGTATTGCTAACCATTGAATTATAACCAACAGCAGTATTTGCCTGACTAGTAACAGAAGCACTACCAAACAATGCCTGATATCCAATAGCAGTATTGTTTATTCCTGTAGTTAAACGATATGCAGTACTGGTTCCAACTCCAGTGTTTGAACCGCCAGAAGTGGCACTGTAAAGAGACTGATATCCAATACCAACATTATTTGATGCTGTTGTATTTGTTCTTAATGAATCTACTCCGACAGCAATATTTCGTGTACCAGATGTGTTATTATAGAGAGCAACATAACCAATGGCAACATTATTTGAAGCAGCCGTAGCTCCGTTTGCCAATGCAAAATTACCAATTGCTGTATTTCTGATACCAGTTTCATTTAGATCTAGAGCATAGTATCCAATTGCTGTGTTATCGTTTCCTGTGGTATTTGATCGTAATGCTCTAGAACCAACAGCAGTATTATTACTTCCTGTTGTTCCGTTACGCAATGCCCACATACCAACTGCTGTGTTAGCAACACCAGTTGTTAATGCTGTTAGTGTTTCATAACCAAGAGAAGTATTGTTTGCTCCTGAAGATATTAAATCTCCCGAATCATCTCCAATAATTGTATTTAAAGTTCCTGATGTTACTGAACCTCCAGCATTAACACCAAATACTAGATTTGAACCAGTTCTTCCAAGTCTTGCTGTGTTTACTAGTAAATTATTTGAAAAGGTATTTGCGCCAGTAAATGTTTGAGTGCCAGCAAGTCCTGCAACTGTAGTCGTGTAATTCGGAAGAGTTACGTCTACTGTAGTTGCTGTGAAATTAGTCTTAAGATTTACTTCTCCTCCGCTAGCATCATTATAAAAATATACTGTTCCGGTATCTGCGATTAAATCTATTTCATTAAGTGATGATGAATCAACTACGAGCAATCCAGGACTTGCAGATGATATCGTCTGTGGTGATGAGAATAAATTATTTACATTTGTAAATGCAACATTTGTAATAGCACCAGTACTTCCATTGATGGAAGATACACCTTGAACCGCACCTGTGCTTCCATTAAAACTAGAAACATAATTATTAAAAGTAACTGGGCCAGTACTTCCATTGAAACTAGAAACAACAGTATTGAACGTAAATCCATCTGGCATCTCAATGTACTGATATACGCGAAGAGCATTTGGTACATCGTTTGTTCTACTTGCTCCAGTTACAATGATTGAGCCGTTTGCGCTGTTTGGTCTGCCAACTCTTGCTATGTTCTGAACCAATACTCCAGCAGATGTTGGTCTTGTAGCGGTCAATCCACCACCAGAAGCAACAAATAGTGTTTGATTTGCTGTTAGCCCTGTCGTATTGTAATTGCGTACCCAGCCATTTATAATCATTACCCCTTCACCATTCAAAGCTAAACTTTGAGCGGCTATACCAGCAGCAGGCATTTTTGCAGAAATTGCTGAATCGGCTTTTGCAACAGTCAATCGCTCAGACGCACCAACAGAACCAGTAACATAAACTGGATCTCCTTCGTTTATTGCTTCATCTGCTTTAATATAGACTTCAGATCTACCAAGCATATTCCCATCAAAATGACCAGATGTATCAAGAACTATATCAGAACCATCAAATGTCAGGAGTGCTGATCCTTGAACGTCAGAACCATCAAAATATAAAATTGCGTTTGTGGTTATTCCAGAACCAACTGTTCCTGTTAGTCCAGCGAAACTAGATACTCCCTGAACCGCACCTGTCTTACCATTAAATGATGTTACTGCGCTGGTTATTCCAGTTGTATCTGTGGCCGAGATAACTATAGGACCAGTACCATTATAATTGCTGAAACTAATGTTTGTTCCAGCAGAAATTCCATAGATGCTCTTATTGACCCATCCATCATTATTAAAAATGTAATGAATGCCGCCATAATCGTAGGTATCACCGCTTGAAGGATTTGTAGGAAAGCTAATTGGCATAGGTCATATATTTATGGTTGTTATCCGATCCAAACTTGGGATCCGTTTTTGGTTACTGAAGTGTAAATTATTCCATCGTCCGTGTGATACCATCTATCCCCAGGATTTGGATTTGCTGGGGCAGTAGAACTTTCTGTAAATGCAGAACCACCTCCACCAGTAGCATCTACTCTTACATTAGAACCAACACGGGTAACGGTTAGATTGTTACCGAAGTCAATCATTCCAACTCCAGTTCTAACAACTACGCTTCCGTTACTCTTGACTCCAAGACCGCTACCACCGCTGTTGTGTAGAGGATCTGTAGTCCCTGGGGCTGTTGGAATAAGAGCAAGCTTGTCGTTGATGAACTTTACATCGAAAGAAAGTTCTTTTTTCTTCTCGTCGTATCTTAGAGGATAGACTGCCTTTGCCACTCCATCAGCACCAGCAGGCCCTTGTTCTCCTTGAGGACCCTGTGGGCCTTGTATGCCCTGTTGTCCTTGAGGACCTTGAGGACCTTCTGGGCCTTGTAGTCCCTGCGGTCCCATTGGACCAACAGCACCCTGCTCTCCTTGTGGTCCCTGTGGGCCGATTGGACCTTCTGGGCCTTGTTCTCCCTTTTCACCGGGTAGACCTTGTTCGCCTTGCGGTCCCTGTGGTCCAGCATTGCCTTTAGGCCCTCTTGGTCCCTGTTTTCCATCAACACCAGCTTGGCCTTGTTCTCCTTGGGGTCCTTGTGGGCCTTGCTCTCCCTGAAGACCTCTTGGCCCCATAGGACCCTGTGGGCCTTCTGGTCCGCGATCTCCCTTGTCACCCTTTGCTCCATCTTTACCATCACTACCGGGAAGACCGTCAGAACCTGGATCCCCACGAATACCCTGCAAGCCTCTTGGACCCTGTGGGCCTTGAATACCGGGAGGACCAGCCATTCCGGGAGTACCTGGGAGTCCGATTTGCTCAATAATCTGAGTTGTTTGTGCGAGCTTTGGTGCTGGCTTTATTTGTGGTTTTGGTTCTGGAACTATATCAAAATATTCGTTCAGATTGCCTTCGTGCTTAATGCACAGAATATCACCAGTAGAGTCCTTTAGAAATAAAGATTCTTTTCCAGAACCTATCTTATAGCTGGCTGAATACCACTGCGGACCAACGCATTCGAATAATGTATCTCTTTTGAGATTTGCGATGGTTCTCTTAAGAACTAATTTGTTTCCTAAAGAGAAGTTCATTATCTATAATATTGTTCAATTGTTGATTCTTTTTTAATTTTTACTTTTCTAACAATTCCATTTGGTATATGGGTGCTATTTTGAATAGTAAAAGTCTTTTTAAATGTCTTTATCACTATTTTCATAGAAGACCGCCATCTTCGTTTTGAAGCTCAAATCTTCCCTTACTTAACATGTCGCTGAAAGTAGTTCCATTAAAAACTTCTATATTGTAGAAGTGTCTTCCTGCTGGCAATCTATCCATCACATCGGATTCAAACTTAAAGAAAATTGATCCAGTAGAAGCAACATCATTCTCATTTTTATTTGGAGCAATAAATCTTTTTCCGCTATCGTGTGATAGGCCAGAAAGACCAGAAACATAATATGTTGTTCCGGTCAAACCAGCATACATTAAAAGATTATCGCTTATTGGTAAACTTCTAAACACTTTAAATTCGATTTTTTGGAATGTTGCTGAAATGGCAGCATCATTTTCGTCATAATAACTCAAAAGAAAATTGAAATTATTACCTTTTATTGCCGAAAGATCGATTTGTGGTGTCATTTTTAAACCTTATGCTTCTTCTTATTTATCTTCTTTAGCTCCTTTTGTTTTTGCTTTTCCATCATTTCAGCTACACCTCTTTGTTGCTGAATCTGAGCAACTACACTCTTATAAGATTCAAAATTTGTTTTGATTCTGGCTTCTTGATCTTCTGGGTATTTCTTTTCACATAAAAGTTTATGACAAACTTGCATTCCAAGATGGAATTTTCCGACTGTGTGGGCCACAGCACCAAGTTCATCTAAAATACCCCATGAATATGGAATTTCTTCAATGAAGAGAGTATCTTCACTTGGTCTTGGAATTTCCATAGCAAGACGAGCGTAATTGTATGCTGCTCTTGGTCTATTGTGCATTCTGTGCAATCTTGCTAATTGATAAAGTGGTTCAGCCCTAGTTGGTCTTGCCTCATAAGAACGCATAAATGCGTCATAAATTTCTGACCAGGGATGTTGTAAGAATGTCTTACAAATTGCTACTCTATAGAGAGCAAAAAAGATTTCTTCTTCCCATCCACCCATTTCAGATCTTCTTTGATATGCTGCTAGTGCTTTATCCCATTGCTGTGAGTCAAAATAGCTCTGGGCAAGATAGAACTGATATCTAACATTTGTTGGATCATCAACAATAGCTTTTTCTAAAGCTTCAGCATCTCTAGAATACTTTTCTTTCGGATCAATTCCGACATTTCTTGCACCTTCTGTTCTAGCAACTATAGAATAGTTTCCATTCAATTTTTCTAGTCTATAGGGTTTTGGATCAGAATCTGGATATTCGTGAAGAACACCGACATATCTCCAATCTCTATTGTTCTTGAAAATTTGAGTTCTCCACCAAGTGAATTCACCTCTGCTAAACTTCAGAGTATATGCATCCACCTCAGTACCAGCAGGCATTGAGAATTCGCCTTCTACAGTATCGTCAGCGTCAATTACCCAAGCGTAATCTGCCTTGCCCTTGGCATTCTGGAACGCTTCTGTACGAGATCCAATCTTTCCACCATGATCACCGAATCCCTTCCAATCTGACTGATAGATTTCGCCAGGAATACCCTTTTCAGCAAAGAAATTGCGAATCATATCCTGAGTTCCATCAGTTGAACCAGTATCAGTAATGTCGTAACGGTCAATGTACTTGTAGATTGATTCAAGGCAACGAAGAATGACATGGGTTTCATTCTTCACGATCATGCATAGTGTAATAGTAGGTTTCATATTTTATTTCTTTTCAAAAACAAAGAATCCATTTCCGTAAGGATAATCCTTAATCCATTTATTTTTAACTGTACCAAAAGAATAAGAAAAGTTTTTCAGAGAAAAACCATGTTTATTAAACATGGACAACCACCATTCTTCATCCTTTTTAGTAACATGTGTTATATCTATCTCATATTCCCTTATTCTAAATTTATCATCATCTCCAAGAGGAATTACAAAAAAGAATTCATTTGCTTTATTATACAAAAAATTCAATGTTTTGGGAATATTTTCTTCTGAAATATGTTCCATAACATCTTTACATATTAATAGATCATATTTGTTTTCGTTTGGCAATGAAAGATAATCTTTAACTTCCAATTTACAATTATTCAAAGCATATTCGCTTATATCTTCGCCATAAGCTTCGCAATTCAAAAGTCTTAGAGCATTTACCAAAAATCCTTTGGCACATCCGTAATCAACACATGTCTTAAAGTTGAAGTTATTTTTAATGTCTAGTGCCTCTGGTATAGATCGCATCGGCATCCATTTATAGTTTTCATAGCCAGAAATTTTCTTTCTAACTCCATCTTCATAGTAATCTTCATTAAAATTATGCGAACTCATTGTGTTGTGTCTCCGTTAAAATATCATCGATTAGTTCATTTTGCATAGCATACTTACAATAATGACATGCGTGATGTCTTCTTGTTGGTGGTTTACTGTAAAATTCATCTATACCATCAATATCACAAACCTTAAACTGTGATTCTGGTACATAGTTATAATTATTTTCTAATGACAATTCAGCTGATGGGCAAACGTAAATGTATCCGTCAGTAAATAAAAATGGCTTTACCATATGCATATAACAATGGTCGTTTCGTCTTTTACCTTTAAAATTAAAATCAGATAAAAATGCGTACTTTAATGGTTTATTTCTTGATGTTTCATATTCAGAAATAATCCCTCTAATAGTTTCTATATCTTTTTCTGTTTCGCTAACATTTTTAATAGCGTTGAATGCTATTCTGCAAGGTATTTTATTTTCTTCGATCCAGTCCAACATTCTTATAAAGTTGTCTCTAGTTTGAAATTTTTTACTCAATTTCTTTTTAGATGGATCTGACCAATTACCAGTAATATTTGGATTTGTGGATGTCTCTAAATTTTCATCCCAGACATATGCAGCTGATGGCTTTGTTTCTATTCCCTCAAAAACACTTAAATCATAATCATATCCCTCATAGAACCCATACATTCCTAACCTGACCCACGATAACATTTTAATTATATCTTGTTTTATTGGCCTATCTTTTCCAATTCTGGCCCCATTGGTACAAATTCCTATTTTGAATCCAAGATCGTAAGTATATTGAATAATCTCTTTAAAGTCTGGATGTAATGTTGGTTCTCCACCACCAGTATATTCAATACCAGAAACTCCTATTTTCTTGAAAGAATCAAGAGCTTGTTTTACTTTGTTCAGTGGGAGTCTATCTGACATGTCTCTATTTGCAAAACAACAAAACGAACATGTCAAATTACAAGCATTTATGAGTGATATGTGTGCCATGACTGGCGAAGGAGGTTTTCCTTCTTGGATAGACTGTAATTTATCTAAATGTTTTAGTAACTTAGTTGTATTGCTACTAAAACTTTTTCCTTCAACTTTATCTTTTTTTTCCGAAAAAATTTCACTGATTACTGGTTTTTGAAATGATGTTAAATTTACAAATTGCATAGTTAAATTCTTAAAAAGTTTTTTACTGAATTATTATCATGTTCGTGCCACACACCGTAATTATCTATATGTCTTCCGGGAGAACCATTTCCATAACGATTTATTTCTTCTATAGACAAATCTGATAATTTTAATTTATCATAAAAATAGTGTTCTGGTACTTCTGGTAAATTATTCCAATTATTTTTATCTTGCTCAAAAATATTATTTTTTGGAGAAACAATATAAAAATCTGTAGAATAACACATTCTGTTTATGTGGTACATTGGGGAAACAGCATAATCAAATGTTTTTTCTAATGTTTTTTCTAATTCATCCGTTTTTGTTATATAACAATCTGGGTGACTTTGTATAACATACTTATATTTTGAAAATAAATGAAAACAATCAGTTGTAGCTTCTGGACCGCCATACCTATAACCACAATTTTTATTAGTTACTATAATATCAACATTTGTTTCAAATGATGAAATATTTTTAATTTTATTGTATGTAAATGCTGGATTATTACAATGCAACAAAACATCAAAATTACTTTTTAAAAAATTGCTTTTGTTAAAAAATAAAGAATTAAAAAATATTTCGTCATATTGTCTATGAAAAGTTAAAAATAACAAATAAGGATTCATAATATTAATTATTTATTGTGTAAATATCATCCTGATTATTGATATTATACATTAATTTATAGCCAAGATTCTGTAGATACTTTCTGCTCTCATCTCTCCTAGCTTCACCACCAGTTCTATATTCATCTGTTTCAAATGCAATAACATTGAAAGTATACTCATCGAATGGAATTTTATATAAACACTGCAAAGTTATCTCCGGTGGCTCAAGATCTATAGAAAGAAAATCTATAGTCGATGGTAAATTATTCTTTTTGAAAAGATCGGAGTAATCTATAGTCAGAGCATCACTTATGATGTGTGTTGTATTTGGTCTTACAACGCTCCAAAGACCATCCTCACTATTATCGGAAATATCAATAGCAATACCTTTCCATTGAAATTCGCTTTCCATTAAATATGTGTTACTGAATCTTATTGCTCCAGCACAACCAATATCAACATATAAACCATTCTTTTTGTATTTTAAAATATCTAATGCTATTTTATCTTGATTTATTTGTGAACCCATTTTTATCTCATTTATACTTTTTTAAATATTCTTGATTATTATAATAGTTTATAAGCTCTTCTTTATTCATTCTAATTAATCTGGAATGAAGTTCATATATTTCATCTTTATTATTTGGAGAATTAAGTGATGATGGAGGATGTTCTTGATGAAAAACTACATTTTTAAACCAACCAACATTATATCCTAAATTTTTAAATCTAAATCCTCTTTCTTCATCTTCTGGACACCAGTGCCTATAGTTTTCATTTTCCATGAACCCATCTCTATAGGATTTAGTTTTAAAAAATTGTATGTGTCCAAATCTACAAAAACCAACTTTAATTGAGCTGATGGGAATATCAGAAATATTTAAAGTAGTTTTAAACTTATCAAGATTTGCATCAACATCAATCATTCTTTGATCATATTGTTCAAATCCATATGGATATATCAAATCATAATTTTTATGCAATATCAAATGTTGTGCTACAATATATGATTCGGGTCTTAAAAAAACATCAGCATCATAATTTACTGTAACTGGTGTTTTTACTTTGTGTAGCATTTGATTGATTAATCTTGTCCTATGAAAGTCTGAAGATTTTTCAAAAAAGTATTGTATTCTATCTGAATTGCAAATATTATTATTAAACTTTTGCTCCAAATCAGCTTCAGTCACAATTATATCAAAATCTGTGTGCTCAAGTAAAAACTTTAATGTGATTTCAATATTCTGTTTTCTTTTATCAGAATCTATTTTTATTGG
>Ga0129336_10000990_pt1 | contig 16914 bp, 21 predicted proteins | sample CPB6_02_DNA_FD_96878 | JGI IMG/M metagenome (GOLD analysis project Ga0129336, IMG submission 96878) | Freshwater to marine salinity gradient microbial communities from Chesapeake Bay, USA - CPBay_Sum_0.6_0.2_DNA | ecosystem: Environmental > Aquatic > Marine > Coastal | place: USA: Chesapeake... | reverse complement strand
TGCAATTTGTAATAATTGTAATAACTCGTCAATAATACTTTTACACCTTCTAAAATCACTTATGAGTTTGGCCAATACAATTATAACCTGAATCAATTTGAGAACCATAATAATTCTTTTGTCAGCTTTTTCTTTTTCCAAATCATTGACTACACTTTGTATCAAATTGACAACGTCCCTTTTTATTATTTTAAAGAGTTCCTGAATGAATATTGCTGATATTTGTGAAACGGTTTCAATTATGAATTTTTTGAATTGATTGAAAAAGGTTTTCAACGAATCTATCAAATCCACATCGATTTTACCCAATTGTTTAATCATAATCATTATTGGTAATAAAGATTTTGGACTTAAGAGTACATAAAAAATAGCTAAAGGTAATCTCAATAAAAATCTAAAGTCCAATTCTTTTTGAAAATCTCCACCGATAGTTAAACCTCTCACAGTATTATCGTTAACCAATATTTGTCCTGTCAAATTGATAATATTGTTCACCTGCTCTTCACCCTCTACAAAGGTAAGATTTTGTAATGCTGATAATGTTGCTTCAACATCTACTGGAATTAAAACGTTACCGCAATTTTCAAATTCTAATACTCTCGAAAATATATTATTGGTTCTATTGTTTATAGTTCTCAAGTCGAATTCTGTTAGGTCAAAAAAAGATTCATCCAATAAATCGATTTCACCTATTTTTGATGTTCCTTGTACGTCAATTTCTGTTCTCGAATCGAAACAAACACCCAAAATTCTTGCTAATAACAATTGAAATCTATTGGCATCCTCAACTTGTTTGAGTCCCACCGAATCAGCCATAGACAAAATACCTGCAATAACCTCCATCAATTGTGCAAAAATTGATTTCAATTCCAAAAGACTGATACTTTTGAAGTAATCTCTAAGGAAAGTTATTATTTTTTTACTATTATTTATTCTACTTGACAGAGATATTTCGAACCACCCCGAATCATCACCAGTAATTGGATTGACTTCAACATATCGTATATCGAATAAGTCTTGTCCTGAAAATCCCTTATATTTTGAGTTGGCAACACTACTATAGAATACATTTTCGTTGATGATTCTATTATGTAATTCTCTATTCATTGAGAAAGGAATATTACCATATGAAACATCTTTAATTTCATAAAGGATTTGACCCACTTTTGAAGCAGGGTCTTTTTTTAACATACCGAATAAGTCAACACTTCTTACTTTGATATATAAAGTAGATGTATCATCGTATTCCTGTTCTTGTGAACATCCTATTGCGTTTAATGCCTCATTGAGAAATATCTGTTGGATAATTGGTCTTGATACTAAAAGAGCTTTTACAAATTTTTTCTTGAGATATCTTGCGGTTGAATAACTACTTGTAACCTGTGAAAGGTCCAAGAGATTTTCCATTTGAGATTTCGAACCGGTTAAGGATTTTATTCCCTGACTTGCGACGTTATTTAATGATTGTTGAGCGCTATTGGCGGCACCTTCAAAGGTCTCACCTACCTTTTTTTCAAGGTTTTTTCCATCCGCAATAGATTTTGATGCGGTTTGTAAGGCTTGAACCCTTTTGGTAACATCACCATAACCACTTTCAGGCATTACTTAAGTTTGAAAGTTTTATTATTATCCACATCCTTTTTGATTAAATCTTCAATCAAATCATCATCCATATCAGATATAGAAAAACTTTCCTGATTGTTTTGAGTTTTTTCCCACATTGAAGATTGTAATTTGGACAATTGTAATTTTTTTTCAACACAATCATTTATTATTTTTTGTTGTTTTTCTATCACAGGTCCAATCAAAGTCATGTCTTCAGGGTCTTTCATCATAGAAAGCATTTTATTTTGTATCCTTAAAGCAGTGCTTCTTTGTTCTACCAATTCGTTATATATCTCTTGCATTAAAGACAACAACGATTCTTTGCTTAGTTCGATTTTCTTTTTTTGTGGTCTAGACATAACTATAAATATCTTTTATTACAAAATTTATTTTATAATACCCTGTAACATTGTTACGTATAACCTTTTGAACTTTTTCATCGAGACCCGTATTTCTTTTGTTGATAAATTTGTCATCTCTCTCAATGATAGTAAAATTACATTTTTATTAAATTTGTTGTTATCCGTTGATTGAAATATGTCATTATAGTTTGCAAATATCTCTATCAGAGATAGTCCCAATCTCCGTTCATTTTCCGATAAACTTGGCTCGTCAACTATCTTTTCTAATTCGAAAATATAACTTTCTATCAAATTGTCAGTGTCAATAACATCTTCATCAATATAATAAATCAAATCGGCTCTATGTTCATTTTCTAAGTCAGAAGAAATGTCCTCATATGATATCTTCCTATTCGTTTCTTTTTGGTCCTTGATTATTTGACCCATCAAATAATTCTTGCAAATTGTACCAAAATAGGAATATGCCTTTTTCTCTTTTGATGGTTTGAACTTATCCAACTTAGTCATCAAAAAAGAATGTGTATCGGCATGAATTTCAACAAAATCCATATCTTTACGATACAATTTATATCGTCTAATAATAGACGATATCATTTTATCTAAGGGTTTACGAAGAGCTTTGTTATATATTTTGTTTTTTTCTTCAAAAGTCGTGGCTGAGAGATATAATCTCACAGCCAGTTCTTCTTCTTGGTCAAAATAATTATCACTTTTCGGTTTACGTCCCTTCTTTTTTAAATCGTTTTCCGTAAAACCTGTTAAACTCATTAAACCATTTGGGGTTCGTATTTTATTGTTCTATCATCGAAAAAGAAATACTCTTTTTTCGCCGTGTCAATCCAAAATTTTACTTCTTCTTGTGTCAATGGTTCCTGACCATTTTTATAATTCCAGAAAATTGAACCTTCCCTTAAGTTGATATGTTTGTATCCAATTTTAGGGATTGTCATTATTCTTACTGAATTATAAGTCATTCTCAACAAGAATTCATAAACAAATGTTAATTTCAAAGTGGATTTCATTTTCCCATATTTCTCAAAAACACTTTTTTTGATAACCATACCAGAGGTTTGAAAATTTTGGTAGTTTTGCAAAGTTTCGTTTGTTAGTATACCAATTTCAGGGGTAAAGTTAGCGGCAAAAGTTGCTTCATTAGTAAATCCTGCAAAAACTCCTTTATTATCGATATCAATCACAATTGGTAAAAAAGCGTCGACATCATTATAATGTGTGATATAGTTCTCAACATTTTTGAACCAAATTGATGAGTATTCGTCATCGAATTCGAAAAATGAAACCCAAGTTGAATTAGCGTTTTCCACACCGTAATTCAATTGTTTCGAATAATTTGGTTCTTTCAACCACTTTAATTTAACCACATTGATATCACCGAAATCGTAGGAGTTTAATATATCAATTAGTTTTTCTTCATCGGTATGGACAATAACCAATTCATTTATTGCAACTTTTTGTGTTTTAATAGAATTGATTGCTTTATCGAAAAAATCATCAAAATCTCGTGCGGTTGCACTTTTGATAGGTAAAATTACTGAAATATCTAATTTATTTTCCATCTTCTGTTACTGGTGTTTCAAGTTTATTTAATTGTTCCATAAATGATATCATTCTAGTGTGAAAATAAGAATCAAATAATCTGACAACTTTGTTTTCATATTTTTCTTTTGAGGAGTATTCGTTAGCTGTTTTCTCAATTCCTTCATAGATTGTAGTATTGATATTATCCTCCAACCAATTTTGAATGAAATCAGCTACAAAATCTACAATTTGGTTCTGATTCTGAATCCAAATTCCATTATCTTCATTCATCCACTGCGGAAATAAATTTGGAATTTTACCTATTACAGGAACACCTGATTTCATAGATTCTATTGGGAAGGTCCCGAAACCACTAATATCGTCAATCCAAACTGACAAAAACACGTCATTAAAACCTTTGGCAAATTCACTTTCAGATAATCCTCTCATATCTCTGAAAGTTACCCAACGATACTGAGGAAATTTAATGTAAAAGGTTTTGATTAAGTTTAAAGTTTCTCTTTGGTCTCTTGTGTGAACCGCAATAATTGGTTTTGGTGGTAAAATTTGTTTTTTGAATACCTCTGAAATCAATGGTTCTACAATATCAAAAGTAACATTTTTCATAACATTTGATATGTATTCTTTTTGTAACTCAGAAGTTGTTATACATTTGTTAAATCCAAACTGAGCCCAAGTTTGACCAGGTTGTAATGTTTCAAACATATAGTCATATGATTGACATAATACTATCTTTGAGCAAGGTAGATTATTGAGTTGTGGCATAACAAAACCATATAACTCTGGAACAATTATGAAATCATCAGGAGCAACATCCAAGTTCTGTCCTTCGATTGATTTATGAGGTAATTCAGTCATATATTCTTCACCTAACCAAGAAGTTACTCCCATATAGTCAGGTTTTTCGTGAAGAATAATGGAGTTATAACCCGCCCTTTTCAATGTAAGAGCCATTTTGTAGATGTAAGATACGGAACCTTTAGCGTTACCTTTTGTATCTTGAACCATAAAATAAATTCTCGAACTTTTATCTTTTAAGTTTGAGATAGATTTTTCTAATTTTTGAATTAATTCAGGATTCATATTAGTATTTGTTTATTAGTTTTTTATTCAATAAGGAATTAAATGCTAGTTTGAATGGTATTGTGGTGCCGTTTCCACCTTTCAGTCCGAGAGATTCGTCCATTTCCTCATCCTCGGTCATTAAAACCTCCATCATCATTTTTACGACCTCATACTTCACAACATTTATGTGAACCTCACTTCCTCCTGATGGAGATGGAATGTTAATGTATTTTTCGATTTCATCAACATCGATGTAATAATTGTCATTAAAGATTTTAAACATTAGGCAACCTCCTTTAAGATATTTTCCAACACATTGTCAAAGTCTTTTAATGAAGAAATAACGTATGGTGAAGGGATTTGTTTATTGTAGTTTGTTTCGTATTTAACCACAAGTTTATTTTGTGGGTGATTTAATAATAGGTCAGGATTTGCCGTAAGTAAAATGTCTACTTCATCCCACATCGATTTTATTGTCTGATTAGAATAAAATTTTACTTTCTCTAACAAGCAACCAAATTTAGAAATGAAAAAAAGTGATGCTGGTTTTGACTTACCGATTTCATCTGAAACAATTAACAAATCGTGTTCGTCTCGAAGTTTGATGTATAAATCATTTAAATCGTTAAATGATGTCATCTCAGTTGATGGTGCGTGACCAAAAATCTGCATTGGAAATTCGTGATACATAAAATTGTATAACTCATCATTATCTTTGAAGGCGAAATGTTTTGATAAATCCATTGAATCGACCTCAGATAAAATTTCATATTTGAAAGGTAATTCGTGTTTAGATAAAATTTCTTTATATTCTTCTTTATCATCTAAAGCTTCATACGTCTTCAATTTCTCATCGAATTCCTCGTCAATCAAATACCTTTCGTATGTTTGCTTAAATTTTTCTACAGTGTCTCTCAATACACCATTTAATTCAATACCAATTCTCATTCTTCGTATCTTTTTAAAAGTTTACTAATTAATGGATTTCTAACGACATCTTTATCTGAAAATTCAAACACTCCAACATCGTCGATACTCTTGAATCGTTGAAGTGCGTCCCACAATCCTGATTGACGTTTATCTTTGTATCTGTCAGTTTGTTCCAAATCCCCTGATATGAAAAATTTAGAGTTATAACCAATCCTTGTCAATAATAATTTCATTTGATTTGGAGTTGCGTTTTGCGCTTCCTCAAAAATCAAAATTGTGTTATCGATATTCATACCTCTCATGTATGCTAAAGCGAATACTTCGATGATTTCCGCCTCTTTAAGTTTTTCTCTCGCCTCTTTACCAACAATTTTATTTAGTAGATAATAAGAAGGGAAAATGTAGGGGTCTAATTTTTCCTCTACGTTTCCTGGTAATGAACCCAACTTTTCTTCCGCCTCAACAGCAGGACGAACAATTACTAATTTTTCATATGAATTGGTGGGGTCCAAAAGTAGGTCAACTGCTGCCTTCATCGAGATATAGCTTTTACCAACACCCGCTGGACCTGAACACAAAACTATTTGATTATTGGTTAATAATTCGTAATATGTTTTTTGACTTTCGGTAAGAAATTTATTTCTAATTTTTTTCGTCACCAAAGAATTGATATAATCTTTTTTCGACATTTTCCTCTCAACAGGTTCTGTTTTCGGGGTATTTTGTTTTTTTCTTTGTGTCATCATTATTTTCTTATAATACTATAATTTTTTTCAAAATATTCAATTGTTTGTTTTAATCCATCATATAAATTGGTGAATTCAAAGTCAGGTAGATAACTTTTTATTTTACTGTTATCACTCGGTTTTCTGAATTGACCATCAGGTTTTAACTCGTCCCAAATAACATCTCCTTTAAAGTTCATTAATTCAACAATTACATCAACAACATTTTTAATCGAGATTTCTTCTGATGTCGATAATATAATTGGTTCAGGTTCATCATAATTGTCAAGAACCCATTCCGTTAGTTTTGCAACATCTTTACTAAAAATAAACTCTCTTAATGGTTTTCCTGTTCCCCATATTGTAAATGGTGTTTTATTTTCTCTGGATAAGTAACATTTATGAATTAAAGATGGTATGACATGACCGTTTTGGATATTATAATTATCGTTAGGTCCATAAATATTTGTCGGTATAACTGATTTGTAATTCAGTCCGTATTGTTCCCTATATGCTCTTATTTGGACATCAGCCATTCTTTTTGCATAGGCGTATGCGTCGTTAGAAAAATGAGGTGGTCCTAAATGAATTTTTTTTTCTGTGAGGGGGTATTCTATATTATCAGGAAAAACACAAGTTGATAAAAATGCTACCAAATTTTTAATATTATGAGTCCTTGCAGATTCTATAACATTAGTATTAATCATTATATTGTCATAGAAAAAATCACCCTTATATGACATATTACCGCCTACACCACCGACTTTTGCCGCACAATGAATTATACCATCAAAAATAATTTTTTCTAAAACAGTATCAACCTCAGACCTAACTCTTAAATCGGCTTCACTAGACGATAGTGGTATATAATTTGAACTATTGAATTCGGAACCGACCAAACCGTACCCACCAGTAACTAATATCTTACTTCCCATAGTAATTTAACCAGTACTCTATCATTTCATCAATCATCGACTCGAAAGTATATTTTGGTTGCCAACCTAATTTATTTCTTAATTTCGACGAATCACCCTTTAAATCATTCAATTCTTCAGGTCTGAAATGTTTTTGGTCTTGTTTAACATATTGTCTATAATCTAACCCTAATTTAGAAAAAGTGTAGTCACATAGTTCTCTTACAGAATGTGAGATTCCTGTTGCACATACATAATCATCAGGTGTCTCATCTTGCAACATCAACCACATCGCCTCAACATAATCTTTAGCGTGACCCCAATCTCTTGTAGCATCTAAGTTTCCTAATTTTAATTCGTTGGATAAACCTGATTTAATTTTTACCGCTTCTTTTACAACTTTATTAGTCACAAAATTGGTTCCTCTTCTTGGTGATTCGTGATTGAATAAAATACCGTTCCATATTTTCATTCCGTAAGAATTTCGATAGTTTCTGCAGATATTGTATGAAAATACTTTGGCACAACCGTAAGGTGAAACCGGATTTAAAGGTGTTGTTTCTCTTTGATATCCGTCAATATCAATAGAATTACCAAACATTTCAGATGAAGATGCTTGGTAAACTTTAGTATCGGGTTTTATTAATTTAACCGCTTCTAATAAATTTAAAGTTCCTATACCGGTAACATTTACCGTGTATATTGGTTGGTCGAATGAAATTCTAACATGCGACTGCGCTGCTAAATTATAAATCTCATCTGGCATAACTTTTTGTATAACAGACACTAAAGAAGATAAATCAGACAGGTCAGCGTAATGTAACGTGATTTTATTGTATATACTCTCCAATCTTGATGTTTGATTTTCGGATACAGAATTTCTTTTCAAAGTACCATGTACTGCATAATTTTTCTGTAATAAGAATTCTGCAAGATATGACCCGTCCTGACCGTTTATACCAGTAATAAGTGTTTTTTTCATCGAAAAATAGGAAATAATTTATTCAGATAATTATTTTTTCACATAAAGAGCGTCTCCCCATTCCCAATGAGTCATTTCAGTTTTCACTCTTTCGAAATAAAATTCCTTAAGATAATCATCAATTTCGTGAATCAAAGCACAGTTTTTATACAAATAATTACTATTGACTTCAGTGTAAATATAGTCGATGTTGTTTAACAGATTATCAAAACTTTTGAGAGCATCTAACTCAGAGCCTTGAATATCCAAATTCAAAAAATTGTAATTGGTTATATCTATCTTAAATTCATCGATTATATCCACCATTCTTTTGACATCAATTTCGATTGATGTTACAAATCTGACATCAGGATGGTGGATTTTGTGTAAATCGAATTCCAACAAGGACGAAGATTGTCCGTTGTTTGATATGTTAAACTTGAACTTACCGTTTTCGTTACCTACACCTGTAATTATAACCAAATCACTGCCAACCTTATCTTTTATTTGGTTATAATATTGTTCATTTGCGTCAATCCAAATTACATTTTTTATAGAGTTGGCGTCATACCAAGGTTTTTCTTCTGCTAAATGTGCTCCTATATGGATAGCACCTTTTATTGGTTTATTAAGGTAAGGATTAAGGTTCTGTATCAACATATTTAATAAAGTTTTATTGGTGAATAATAGCTGAGATTTTTATTGTTGTAAATAGATTTATATTCATAATCCCAACTCAATTTCTTCCAAGTTGAAAAGTTTATATTTCCGTGCCATTTGTAATCTCTTTCATTACAGTATACGTTATCATGACCACTTAAAAACCCAATCAACCAAGAAAATGTGCCTTCCGAAATCACAATTTGTTTGAAATTTTTTGCAAAGTTCAGGGTTTCTAGTGGAGTACTGACATAAGTTCTGAGATTATATTCTTTCATCAGTTTTTGACAAAACTCGTGCTCTAAATTCTCGGAGGTAATAAATCCACTAGTTGCATTTATTTTATCCAAAGCATCTGAGTAATATTCATAAGGTAACATACGTCTGTCGTTGATTATATCACCAATTCTATAATGCACAAAAACCTCAGATGTGTTTACAGGTTCGTGATTCAAATTAAACATTTTATAAAGAACTTGTTTTTCTTTTTCTAAAAAACAAACGTCTTGAAAAAAACCCTGTAAGTGATAATGTTTAATTGGTAATTTATCCAATTTTATTAATTCGTAAAAGGTGTTGTCGTCGACTAAATGGATTTCGGAACCAGTTACTACACCTTTAGAATTTTTGAATTTGAAGAATTCACCGAAGTTACCATATTGTGACTGCGGACTAGTTTTCAAAAAAAAGTCGTTTTTTTTTGCAAGAAAAAATGCCGACATATACTGTATAATGTTGTTACCTAATCTTCCTTGAAAATCTACTGTTACCATTACTTATACCAATAAATTCCGCACCTATCGATAGATTCAATAGGTTTTTCTATATTTTTGTGGGCTCTGAAATCGTTGACACATTTTCTACAACCGTCGAGACAATAATCGTCGACTATGACCGGAGCATTATCAGAAACCTTATCATAAAGATTGTAAAAAACATCATGAGTTGATTCATACATGTCACCATCCAATCTTAAAAGTGCGATGTCTTTTATTGATTCGTTGTCAGGTAAGACATCACCAAAAAAACCCTCAATAAATATGACACTATCGTCCAAACAACCAAATCTTGAGAAATATTCTTTGACATCGGTCAGTGACACCGATAACGAAGGATATGTATGGTGCAAATCCCCGTTATCCGCTTCGAATTTTCCACTAGGTATTGGTAATCCTTTAAATGAGTCGCAGACAATCACATTTTTATTCATACCATAAATCTTAGAATAATATCTCATGTATATTGTCGCACCCCCCCTCCAAACTCCGGTTTCAACTAAGTCCCCTTTTATATTGTTTTTTCTAACATATTCTAACATTTCATGTAAATTTTCCATTCTTTTTAATCCAATCATAGTATACCCTCTTTCGGGTTCATCTCTTCCTTCTATTCTGGATTCAGGTATTGTCAATACACTATTTAGGGTATCACTGTCAGGAACTTTACCTTCAGAAAAAAAATCGTCTATGACCTTTTGGTTCGTAACACAACCGAGTAGTACGAATTTTACAAAATCTAATTTTCTTTTAATATTAATTTCTTCCATATTATTTTTTTTTTAAAATTGTCAAACCATTATTGTTCTTGAACTTTTCTAAGACGTACCAATCATGACCTTTATCTGAGTTCAAAAATTCATCAACCGCGGTATTCAACCCCTGTTTATTCGAATAATAACCTTTGACTTTTTCACTGGCGTGGTCATACATAGGCTCATCAACTAATCCATAAGTTTCTGTATCATGTAAAATAATGTATTTTTTTACTTTATTTGAATGCATTTTTAATTCTTGTATTAGTTGGGAATACGTGTGAAGTGTGTCGATGAACAACAAATCGGTTTCTTCGATTTCAACATTCAAGACATCACACTCAACAAATTCATACTTTATTTTATATTCTTCCGATAAACGGACAACTTCCGATATGTTTTCATTTTTGACGATATCATAACTTATCATAAATTCAGGATTGCTTAATAGTAATGGCCATGTTGATGATACCCATCTTACACCCATTTCTGTGATGTGATTACATTCTTTTGCAAACTTATATAATGTAGGTAAATGCTCATTAATATCAGAAACCATATTACAATGATATTCATATTTTTCTTTTATTTTAATCATTTGGACAATTTTATTAAATTTAAATAATACTCAAGTTCTAAATTTTTGTAATTTAACTTTTTTATTAGATTTTGGTACAATTCGATAGTCAGGGTACTAACATCAAATTCTGACCAAGATGGTATCACCAATATAGGTAAGTTTTTGTAAAATTGAATGTTTACACTAGAAGTTACAATAGGTATAGTTTTCAGGTAGAGAGATTCCCATAATTTGTGACAATCTACACCATTACCATTAGGACTCAAAGAAAAAAAACTTTTACTCAGATTTCTTAAATAATCCTCAAATGGTAGCTTGGTTTCCATATCTAAATTATTTATTTTCATAAAGTATAAGCACTTTGTTCTTTCGGACAGGTTAGTTGAAACATCGAATGAACAATAAATTAATTTATTTTTTTCATTATTTTCAGAAATAACCTTTTGTAATTTGGATTCGTCTCCGTGAGGCCAAATATTATTGGCAACTCCTATGGGAATTGATTTTAGTTTGGGATGTTCAATCATAGTATTTTGACCAAACCAAGAAACTAAATTAGTGTCATCAATAAACTCAAGAATTTTTTCACTCAAATGTATATCACTATTATGTGTCACCAATTTGTATTTGACATTTGGTTTGAATTTCGAAAAAAATAAACTTAATAAATCAGTCTTTACAAAAAACACCGGTATTTGGTTGGTAGGAGTTTTTTTGTTTACTCTGAAGCCATTTTCATCCAAGATGAAATTACATGATTCTTTGAATTTATTACCAGTTATGAATGACATTTTTTTGTGTGTAAGATTTTCATGTTATGAATATCGGCATTTCTGTCACTTGTTTTAAATCTGTAGTGAAAATGATTACTTGGTATATCATTTGGTTGATATACATCAAATCGGTCTAAGTTAGTTGGTATTATATTATTAGAGATTAAAAAATTCCCGAACGATACATCATCTATTAATTCGTAGTCTAATGCATTTTTATTTTGTAAAAGTAATTTGACCAAATCCTTGGAAAGGAAATATCCGCTACCAGAACAAAATCGAGTATTTTGGAACACACCAACATGACCTGCGTAAAAATTTTTTTTAGGTTTATCCGAAACCAAAGTTTTAATTAATCTTTTATCAACATATGAACTAGAGTTTGTTCTATACAAGTAATCAAAATCCAAATTTATAATTTGTTCGAAAGACATCAAGGTTTTCGATGTGCAATTTTCCAAACTTTCACTTATATCCAAATGTATTACATTATCACATATTTTGTTTTCCGAGCAATTTCCATAATAAAAATACGTTTTAATATCTTCAACATCAATTGAATCCCATGTTTCAAGTTGTGTTTGCATAAATTTGGTATATAAACCACCATCATCGTATGATAAAACCATAATTAATATTTTCATAAAAAATTATCAATCAATTTATGTATTTCTTCTTTATATTGTGAATAAGGTCTAAGTGAGTGTGAGTCGATATATATACCCATTTTTAAATCGTTTAAATTGTAAGTCCACTTAGCCCTATCGACCCTCCCAACGGCAATGTAATTTATCCATCCTCTTTGTAATTTAACAACTTTTTCTTGTTGTTTGTAACTATCAACCATCCTACCAAAGTAAATCTCGTCACAATCCCAGCCCAAATTAAGATTAATCATTCTATTACAATAGTCACTGAATTTATCATCAAAATGCATAATATCGGTAAAAGTTTTACCTAAACCAACATTGTAACAAATAGGATATCTACCAATTCCACCATAAGCATCGGAACTCATTAGAATTATTGAATCGATATCGTAAGGTAATAAGTTATTCACAAAGTATTTTTTTGATAACGGGAACATATCGATGTCTGAAGTTATACATACTTTGTCTTCATAATATTTTGTGACATACATTCTAGATATTTGGCTTTGGAATCCGGTGTCTATGTCATCGACTTTTTTTATTTCATGAATGATGCAATCTTGATACTCAGTTATATCGTCTTTATTACCAATTTTTACTAAAATCGGTTTTATACCAATTGAATGAAACCATAGTTTTTTTACGATTGGCCAAAATTCATAATATAATTGGTTCTCGTTTGTGCTAACTATTGCGTAATCAATCTTCATAACACACTAAGATAATCATTCGTTAGGGGTTTATCGTCAAAATTTATTCTCTCTCCTATAAATCGACCATTTTCCCTTTTTTTTGGGAAGGATTTACCTTGAAAAAATTCGTCGTGACATAATCTGTCGTCCTCAAACATTTTGTAAATTTCTTGTAAGAAAGTTTGGTCAATTCCATAATAATTATTTTTCATTTTCAGAAAATTTTCAATCATCTGCGTTAGATTAATCTTTTTACTTCTGATTCCCCACATTCCGGCTAAAATACTCAAACCACTTGCACCAAATGGGATGCCATGTGCTGGGTGGTCTCTCATAACGTGTAATGTTTTACCACTATCAATCCATTCTTGGACCGCTGAAAATTCTCTTTCAGAAATTCTAGAATCACAATCCCTAAAAACAACATAATCACAATCGACAATGTCAGCCGCGAAAAACCTCCAACAACTGTCGTATTTAACCCCTGTGGAGTTTATTAAAATTACGTTATTTTTTTCTAATTGTTTTAATGTGTTTTTGGGAACACTTTCATCATAGTATAAAATCATATTCCACCCATCATATATTTTTGGGAAAAGCAATGAATTTTTTATGGCACCGATATTATATATCGGCTTATCACCCCAAAGACTGAAACTTAAATAATTCATATATTTTCAACTAATTGTTTTATGTTTTTATTGAAATCGACAACATGGTCTTGAGTTTTGTGTGAATTCATTTGGAAATGTTTCAAGAGCCCTTGTGTTAATGTTTGTTTAGTTTTATACATTATACTAAAAAAGGTTGTGGACCTTTCGTGTGCATGACCTGCGGTTCTTGATGATTTGATATTGTTAGCCAATGGCTCGAACCACTTCATATATTTTTCGAAAAATGAGGTACTGACAGTACAATTACTGGTAGATGACCACATCATAGATGGATTTTGTCTCAGAGTAACTCTTATTGTTCTTTCTAAATCAACCTTATAAACTTTTTTGATATTTTCGAATAACTCCTCAACCCACATTTTATTATCTATGAAATGATAGTTGGAACAACTGAAAGGTACATAACCAATAAAGTCATGCCCTTCAACCATAAATTTATCTATTTTTTGTTCGATATTAGGATTTAATATAACGTCATATTCAAATAAGTTAACATATGGTGTGGTTATTAATTTATTTTTCCATAAACAATACCATCCTGTGTATGCATTCATATTTGGATACTCTTCCAAATTGTGTTCGTAATTTCTCGCAATAATTAAATTTTCAATATTTTCGATTTCATTTGTTTCTCCTTTCCCCAAGAAAACGTATTTGTATTTTTTAAGATTTTTGAACTTACCACTGTTTTCATAATCTTTTATTATTTTTTGGTCATGACAAAAAATAAAAGTTTCACATAAATCTCGATTTGTAATATCCAAAGGTAAAACTTCGGAATTATTTTTTGAGAAAAGTTCTCTATTATTTTCCCAAGACTGATTTGTCATACCAATAGATAAATGTGTAACTCTTATGTTTGTAGTAACACCTATTTTCACTTTATTTATAAAGTTATCAAAACAGAATTTTACATCATAAAAATGAAACCCATCGAGTGTATTATCGAACTTTTTTGTTATTTTATTTTTATTCACGGCAATGAAAAGACCATCTACTAATACCACCTCTTCTAAATTTTCTATCGATTTTGAGTATCCGCTTGTCCATTTCTTTCCTTCATGTTTGTGATTAACTATACCATACATAGTTTCAGGTACTTCCCACCATTTACCAGATTTTGGTAAAAACTTTGTCCCTGCCAAACCTATAATACCATATTCGGTGTTTTTAGAGAAAATAGACAATAGTTTTTTTCCCCAATTTTTAGTATCGAATAAAATATCATCATGACAAAGAACAACTATCTCATTTGTAGATTTCTCCAAAATCTGATTATAAACTTCAGGTAATGAAAACTCACCGTCATTAACCACTTCTAATACTTCTATGTTCCTCAGACCACACGTATCTTTCAGATATTTCTGAAAGTCAATATTTTGTTTTCTTGTACTATATCCAATTGTTATCATTCTTCGAATACTTCTATGTTATGTGTTTTATTAACTAATTTGGACCACTTGCCGTTATAACGAGTGGCCCTCACTATATGGTTGTCAATCCAATGGTAGTTTCCTCCTCTTGGTTTGTTAAATATAATATTATGATATTTAAAATTCCACTTTTCTAACCATTGTTTTGTTACCAATTCGTGTTCATCAGTTCTTGATGTAAAAAATGTTATTACGTGACCTTCATTATACCATTCATTTATTGTTTCTACTGAACCCTCAAATGGTTCAACAATTGACATACGTTCAGGTTGTTCATTTGGAACATCTTCAGTAATTGTACCATCAATATCAATTAGATAATTTTTTAATCCGAAAGCTAATTCTGGACTCACATTAGAGTCCAGTTGAACCAAAACCGTTTGCATTTCTATCTTTTTCTTTTATTTCTTCAACTTTTATTAAATCTACCCAATTTCCATTAACAACGGGACATAAAACTGCTTGTGCTACTTTCATTCCTTTTGTGATTGTAAAAGGTTCTTTATTTGTATTAAAAATTATAACCTTAACTTCTCCGTTATATCCACTATCTACAGTACCGGGTGAATTCAAAACCATTAAACCTTGATTGATAGCTAAACCACTTTTGGTTCTTACTTGGATTTCATAACCATCTTTAATATCAAATCTCAATCCTGTTGGAATAATAGCTCTGCCAAATCCATCTATTGTTATTTCTTCGGTTGAATGTAAGTCAAATCCTGAATCAGAGCCATAGTTATACTTGGGTATAGTAGCGTCTTTAGTTATTGTTTGATATTTTAAATCCATCAATGTTTTCGGATTCATTAGTTCTTCATCAAGTTGTTTGATGTCAATCCCATAATTACTTTTTATGAAATCATACTCGACATCGGTCATATTCAATGATTCATCGTCCGATACTCCCAAATCTTCTTGTAAACTTTTGAGAGATTTTTCTAAATCTTTAAGTTGTTGTGAAATATCCATTATTTTAATTCTTTAAATTTTTTTATTACGTCTATTAATACTTTAACATCTTTTTCGCAGTATTCTGCGATTTGTTTCAATTTTGATTTTTTCCAATAAGCTTCGTGAACATCCTTACCTGTTATTTCGCCATCTTTCGATGACTCAACATTCATACTTGCACACATTAAATCAAGTGAACCAATGGATGAATAAGCCCCAAATTGCCAAAGTTCTTTTGTGTCAATCGCCTTTATTTCCCAAGGTTTGGTATCATAACTTGGTAATATTTGTGGAGGTAAAATTCCATTGATTACCATGCGTTTTGATAACATCGGAATATCAAAGTTTTTTAAGTTATGACCACAAAGATAAAATCCAAGTTTTCCACATCTGTCCAATAGTTTTTGTGTATCTCTCAGAACTTCTGACTCATCATCAGATGAAAATGTTTGAGATTTTATTTCATTTTTATCAGTAACAAATGATGCGCTTACACAAACAACTTTTGCGAATTCGGGAACAAGAGAGGACCTTAAACTGAAAACGTAGTCAAAAGATTTTCCCTCATCCTCAGGAAAACGTTTCTGAAACCAATCGAAGTAGTTTGAAAACTGTTCCGCAAGTCTCGGATATTTTTCCTTACATTGATTGTAATCATAGGTAATACCTACGGTCTCAATATCAAGAAACAAAATTTTGGTTAAGGGTATGTTCAACATTGTTTTTTTTATCAACTATTAATTTATACCATTCGGCTCTAGCCTTCGTTACATTTCTTAAATCATAAGTGTCTTTTACGGTTTCATAAAGACGTTCACCCAAATCTACAATCATATTTGGATTATCTA
>Ga0129336_10000988_pt1 | contig 16938 bp, 13 predicted proteins | sample CPB6_02_DNA_FD_96878 | JGI IMG/M metagenome (GOLD analysis project Ga0129336, IMG submission 96878) | Freshwater to marine salinity gradient microbial communities from Chesapeake Bay, USA - CPBay_Sum_0.6_0.2_DNA | ecosystem: Environmental > Aquatic > Marine > Coastal | place: USA: Chesapeake... | reverse complement strand
CCCTCGCCCGCGAGCGTAGTGCGACCAGCCGTTGCCCCGAGCAGGAAACCGCGGGTTTGCAGATCGCCCGCTGCCCAGATGAACTCGCCCACTCGCTGGAAGCCGAACATCGAGTAGAAGATGTAGAACGGCACCATGTTGACGTTGTGGTTGGCATAAGCCGTACCTGCGGCCATCCACGAGCACATCGCGCCCGCTTCGTTGATGCCCTCTTCGATGATCTGACCTTTTTTGTCCTCACGATAGGACATGAGCTGATCGGCATCCTGCGGCGTGTAGAGCTGACCGACCGAAGAATAGATTCCGACCTGCCTGAAGAGCCCTTCCATGCCGAAGGTACGCGCCTCGTCCGGAACGATGGGTACGATATGCCGACCGATCTGCTTGTCTTTGAGCAGCGTGGTCAGCATGCGCACGAACGCCATGGTGGTCGAGATGCCTCGGCCCTCGCTGCTCTCGAGCAGCGGCTTGAAAGTCTCGAGCGGCGGCACGACGAGCGGCGCTGCCGAGCGGCGCCGGGCCGGCAGATAGCCGCCGAGAGAAATACGACGCGAGCGCAGATAGTTCAGCTCCTCGCCGTCTTCGCCGGGCTTGCAGAAAGGTAGCCGCGCGATTTCCTCGTCCGAAACCGGAATGTTGAATCGATCGCGGAAATGTCGCAGATCGTCGTCGGAGAGTTTCTTTTGCTGGTGCGTGACCATCTGGCCTTCACCGGCCTTGCCCATGCCGAAGCCCTTGACGGTCTTGGCGAGGATCACCGTCGGCTGCCCCTTGTGCTGCATGGCCGCGGCGTAGGCTGCATAGACCTTGCGCGGATCGTGGCCACCGCGATTCAGGCGCCAAATCTCGTCATCCGACATGTTGGCGACCATCGCCTTGAGTTCGTCGAACTTGCCAAAGAAATGTTCGCGGGTATACGCCCCACCCTTGGCTTTGAAATTTTGATACTCGCCGTCGACCGACTCTTCCATGACCCGACGCAGCAGCCCGAGATTATCCTTGGCGAGCAGCGGATCCCAGCGCGAACCCCACAAAACTTTGATGACGTTCCAGCCGGCGCCGAGAAAGGCGGCCTCGAGCTCCTGGATGATCTTGCCGTTGCCGCGCACCGGCCCATCGAGTCGCTGCAGATTGCAGTTGATGACGAACACGAGGTTGTCGAGCTTCTCGCGCACCGGCATGGTGAGCGCGCCCATCGACTCGGGCTCGTCCATCTCGCCGTCGCCCAGAAATGCCCAAATCTTCCGATCGGTTGGCGTGACGAGCCCGCGATGCTCGAGATAACGCTGGAAGCGCGCCTGAAAAATAGCCTGCATCGGGCCGAGGCCCATCGAGACGGTCGGGAACTGCCAGAAGTCGGGCATCAGCCACGGGTGCGGATAGGACGAAAGACCGTCACCCGCGACTTCCTGACGGAAGTGGCGCAGCTGATCTTCGGTGAGGCGCCCCTCGAGGTACGCCCGCGCATAGATGCCGGGAGACGCGTGTCCCTGCACGTAGATCATGTCACCGGGATGCTGGTCGGTCGGTGCGCGCCAAAAATGGTTGAAGCCCACTTCGTAGAGCGTGGCCGCCGACGCGTAGGTCGCGATGTGTCCGCCGTATTCGGAGGAAATACGATTCGCCTGCACCACCATCGCCATGGCGTTCCAGCGGATGTAGGCCTCGATGCGTCGCTCGAGCTCGCGGTTGCCAGGGTAATCGGGCTGCTGCCCGGGGGAGATGCTATTGAGATACGCCGTGTTCGGCTTGAACGGCAGATAGGCTCCCGATCGACGCGTGTAGTCGATCAATCGTTCGAGCAAAAAATGCGCGCGTTCGGGCCCATGGGCCTTCAAAACCGAATCGATGGACTCCAACCACTCGCGGGTCTCGTTGGGATCGAGATCACCCTGCGGACTTTCGGACATACCCCCGTCCTGCCTGTCGTGCGTGTGAAAAACCGTATGTTAACTAATCGCAGCGGCGCCGGGCGAGCCATTGCCCTGTGCTAGCATCCCGGCCCCCATGAGCGCGCAAATCGTCATTCGCCGTCCCGATGACTGGCATGTGCATCTGCGCGACGGCGCGGCGCTTGCCGCCGTGCTGCCCCACACCGCGCAGCAGTTCCGACGCGCGATCGTCATGCCGAACCTCAAGCCGCCGGTCACCACCACCGCGCTCGCCGCGGCCTATCGCGAGCGCATCCTCGCGGCGCGGCCCCGAGGCTCCGATTTCGAGCCCTTGATGACGCTCTATCTCAACGATCGCATGCCCGTCGCGGAGATCGATCGCGCCCGTGCCAGCGGTTTCGTCGCCGGCTGCAAACTTTATCCGGCCGGTGCGACGACGCATTCCGATGCAGGCGTCACCGACATCCGTCACATCGAGCCCGTGCTCGAACGCATGGCCGAACTCGGTGTGGTGCTGCAGGTGCATGGCGAAGTCACCCACGAGCATGTCGATATCTTCGATCGCGAAGAAGCTTTCATCGAGGAAGTGCTGGCACCGCTCGTCGAGCGGCACTCGCGTCTCAAAGTGGTTTTCGAACACATAACGACCAAAGCCGCCGTCGATTTCGTCAACGGTGCGCGCGCTGGCGTTGCGGCGACCATCACGCCGCAGCACCTGATGTTCAACCGCAACGAGATTTTCCGCGGCGGTATCCGCCCGCATTACTACTGCCTGCCGGTGCTCAAAACCGAGATCGACCGCCGAGCTCTCATCGAAGCGGCGAGCAGCGGTTCGCCGCGATTTTTTCTCGGCACCGACAGCGCGCCCCATGCGCGCAACACCAAGGAAGCAGCCTGCGGTTGTGCCGGCATGTACTCCGCACATGCCGCGCTCGAACTTTACGCCGAGGTGTTCGAAAGCGTAGGTGCGCTCGCGCGTCTCGAAGGCTTTGCTTCGCTCTTCGGCCCCGATTTCTACGAGCTGCCGCGCAACGAAGGCACCGTGACTCTGCGCCAGGAAGAATGGAGCGTACCGGGCGCCTACGCGTTCGGTGCCGAGGTGGTGGTGCCGATGCGTGCCAACGAACGCCTGCGTTGGCGCTTGGCGTCGCAGTGAACGCCATCGGCCCGAATCTCGCGCGCCGCTTTCGCGGCTTTCTGCCGGTGGTCATCGACGTCGAGACGGGCGGCCTCAACGCCGCCAAGGACGCGCTGCTCGAGATCGCGGCAGTGCTGATCGAAATCACGCCCGAGGGTCTGCTGCGTCGTGGCGAAACACACGCTTATCACGTGAAGCCGTTCGCAGGCGCCAACATCGAGCCCGCCTCGCTCGCGGTGACGGGGATCAATCCTTTTCATCCGCTACGACCTGCCATCGATGAAAAAGACGCGCTGACGCGGATCTTCAAGGAAGTGCGCGAGGCCGTGCGCCGCCACGGCTGCAAGCGCGCGATCCTGGTCGGCCACAATGCCTCGTTCGATCTCGGATTTTTGAACGCGGCGGTGGCGCGCGCGGAGATCAAGCGCAATCCCTTCCATCCGTTTTCCAGCTTCGACACCGTGACGCTCGCCGGCGCCGCACTCGGACAGACGGTGCTCGCCAAGGCCACGATGGCGAGCGGTCTCGAGTGGGATTCTTCGGCAGCCCATGCCGCCGCCTACGATGCCGAACGCACCGCGGACATCTTCTGCAAGGTCTGCAATTTTTGTCAGCCGAGCTTCGCCGAAGCCGAACAACGCGCGAAATCTTTGGGCTGGCTCGACGACAACAACGGTAACGGCAATGGCAACGGTAGCGGCAATGACGCCGACCCGAGCTCGCCGGTCGCCGACGAGAACCATCCCTGACGCGGCGCGCGGGCCTCGCGCCCCCGCCGAATCTCAGGCCGTGGCGCCGGCCTCGTCGAGCACCTGCTTCAGCTCACCGTTGCGATACATCTCGAGAGTGATGTCGCAGCCGCCGAGCAGTTCGCCTTTGACGTAGAGCTGCGGATAGGTCGGCCAATTCGACAGACGCTTCAGCGCCTCGCGCAACTCGGGGTCCTCGAAAATGTTGACGTGATGGAACTTGGCACCACAGGCGCGCAGAGCGCCCACGGCCTGTGCCGAGAAACCGCACTGCGGGAAATCCGGCGTGCCCTTCATGAACAGCACCACGGGAGCCGTATTCAGTTGCGCCTTGATTCGCTCGTTGACGTCCATCGTTGTGTAAACCTCTTTAGACACTATGCCGCGGTGCCCGCTCGGCGCGACGACGCTCGAGTGTACGCAGCAAGTCCCACTGCTGATCGGGAGAGAGACGGATCCAGCTCGCGATTTCGTCGCGAGTACGCAGACAACCGGCGCAATGCCCCGTGTGATCGAGCGCACAAACGCTGATGCACGGCGACATCGGTCGCGCGAGACGAATATCTGCGGCGTTTTTCGCCATCATCCCGTCCTTGGGTTCAAGCAGTGGAATGCGTTGAATTATGGGGTTTCGTCACCTATTCTTCAAACCGTTTTCAACACTTGCATGCCGGAGAAGCAACGCAATGAAAAATCCCCTTGACAGCGTCGGCTCCACAATCACGCTCGGCGTGTTGTTCGCCATCATCGTGATGGTGCTGCCGCAAACCCCGGGCGGCGAATTCAACCAACTTGGCCTCGGTCGCTGGGCACACATCGTGACCGGCATTTTCTGGATCGGCCTGCTCTACTACTTCAATGTCGCACAGATTCCGGCACTCGCGGCGGCCAACGCCGACACCGGCGGCCCCGGCGGCGCCGGCATCATCAAGTACGTCGCGCCGCGCGCGCTGCTCTGGTTCCGCTGGATGGCGCTCGCCACCTGGCTGACGGGCGGCTGGCTGCTCGGTGCTCGCTTCGTCGATGCCTTCACGCTGCAGGAAGGCAGCGTGGTCATCGGCATCGGCGCGTGGCTCGGCACCATCATGCTATTCAACGTTTGGGTACTGATTTGGCCGAACCAGAAAAAGGTCATCGGCATCGTCGAAGCCACGGCTGAAGAAAAGGCGAAGGCCCGTCGCACCGCGACGCTCGCTTCGCGCACCAACTTCCTGCTCTCGTTCCCCATGCTGCTCTGCATGGGCGGTTCGGCACACGGTCTGCCGTTCTGATCACGCCGGCGCGCGGCGGTCCCCGTTCGGGATCGCCGCGCCGCCCTAGTTCAGCACTCCGATCGGAGGCTGATACCGGATTACTTTGGAAGGATTTCCGCGCGCGATGCAATCGCTCGCCGGCATCCCTTCGACCAAAAACCACTGCTCGTCGCTCGATTCGCCGACGAGCTGCCGCGGGTTGGCCGCGAAGCAGCGCTCGAGATAATTCTCCGACACCAGCAGCACGCGTTTATCGCCGCCCGCGAGCCAGCGCGCGGCATCGAAGGCCTCCGCATCACCCTCGCGCCAGCGGGCGTGCCCGAAATTGACCACTTCGCGATCGAGATAGAGCAAGTACTGCTCGCGGTACGCGAGCAAGCCGAGTTCCGCATCGCGTGGCACCTGCGCCAGCATCTGCCGCACGAAGGTCGACGCCGAGCGTTCGCCGTTGATTTGCGGCGCGATACCCAAGCCCCACGTTACCGTCAGACAGACCAGCACCAGCGGCCAGGCCAGAAGCGGCCGCAAGCGCAGTGCCAGGACCCAGGCGATCGTGCCCGCGATCGCAAACGCGTACACGGGCCACAGCGATACCAGAGTACTGCCGTCGATCAATTCTTTGACGACGCCCACTCCGAGCAAGGCTCCGGCCGCCACCAGCACACCGGGCCCGAGTAGCAGCAGCGCAAGCACGAGCGACAACCGCTGCACCGAGCGACGCGCGAAGAGTTGCGGCAGATGCGGCGCCGCCGCCATGATGAGCGCCGGCAAAGCAGGCAGCACGTAGACCCCGCGCTTGCCGGTGCTCAAGCTGAAGAAGGCGATGACGAGCAGCGCCCAAAGCAAGGGCAGCCATATGGCCATCCGCCGCTCGCGCCAGTCGTCGCGCCAGCGCGGCACCAGCCAAAAGAGCAACGCACTCAACGGCAACCATAGCGCCGGGATCACCTCGACCAGGTAGTAATACCAAGGCCGGATGTGATGCCAAGCCTGCGCGTAACGCGTCACTGTCTGCTTGAAGAGCAACTCGTCGCGATAGGCAATGAGCTCGGGACTGCCGACGTTCGCCACGTGAAGCAGCATCGGCACCAGCCAGAGCAGGATGGTGCAAAAGAATACGACCGGCACCTGCCACCACGTCGCACGCGGGACGGTTGTGTTCCCGAAACGCTGCGCGAGCAACGCTGCCAGCGGCAGCAACGCGAGCGTCAGAAAACCCACGGCCTTGTCGATGACGCCCAGCCCTGCCGCCAATGCGCCGATGAGGGCAAATACCGCAGGCGCCCCGAGCAGCAGATGTCGCAGCAATCCCCAGAGCGCGAGCGTACAAAAGAAGATCAACGTGGCATCGATCTGCGCGCCGCGCGTGGTCATGACGTAATGCACGCAACACACGAGCGTGATCGCGGCGAGTCGTGCGGCCTCGCGCCCATGCAGTCGCCGAAGCAGGTCGTACACCAACCAGAGCGTGCCGAGCGAAGCGAGCATCGACGGTAAAAGAAATCCGGCACGCAGCGAGCCGGTCAAGGAATAACCGATCGCCATCAACCAGAAATGCAGCGGAGGCTTGTCCTGATAGAGATCACCGCCCGCATGCGGAATGAGCCAGTTGCCGCTGCGCAGCATGTCGAGCGCAACGCTCGCGAAGCGCGGCTCGTCGGCGGGCCAGGGATCGCGTAGTCCAAAGCCCACGAAAACGATCAACACGAACCACAGGCCGATCCAGCCGAGATCGACGAGTGTGGCGCGCGCGTCGGCCCTCACGCGTCGGCCTGCTGCCGTCCGGTGCGGATGAGATAGAGATTGCGCAAATAGACGACCAGCCCGAGACCCTGACCGGCAATGAAAACCGGGTCTTGCTTGTGGATCGCGTAGGCAAGCAGCGTTGCACCACCGGCGAGACTGAAGTACCAGAAAGCCTGCGGGATGATGCTGCGCTTGATGCGCTCGCTCGCGATCCATTGCACGACGAAGCGCATCGAGAACAGCGCTTGGCCGACAAAGCCCACCAGCACCCAGATCAAAGTATCGTTCTGCATTGCCATCCCCGAAGAAATGACCGGCAAGCCATAGATTCGCGCTTTAGTCCTCGCGGATCTGCAACCCGGGTCGGAAGCGACGGCGCAACCACATCACGCCGAAGATGTCGACGATGCCTACCCAGAGGCGATCGAAAAGTCCGTATTTGGAGGTACCGCGCGCCCGCGGTCGATGGGCGACCGGCACCGACACCACCCTCGCCCCCGCACGCAGAAAGAGCGCCGGCAGGAAGCGATGCATGTGATCGAAGCGCGGCAACTCGAGAAACTGCGCGCGCTGCATCACCTTGATGCCGCAACCGGTGTCCGGCGTGCCGTCACCGAGCAGCCAACCACGAACCCCGTTCGCCACCCGCGACTGCGCGTGTCGCAACCACGTGTCGCGACGCTGCACGCGATTCCCCATGACCAGTTCGGCCACAAACCGCGAGTCGTAGAGCTTCGGAATGTCGGCCGGATCGTTTTGCCCATCGCCATCAAGAGTCGCGATCCATTCGGCGCGCGCATGACGTACGCCCGAGCACACGGCAGCGCTTTGACCACTGCGAAAGGAGTGCCGCAACAGCCGCAACTGCGGAATACTGTCGCGCAGCTCGCGCACGGCGTCGGCGGTACCGTCCGTGCTGCCGTCGTCGACGAACAAAATCTCGAAGGCTTTACCCTGCAACGCCGCCACGATCTCGCGGGCCAATGGCCCGACGTTGTCGACCTCGTTGCAAACGGGAATGACCACCGAGATTTCGGGGGTCTGGCTCGAAGCGGCTACGGACATGGAGGCGCATTGTCCGCGATGGCAGTGAGCACCACAAGAACGACAGGGTTCGCTCGCACGCTCAAGCTTGCAGATCGTCCTCGCGACGCAGGCGCCAGCGCTTGTGGGACCAGGGCCAATCAGCGGGCGACTCGTGAATCTGCCGCTCGACGCGCCGCGCATAGCGCTCGGTCAACTCGCCGGGCGCAAGGCGCTCGCCTCGCGCACGCAAGAGTTCGAACGAGGCCAGGTAGTGCCCACGCCGCGTGCGACGTAGCGCACCGAAGTACACCGGGTAGTCGAGGCTCGTCGCCATCACGTCGGCACCCATGAAAAAAGCGGTGTCGCGATTGAGGAAGCGAGTCCAGTGACGACGATCACTCGCCACGGGCTCCTGATCGGCCACCAAGGCGACGAGACGCGGTACTCGCCGACGCGCGATGAGCTCGCGCATCACCCGTTCCGACGGAATCATCTGCGCGCCGAAGCGACTGCGTAGCGCCAGCATCTGCCGATCGATCCAGCGATTTTTGAGCGGCTTGTAGGCCGCGTCGATGGGATAACCGAGATTGCGCGCAAGTCCGTGCAGCAACCACTCCCAATTGCACTGATGACCCACCACGAGCACGGCAGGGCCGCCCTCGGCGATGGCCGCACGCAGTACATGCAGATTGTCGAAACGCATGCGCCGATCGAGATCTTCGCCGCTGATGGACGCCGAGCGCACCACCTCGAACATCACGTCGCCGTAGCTGCGATAGAACTCGCGCCGCAAGGCCTCACGCGCGGCGAACGAGCGCTCGGGAAATGCGATGCGCAAACTTTCCTGAATGACCTTGGGTTTGTGCGGAACGACGTACCAGGAGAGCAAGGCGAAGAGCCGCGCGAGGGCGTGCAAGACCGGCAGCGGCAGCGCGCCGAGCGCGCGAACCCACCAGGACGGTCGGGGTACGGATACTTCGTGGCGCGCCATGTCTCGTGAATGTTACGCGGCGTACAATCGGGTCTCAATGCAGGAGCCCCTCGTCCCGTGAGCACCATTCATCTCATCCGCCATGGCCAGGCGTCTTTTGGTGCTGCGGACTACGATCGGCTGTCGAGCTTGGGCGAGCAGCAAGTGGAGCACCTGCGCGATCATTACGCGCGCATCCGCCAGCCCGTCGACGCCATCTACAGCGGCACCCTGAATCGCCAACGTTCGACCGCGGAGATTCTGGCCAAGCTGCACGGCGGCGAGCGCCGTGGCGGTGGCGGTGGCGGCAGCGACAGCATCCGAGAGCATCCGGCGCTCAATGAATACGATGCCGATATCCTGCTGCGAACGCACGCCGAACTCAGCGGCCTGCCGCTCGCGGCGCTGCGGGGCCCGGATGCGAAACCCGACCCGCGCGCCTTTCAGCGCCGGCTCGAACAGGCGGGCCGAGCGTGGATCGCAGGCGAACTCGATACTCTCGGTGTCGAGCCTTGGCGGGCCTTTCGCGCACGGGTTGCAGCGGGTCTCGAAGAAATCATGCGCAGCGAGGGTCGCTCGCGACACGTCCTCGTATGCAGCTCCGCCGGCACCATCGGCGCGGCCGTCGGCCACGTGCTCGGCCTCGACGACGAGGGCGCGCTCAAGCTGTCGTGGACGCTCTTCAATGCCTCGATCACGCGCATTCGCTATGACGATGCGCGACGCAATCTCGAAGTCTTCAATGCGGTACCGCATCTGGAGGCGCAGCCTGACCCGCGTCCGCTCGTGACTTTCCGCTGACCGCCGAGCGCTGCATCAACCACACGCAGGGCAACAGCACCGCGGGCATGAGCGAGAGAATCAGGTACTGATTCGAGTAGGCAATCACGAGCGCCTCGCGATACACGAGCCGCAGGGCCAAACCGATCGAACCCGGATCTTCCGCCACGACGCCATGAGCGATTTCGCGCAGCCGGTCCGCGTTGGCCGCGGCATCGATCGAGATGCCGCGCACCAGCATCGCCACGCCGATGCTGCTGCCGAGGTTGCGCGCCAGCACCATGAGCGCTGCGCCATCGGTACGATGGATCGGCGCCAGCGTCGTGAAGGTCAAGGTATTGAGCGGCACGAAGATCAGCCCTAGCCCCACACCCTGCAGCAGCAACCAGCCGGTCAAGACGTTGGCGGGCACGTCGGCCGGCAACCACGCGAAGGCGAGCAGCCCCACGGTGTTGAGCACGCAGCCCAAAGAAAACGCCATGCGTAAATCGATCAGTGGTCCGATGCGACTCAAGGCCAACATCGAGACGATGAGTCCGAGGCCGCGCGGCGCCATCAGAATACCGGCATCGACGACCGAGTAGCCCTGCACTTCCTGCAGGAATTGCGGCAGCAACACCATGGCGCCCATGAACGGCCAACCGACGAGAACCGACATCGCGACGCCGAGCACCAGATTACGGTCACGCAGCAACGCACCGGGGAACAGCGTGCGACGCCCCGTCCTCGAGTGGACGACGAACATGTAGGCCGCCAGCACGCCGACGGCGACCTCGATGACGATTTCGGGGGAGTCGAACCAGTCGAGTTGCTGACCGCGATCGACGGCGAGTTGCAGCGTGAGGATGCAGGTGGCCAGCAACGCGAACCCGAAACGATCGAACGATCGCGGGTTGGACTGTGGCGGCCCCCGCAGGGTGCTGAGCAATCCCGCGAGCGACAAGGCGACCACCGGCATGTTGATGTAGAACACCGATCGCCAGCCAAAGTTTTCGGTCAACCAGCCACCGAGCCATGGACCCACCACCGGACCGACCATCACGCCCATGCCGAAGAGCGCAAATACGCGCGCCTGCTGGCCTGGCGGATAAGCCGCCTGCATTGCGGTCTGGCTGAGAGGCAGCAGACCCGTGCCGCAGAGCCCCTGCATGAAGCGCGCGATCACCAGCGTCTCGATGTTGGGCGCGAGACCGCAGAGCACCGAGGAGACGCCGAAGCCCGCCACCGCGAGCATGAAGCTGCGTCGTAGACCGAGTCGCGCCTCGATGGCACCGAGCGCCGGCAGCGCGACGGCGCTCGCGATGAGATAGGACGTGAGCACCCAGGCCACCTGCTCGCGCGTCGCCGCGAGCGAGCCCTGCATCACGGGCAAGGCCACGTTGGCCACCGTGGTGTCGATGGCGTAGAGCAGCACGGCGAGCATCGTGCTCAGCGACAACAGCGTGCGCTGACTGCGCGCCGATGCCGCCTCGGTCATCGACGCCACCTCGACCATCAAAGTCGACCGACGAGCCGCGTGAATCGATTGCCGGCGCTGTGATCGACCGCGACCACCGCACTCGTGCCGGCGCGTAGCGGCAAGCCCTGCGGGCCGTCGTCGATGGCGATACGCACCGGCACGCGCTGCACCACCTTCACCCAGTTGCCCGACGCGTTTTGCGGCGGCAGCATCGCGAACTCGGCGCCGCTCGCCGGTGAGATGGTGTCGATGTGGCCATGCCACTCGGCATCGGGATAGCTGTCGATATGGATGGATACCGGCTGACCCGAACGCAGCAATCCCAGCTGCGTTTCTTTGAAATTGGCTTCGATCCAAAGATTTTCCGAGCGCACGAGCGTCAGCAGACTCGCCCCGCGTCTTGCCATCACCCCGCGCTCGGGCAATTTCACGACCCGACCGCTCTCGGGCGCGACGATCAGCGCGCGTCGCAACTTGAGCCGTGCGACTTCGAGATCGGCACGAGCTTCCATGACGCTTGGGTGCGCCTCCGGTCGACCTTCGAGCGCTGGCCCGAGTCGTACCTTCAACTCGGCGATTCCCTGCTCGATCACCCGCAGGCGCCCTTTGGCCTGCATGGCCTCGTGCTCCGCGGCATCGAAACGCGATGCGGGCACCATGCGTGCAGCGACGAGCTCACGTTGACGCTCGAGCTCGCGACTCGAGTAGCGGATCTGCTCTTCGGCGAGCGCGCGTTCGTCGTTGCGCTGCTCGAGCTGCTTGCGCGCCGCCGCCAGTTGCTCGCGCACGGCGACGAGACGCGCCTCGGCGCGACGTTCGTCGATTTCGGCCGATTCGGGATCGAGCTTGAGCAGGACCTGCCCGGCCTCGACACGCGCGTTCTCTGCCACCAAAACCTCGGTGACCTGTGCCTCGATCTCTGGTTAGAGAGGTACCAGGTCGGCTTTGACGTAGGCGTTGTCGGTTTCGACGTAGCGTCCACCGAGCGCCCACACCGCAAGCCCCGCCGCGACCGCCGCCAGCGGCACTCCCCAAAGCAGCACCGCGCGCAGCGTCGAACCTTTGCCGGACTCGTTCATCATTTCTCCTCGAGGTCGAAGGCTTGCATGCCGCTCGACAGTGACATCAATGAATTCTTCAAGGTTTTTCGATCGCCAAGCGACATACCGTCGCAGGCGTCGGCAATGATTTCGTCCAGCGTCCTCCAGACGCGCTCGACGCCGGCCTCGCCCGCCTTGGTCAGGAAAATCTTCAGTGCACGGCGATCCGCGGGATCGCTCTCGCGGCGCAGCATCTTGCGTTGCTCGAGACCATCGACCACGCGCAACACGGACATCGACTGCACCTCGAGTGCACCCGCGAGCGCCTTGAGACTGGCACCCGGCCGCACCGCGAGAAACACGAGACAGCGCGCCTGCGAAGGCGTTAGCTCGAGCCGCGCGGCGCGCCGACCGAACTCCTGCCGTAGCCGCTTGGCGACGTCGTGGATGAGAAAAGCGAGGTGGCCCCGCGGGTTGTCGCTGGACATGCCGCGCAGTCTATTCGAAAGCCAGGCTGATAGAAAGCCTTGCTTATTAATTCAGGGTCATGACGCCCCTCAGGCGGCCGCTTCACCCACCCCTTCGAGCCGATCCTCAATGTCGGAATAAAGACCCTGCAAACGCTGCAGCGTCGCCTCGTCGGCTTTCCACATGCCGCGGCCGTTGGCCTCGATCAGGCGACCGATGACGTTGCGCGCCGCCTGCGGGTTCGCGGTCTCGAGCCGACGGCGCATTGCCTCGTCGAGGACGAAGGTCTGTGCGGCACTCTCGAACATCCAGCCTTCGGCCGTACCGAGCGCACCCCAACCGACAAGATGCGTGAAACGGTTACCGATCTCCGCGGCGCCGCTATGACCATGCGCCAACATGCCCTCGTACCACTTGGGATTGAGCAGTTTGCTACGCGCCTCGATCTGCAACAGTTGCTGCGAGCCGTTCAACTTGACCTCGCCGGTGAACGACTCGGCATAGGACAGCGATACCGTCGAACCGCGGGCACGTTGCGCCGCGAGCTGCATCGCGCCGCTATGTCCGTAGTAGTGGGTCATGTCGGTGAGCCCGTACTCGACCGAGTCGATGGCCTGAAACACATGATCGACCGTCCCAAGCAGGCCGCGCAGCACTTCGGGCGCCGCTGCGCCGTTACGACCGCCCCCCGCCGTGTGACCGTTGCGGCGCTGATAGAGATCGGCGAGCTGATCGCTGTCGTCCCACTGGCTTTCTTCGATGACCTCATCGACACCGGTACCATACAAACCCGGTGCCTGCGTGAAGATGCGCGCCGTCGCCTCTTCGACCGATCGTCCTTGCGCGATCAGGGCATCGGCGTTGGCGCGCAGATAATTTTGATCGGCTGGCTCGTCGGCCCGCGCCGCCCTGCGAAAAAGATCGTCGAGCAGATCGAGACTCATCTGAAAGGTGTCGCGGAAAATCGACGAGACGTCGAGCAGCACGTCGATGCGTGGACGCCCGAGTTCTGCAAGCGGTTGCAGTGCATACCGGAAGATCTTGCCCTGACCATCGCGCTCGGGCTCGGCACCGACGAGCGCCAGCACCACACCGAGGCCCTCGCCTTCGCTCTTGATGGTGTCCATCGCCCACAGCGCCTGCGCGACGGTACGTGGCAGCACGCCGTGCTCTGCACGATGCCGCTCGAGCAACAGGTCGGCCATGCGACGTCCACGCTCGAGCGCGACGTCGGTAGGCAGCCGCCAAGGGTCGATGCCGTGGATGTTGCGCCCGCTCGGCAGTGCTGCAGCCCCGGCGCGCACCGGGTCCGCACCGTAAGCGGGACGGATATACCCACCTTCGAGCGCATGGACGACGGCATCGAGTTCTTCGCTGCAGCGACCGAGACCGCCCACGATCGCCCGCCCTTCGGCTAGATAGTGCCCCAGGTCATCGGGCGCTTTCGTGCCGACGATATCGAACCAAATTCGCGCGGCATCTTCGCGAGCAAAGATTGCGCGCTCGATGAGCGCCTCGCGCAATACGCGCATCCGCGCGACGGGCAAGCCGAGCGCCTCGAGGCGGTGCCGCAGCCCTGTTCTGCCACCACGCGAAATGTCCATTGCAGCGTCGACGAGAGCACTTGCCCGCTGTCGCTCGGGCGAACTGCCGAATACGTGCAAGCCATCGACGATCAGTCTCTCCTCGAGCTCATCGAGTCGTTGCGTGAGGCGCTCGCGGTACGCCGCATCACTTTCTGCGGGCTCGCGCACGAGCTCGGGCAAGGCACCATCGAGTGCATCGCTCGGATCGTCGAGCCGACTGCGCGCCTGAGCGAGCTGTTTGTAGAGACCGGCGCGCGCATACGGCGGAATCGCATGACTGATGACCGTCGCGTAGCCACGTCGCCGCGCGATGGCTGCCTCTGCCGGATTGTTGAGCGGATAGAGATAAAGATGCGGCAGCGCACCAAGCAACAGATCAGGCCAGCAATCGCCCGTCAACGCCGCCTGCAGCCCGGGCATCCACTCGGCCGTGCCATGCATGCCGACGTGAATGACGGCATCGGCTTTGAAGCCGTGCTTCAGCCAAGAGTAGAACGCGGCATATTGATGATGCGGCGTGAAGCTGCGATCGAAGAGGAGTTTCATGGGATCGCCGGGAACGCCCATCGGCGGCTGCAGACCGATCACCACGTTGCCGAATTCGAGCACGTCGAGACGAATCGCCTCACGCCCCGCAGGCGCGATGTCGCCCGGCGCATTACCCCAGTAATCATCGATGCGCCCGGCGGCGCGCGCACCCAGCCAGCGACGAAAATCGCTCACGGCTACCGCGCGAGCACTCTCGCCGCGACCGAGGCCCTCGAGACGCGAGATGAGATCGCCGGTATCGAGTGGCGCTCGACCGATCGAATAGCCCTCGGCCTTCAGACGCTTGAGCAGCGCCGTGACCGAGGCGGGAACGTCCAACAGCGCGGCCGTCGCCGCTTTGCCGAGACCCGGCGGAAAGTCGTAGAGAACGATGGCCACGCGCTTCTCGGCGGCGCGCTGCTTGCGCAGGCGCACCCAGCCCTCGACCTGGTCGACCGCTCGCTCGATGCGATCGGCCACCGCGACCAGTTCCCCTTCTTTGATCGCACCGAGCGCCACGGTGCTCGCCGCACCATCCATCTCGGGCAAGTCGTACATCACGACCGCCTGCATCGAGTGCACGCCGCGCTCGTGCCACTCGGACTCTTCCTGCATCAACAAAGGTTGTGCGACCAGATAGGGCACGTCGAGCTTGGCGAGCAAGTCCGCGGCGGTCTCGTGGTAATGACCTGGCTTCGTGGACGAGGCCGGTCCGCCGACGACCGAGAATCCCATGGTCGACACGAACGCATCGATCGGCAGGTCCGCGAGCCACTCCCGCACCGCCACGTGCGCTTCGATACCCGAGACGAAGATCGGCAGCGTCGCGAAGCCGCGCGCTTCGAGCGCCTGCAACAGCTCAGCCAAATAGCCGAGCCTTTGCACGACGTGCTTGCGCATGCCGAGCACCGCGATCAGCGGCTGACCCTTCTTGTAGTGACCGTGGCGACTCGCCCACTTCAAATATTCATCGGGCGTCGCGAACAACGAACCGCTGCGCGCATCGAAGCAGCCCATGGTGGGGATCACCGCAACCGGCGCGACCTCGAGCGCTTGTCCGCACACATCGCGCAGGATGAGCTTGACCATCTGCGTGATGTTCGAGGCATCGGGCTGATTCCAATAAAGGTTGACGCCGAGCCACGCACGAAACCCTGCCATTTTCTTCGGAATCAGCGGCAGCATTTTCGCCGCGACCTTGACGAGCTTGGTGTAGGTGTAGAGCGCATCCTCGTCACGACCGCGCGTCATGAGTCGCATCAAAACTTTGATGATCTTCGGCGCCTCGCTCTTGCGCTCCTTGAAGCGATGCTCGAGCACGCGCGTGAGCGCCATCACCTCGGGCATGCTCTCGTAGGCGAATACCGCGGTAGCTTTGGAGTCCGCCAGCCGCGCCGCAAGCCAGTCGGCCTGCGAGCGCAGATTGATCAGGCTCATGAACACGACCTCGGAACTGGCGATGGCCTCGGCGAGCGCAGCATCGTCGCGATCGACGTGCGCATCGTTGAACCGCCGCAAGCGAACCGCAACGCCCTCGGCGGCAAGCTGCCGCTCGACCTCGTTCCAAGCCCCGGCGTTGAAGCGCTCTATTCCGACGACGAAGGTGATGTCGATCATGGCGGCCCCAGGACATCTTCGAGTTGACACTCGGATGTGTATTGGTATGTTGACACTCGATGGTACGGAGCAGGGACGCCGTACCGCAAGGTTCAGAAGTTCGTTGCCGTCCGGCCTGCGGGAAGCGGCCGTTCGATGGTTGGAGAGCAGATTTGCCGCCCGCGGTTAACCAGTTCCCGTTCACGGCCATCGTCGGCCAGGAAGAACTCAAGCTCGCGATCATGCTCGCCGTGATCGATCCGGCGATCGGCGGCGTGCTCATCACCGGCCATCGCGGCACGGCAAAAAGCACCGCCGTTCGCGCCCTCGCCGATCTGCTGCCACCGATGATGGTGGTCGAGGGTTGTCCCTACCAGTGCGACCCGGCCACGCCCTCGACGCTCTGCCCGCATTGCAGCGATCGCGCAGCGCGCGCTCCGAAGAAATCGATCAAGCGCGCGGTCCCGGTCGTCGACTTGCCCTTGGGCGCCACCGAAGATCGCGTCGCAGGCTCGGTCGACATCGAGCGCGCACTGATCGAAGGCGTACAAGCGTTCTCGCCGGGGTTGCTCGCCGCCGCGAATCGCGGTTTTCTTTACATCGACGAGGTCAACCTGCTCGAGGACCACCTCGTCGATCTGTTGCTGGACGTGGCCGCAAGCGGCGTCAACGTTGTCGAGCGCGAAGGACTCAGTATCCGTCACCCT
>Ga0129336_10000987_pt1 | contig 16942 bp, 12 predicted proteins | sample CPB6_02_DNA_FD_96878 | JGI IMG/M metagenome (GOLD analysis project Ga0129336, IMG submission 96878) | Freshwater to marine salinity gradient microbial communities from Chesapeake Bay, USA - CPBay_Sum_0.6_0.2_DNA | ecosystem: Environmental > Aquatic > Marine > Coastal | place: USA: Chesapeake... | reverse complement strand
TAGAAATTTTTATTCAGAAATCGGGTTTTTGTCATTTGACTCTAGCCTACAGAAAAAACCCGAAAATTGAATAAAAACGGTGTCCAGACCAAGTCTTATGCCCCAGAACTTTACATTAAAAAAAAATATCTAGATTTTAATATATGGACGGATTTTATATGGAATTACTCAAGGCAGAACCAATCAGCCCCCTAATGGCTAGATACCTTAACTTTTTACAAAAAATAGAATTTAAACCAAAGGTTATTTATGACATTGGGTCATACAATGGAAACTGGATGGATTTCGCTAAACACATATTTCCTGATGCTAGAGTTATCGGTTTTGAAGCACTTAATTTAGACTTTCTAGAAAATAATAATAGACACGAAACTTATAATGTATGTTTAGGAGATGAAGACGACAAAGAAGTAAAATATTGGCACTTACCACAAACTAAACGAATTAGTTCTTACTATAAACCTCATTTGGCTGATGATAACTTATGGTCTGATATGACAACCAGAACATTAAGTAGTTTTTCTGATGACGCTGGACTACCTGAACCTGATTTAGTTCATATTAATACTTGTGGATCTGAAATGGATATTATCAAAGGTGCTGAAGATATTATTAAACACGCAAAATATTTAATTGTTAATTTACAAAATAATGATACATACAAAGAAGCACCACAAGCCAATGTAGTTGGTCCTTACATTCAATCACTTGGATTTGAAATTAAAGATATTCTTGATTGTAATGGAACGCCTATGATTGATTATGTTTTTGAAAATAAGAACCTATAAAAAATATTTAATACATTATATATTTTCTAAACGATATTATATAATGTCCCATAGTAATACTAGACCCGTAGGTGGTGCTGTTGATACAGACCATCTCTATTATAATATCACTCTTTCTGATGATAATAGTAATTCATATGTTGATAATAGTGGAAATATTCTTACTTATAATGTTCAACAATCTAGTCAAGTTTTTAGTTTTACCCAAACAAGATTATTACCTTATTTATCTAAACCAGATGACTATAATGTTTCTGTTATTAGATTTACTATTGATAGTCCTAATTTACCAATTCTAGCAGTTCAACCAGTTGTAGGTCAAAATGATTTTAATAAATTAATCTATTCTATTGGAATTAGAGATACTAGTGGAAATATATACCAAACAAATCTTGGTTATTATGCTCAAGACCAAAATTTAAGTTTAGTTCCACCTCCTCCAATTAGACCTTCTTATATTAATCCAACACTTCCTTACTATTATGTCTATAATTATGAATTCTTTCTATCATTAATTAATATCGCATTTGAAGCAATAATTGGTGAAAATTATCCATTAGGCACACCAATCCCTTATATGTATTTTGATGTTAATACTAAATTATTTTCTTTAGGTGCTGAATTAAATGCTTATAGAACTAAATTAGATGGAACAGCATTAGGAACATTTGAAATATTTTTTAGCACTGAATTATATAGTCTCTTTTCATCATTACCTGCTCATTATGTAGGAAATACAATTGGTGATTTATTAGATTATAGAATGGTCCTTTATACTGGAAGTGATTTAGCATCATCAACACAACCATATGTAACAAATGTAAGATATAATACATTATCTCAAACAAATGATGTCTATGCTACTCAAGATTATTCAACCTTACCTATTTGGTCACCAGTTACTGGTATATTCTTTAAAACATCTATATTACCAACTGCTCCTGAAAATATGGCTACCCCTGTTGTTTATCAAGGTGGAATTAATATAAATGCTTTTAAACAAAATGCTGAAATATTGAATGTGTTAGCCGACCATTATACACAATTAGATATAGGAACAGAATATAAACCTTATATTTATTATGAACCAACAGGAGAATATAAATTAACTGAATTATATGGTGAAAAACAGTTGGATGCTATTGATATAAGTATGTTCTGGAGAGATAATTTTGGTAATCTTATACCATTTTATCTTGGTATAGGATGTTCTGCTACAATTAAAATAATGTTTAGAAAGAAGACATTTAACTCAGAAAAAGAATAAATATTAAGATTTTTTATCTAACTTATCTTAATGCCTATTTATGCTAATAATACTGTCGCTGGTGTCCCTAGCACATCAGAACTTTACTACAATATATATGCTAAGAATAATAACACTCAATTTGACACTAATGGAAATCCTGTAGCAGGTAATGTTTCTGTTCCATTAGTCTTTGATGAAACAAGAGCACAACCATATATTGATTTTCCTGCTGATTATGAAATGTCTGTTATTAATTTTCAATCAGACACAAATAATATTCCTGTATTTATCGCTGAACCTGTCGCTGGTGCTAATGATATTAATAAAACAATTTATTATGTTTCAATAACAAATTATGATGGAACTACTGTCTATACTAAATGTGTTGAATGGGTTCCTCAAGATTTAACTGCTCCTGTTCCTCCTTCACCAGTTCCTGTTAATTATACATCATTTCCTTATTATTTCTGTTATTCTTATGATTATTTTATTCAATTAATTAATCAAGCACTAGCATCAATTTCTCCAACAACAAACCCTCCTTTTTTAACAATTGATGATAATAATAATATTTGTCTCAAAGCTCCAAAAACAGAATATTTTACTGGATATAATGGTTTTTGTGGTCCTTCTGGTTGGCAAGTTTATTTTAACACTGAACTTTACAGTCTTTTTTCTTCTTTAAATGCTGTTAAAGAACAGAATGCTGAAGATTATAGAGTTAATTTAAATTACAGGATGATTTTTTATGAAAACCCATCTGGTCTTAATACTGAAGAAATTTATACTGATTTAACTGCTGTTCCAATTACTAGCGGTAGTTCTTTCACTGCTCTAGTTAATAGATGTGAATATTCACCTGTAGCATTCTGGAACCCCGTTGAATCTATCCAATTCTGGGTCTATCAATTATATGTAGCCCCTGAACTTTTTGGAACTAATTCTGTTTATCAAAATAATCCAACTGCTGACCAATACTATTTATTAACAGATTATAGTGCCGAATCACTTAAAATAGGAACAGAACTACATCCAAGTATTTATTATGAACCAATCGCCGAATATAAGTTTTCAAGTTTATTTGGTATTCAACCATTAACTACAATTAAAATAGTCGTAAATTGGAAAGATAAATGGGGAATTACCCATCCATTATTACTTGAAGCAGGTGGGGTAGCATCAATTAAAATCCTCTTTAGAAAAAAAATTATGCTTTAAAAAATTAACAATATATAATTTCTAAATGATATTATATAATGTCAAATGCTTTTTTAAATATAGATTTAAAAAAGCAATTTAGTATTATTTATTTTCTAAGAGAAAATATATAATGTCATTACTTGTCAATAATAGTTCAAATTTGTCACATATTTATTATAATCTTTATTTATATAATAATACCACTAGTTATGATGCTAATGGAAATACAGTAGCAACTAGTTTGGCTATTCCATCGTATTTTTATCAATCAAGATTAAATCCATATTTAAATACCCCTTCTGATTATAATGCTACCATAACTTATTTCCATTTAGATTCAAATTCATTACCTGTTCAAATAGTTCAACCTAAATTAGGTAAATCATATACTGTATTACCTACTAGTCCTGCTGGTTATAATTTAGAAGGTTTTGAAACAGTCTATGAAATCAGGTTAGAATTTACTCGTCCTAATCCACCGTCTCATTTTTCAATTACAGAAGTTTTAACTTATCCAATTTATTGGAAACCAGCAGATTCAAATATAGAATTACCACCTCAACCAATTACAAAAAGTCAAATCAATAAAGAATATTTTTGGAACTATTCATATCAATATTTTTTAGATATAGTTAATACTACATTAAATTATATGATGGATACCATTACACACGGACATCAATATAGACAACATTTTCCATTTTATCAATATAATCCTGCTGATGGTAAAATAAAATTTAACGCACCTTTAGCATTTCAAACAACATTAGATGGGTCTCCAGTCGCATCTCCACGAAATCTTAAGATATTTTTAAACGAAGCATTATATGAATTACTTGGTAGTTTTCCATCGTTATATGATGGTAATTATTATCAATTATTAATTTATCCCGATGCTGATAATACTAATGTTATTCCCATTTACACAAAATTAAATCTAAATCCAAATCAACGAGAAAACTATATTAGTATGTGTCAAGAATATACTACCACACAATTATGGAACCCTGCTATTTCCATCGTTTTTACTACGACAAGATTAAATGTAGTTAATGAAATAATCGCTAATCCATATATTACTGGTCCTACTCCTAAAATATTAAACAGTAATGCCGACACATTAAATATTCTATATGAATACAATTTAGCAAGAAGAAATGAGATAACCATAAATAATTTCACTAGAGCAGAATATAGATTAGCCAATTTATTTGGAATTGAACCAACTAGAGATTTACAATTATCTATTTTCTGGAAAGACGAATATGGTGACCTACATCCTTTCCTGTTGGAATATGGTAGTGGAGTAAATATAAAAATAATGTTTAGAAATAAAAATTTTGTGTAAAGAAATTCGGATAATTATAAAAAAATAATTATTTTAATTTATTTTTTTCTAGGTTTATAATATATAATGTCCGCAGATTTTGAAAAAGTCTTAGTTAAGGATCCCCGTCTCGATGTATCCGACTCTATTAAATATGCTGTTATTAAGGGTGGTCAAAATGTTACCTGTTCTCCTTATAGAGCAATTTCTCAAACAAATTCTCAATTAGTCTTCAACATTCAAGTTCCATCAGAACAAACCATAATTGACAGAAGGGTGCTCTTACAAACTAATTTAAAACTTCAAATTCTAACCACTAATCAATCTGATGGTGCTGCTACTGGTTGTTATTATGGTATTTACTCTGCTCTCGCTTCATTCCCTCTCCACCAATTATTTACTGTTATGTCAGCAACTATTAACAATAACACTGTCAGCATTAACATTCGTGATGCTCTTCCAGTTATTACTCGTCTCTTATGTTGTGAAGATTTAGTTTGGTATAACGGAACTACTCCTACATTTGTTGATAATTTCGCATCATATACTCCTCAATGGGGTGCTGGATGGACACTTAACGGATCAAATGGTGCTATTTGGGGAACTGATGATACCCATATGCCTAAGAGAGGAACACACCCTGTAACTGATTATAGTTATAAATCAACTAATGTTGGTCTTAGTGAAACATTTACTTGGTTTATCACTGAACCTCTTTTACTTTCTCCTTTCCTTTTCAGTAATGTAAAATCAAACAACCAAGGATTTTATGGCATACAAAATATGAACTTTGTCCTCAATGTTGGTAATACAAGTCGTGTTTTTAGAGGTTTAACTGGTAATGGTGTCGCTCCTACATATGATTTACCATCACCTCCAGTTTTAACAAGTTACTTAGATGCTTCAGGAAATTTACAATCTAATAATAAATTAGACTATATTACTGCTGTCCAACCAGTAGATGGAACAGGTAACTTATTCTCTGATACAACTCTATTGTTTAACTTCTTGACTCCTCATCCTTCAGATTTATTACCAGCACGCAACATCGTCTCCTTTTATGAATTACCAAGATATATTACCCCTGTAAATTTTACAGAAGAAGGAAAAGCCGCAGATCCTATTCCTAAATATACAGGATCAGGAACAAATGAAAGTCCTTATGTAGGTGGTCCTTATGTAATGAAGAAAAGTGTTAAAAGCACTGTCAGAACAAATACTCTACAACTCAACCAAATTCCTGATAAACTCATTATTTATGTTAGAAAATCAAGTGGATTACAATCTTGGGGTGATGCTGATGTCGCTCTTCCAATAGATACAGTCACAATCAACTTCAATAACAATTCTGGTATCTTAGCAAGTGCCACTTCACAACAATTATGGCAAATGTCGCGTGATAATGGTTTAACTTCATCTTGGTTAGAATGGCAAGGATTTGAACTTACCACTGTTGCTGAAGATACTTCAGGTAACTTAACACAACAACCTGTATTACCAGCCAACAATACTTCTTATATACAATCAAATGCCTCTGTTGGTTCATACCTTGTTTTAGAATTTGGTAAAGATATTCAATTAACTGAAGATTTCTATGCTGCTGGTTCATTGGGTAACTTTAACATCCAAGTTCAATTAGTTGTTTATAACAATAGACCTTATGATATTAACGGTTCAAATGATACTTCTAAATTTGAAATTGTTATGATTACAATGAACTCAGGTGTATTCGTCTGCGAACGCGGCACCTCATCGACTTATACTGGAATTTTAACAAAGCAAGATGTATTAGAAGCATCTCAACAAGATCACTATACTCACGACGATGTTGAAAGACTAGTTGGTGGTGGTTTCTTTGATAAGATTAAGTCTGGTGTATCTAAATTGGCTTCTAAAGGTAAGGATATGGCTATGGCTCACGGTAAGGAATTACTCAAGAAACACGGTAATAAATTACTTGAAAAAGGTAAGGAAATGGCATCTGAACACGGTAAAAAATTACTTGAAAAATACACTTCTTAAAAAATTATTAAAAATAATTTTCATTGAGAACACATCATAAAAAATTATTAAAAATAAATAGATATAATATATTAAATTTTATCTATTTGTTTTCACCAATTACTTCATTTGATTCTTGTCTATTAAGATTTGGTTTATCTTCTTCAAGAACCATTTTACAACTCTTACAACATTCTGAATTACATTTTATTCTGTGGTTATTAAAATATTTATATAATAAATATATTGAACCAAATATTACTCCTGTCATACTTCCACCTGCTACATATGAAAAAACATTATCCATTAATTAGATAAAGAAAAAATAATTATAAAATAAATTCTAATTATAATATATATAATGCCGTATAATAATGACTACAACAGAAACATAGCCGCACAAATTAACTACATCAACAAACGCTATATCGCTATGTGTGATGCCACTGGTCAAGGAACTATCAATTATCGTGTAGGTATGGATGACTCTGGTTTTGTTGGTTCTGGTAAAGGAAGTAAAAGGTTTAAAGTAGATGAATATGAAAGTGATTCTGATGAATCAGTTGAATCAGTTGATTCAGTTGAAGGTCATACTTCGGATAAATCCTCGTCAGCCTTGTTAAAACAAGGAGGATGTTCATCTTGTCACGGTGGTGCTATTCTTGGTCTTCAAGCAGGAACTGTTCTTGGTGGTCCTAAAGTAGCAAAGAAAACACATAGAGAATTAGTAACTAAATCATCATTAGGTGCTCCTCTTGATGAAATGAAATTAACTGAAGCAGTTAAAGTTATTGATACTGCTATTAATAAACCTACACCTGCTGAATTAATGAAACAAAAACAAGAAGCACAAAAACAATCTCCTGCTCAAGCAGGTGCTCCAATCGCTGGTATGCCACCCCCTCCAATGTCTGGTTCAGGTAATGCCGTTATTGGTGGAACCGCATTAGGTTTAACTTATCCTTATAGTTTTGGAACTAATATGCCTCCTCCTAATTTATATTATGTTCCTTCTAATAAATCAAAATTAACAAATGCTATTAGACCACCTGAAGGTTCTGTTTATAAGGCTGGTAAATTCGTATCCGTTAGAGATAATGGTGATTTTGGTAGTTTTACATTTAGACACGATACTAGTTCTGAAAGTGAAAGTGATTATGAAACAAGTTCTGAAGAAGAAGAACAAACTGGGGGATATTGTAACTCAACACCTGCTCCTATGGTTGGTCAAGGAAAAAAAGAAGAAATAAATCCGATGTCAAATCCAAATTTAATGTTAAAGAATTTAAGAGAAGGAGATGGTCAAGATCAAGCATTCCAATTTAGAGTTATTTTTGAAAAATGTATGAATGCTGCTTTAAGATGTGACGATGAAGAAGAAAAAGAAAAATATCTAAAATTAGCAGATAAAGCAAGACAGATTGTTGAATTACACGATATGGAAGGTGGTGGTTTATTAGGAGCAATATTCAAAGGTGCTAAAGCCGTAGCAAAAGCAACATCAAAAGGAGCAAAAGCAGCAGCAAAAGGAGTAGCAAAAACAGCATCTAAAGTAGGAAAAGTTGGAAGAATGGCAGTAAAGAAAGGTGCTAAAGCGATTAAACAAGGTGTCAAAAAACTAGATGCTGGTGATGTATTAGATATGGCTTCAACTGGTTATCATTTATATAATGCTTTTTCTCAACCTCAAGAAGAAGCACCTGTTGAAGAAGAATATGATGAAGAAGACTATGAACAAGAATATGGTGAAGAAGAAGCACCAGAAGAAGAAAAGAAAGAAGAAGAACCAGAAGAAGAAGAAGATATTTATGGAAATAAAAAATCAACATCAACAACAAAGAAACCAGTATCTGGGTTCGCATCAGCACAAGAACAAAAAACTGTAGGAGCACCACAAAATGGTCCTGCTTGGTTAAAAGACACAAGAGCAATCACAGAAACACAACAAGCATCTAAACCATTAACAGTTGTTAAAGGATATAACATTTATTCAGAACACCCAGAAAAAGACTTTATTCAATACTATGAAGATGAATTTGGAGACTTTAAAGGAAAACCTATTTTTGATATAATTGAAGAACTAGAAGACCAAGGATTAGAAGGTGAAGATATACAACAATTATTATCTCAATCACAAGGTGTATTACAAGCAGCCGCATCTAAAGGTATATCCAAGAGTTTATTAACTGGTTTCAAACCTGATACTGATATTGGTGTCAAAAATGCCTCTAATGTTGGTTGTATGGATGCCTACAATAATATAGCAGATGCCAAAGAAACAGTCCAAAAAGAAACTAGACCAGTTAGACAAAATAACTTATACTTCGCAACTGGTGCTGGGAAGAAAGGGAAGAAAACTGGAATTAAACCTGCTCCAACTAAAAGAATGAATAAATTAAAAGAAAGATTAAGTGATATACAAGAAACTGAAAAATTAGTTAAAGAAGGTTTTGATATAATGAGAGAAATGAGAGATAAAAAACAATTAGAAAAAATTGGGAAATCAACCAAGAAAGGTGGTTTTTTCAAAGAAACAGTTAAAGCAACTCGTGGGGTTCAAACAGAAGTAAAACCAGTAGCACAAATGAACGCTTCTTATATGGCTGGTCTTGGAAAACCAAAGAGAACAAGAAAAACAAAAGCACAAATGGAAGGGTCTGATATGTCTGGAATGGGAAAGAAAAAGAAAGAGGGTGGTGCTAAGAAACCAAATAAAAGAGCAGAAATCGTAAAAAAGATTATGAAAGAAAAAGGAATGAAAATGATTGAGGCTTCAAAATATGTTAAAGCAAATAATTTATATTAAATTATAATTAATTATTTTATGTATAAAAAATAATTAAATGTAATTATTATCTAAACATTAATAATAAATGGGACAGTCAGGCTCAAAGGGAGCACAATCTGCTGAGGAAATGACAGCACAGGCTAAAGCAGCACAGAAAGCAAATTTAACAGATAAAATCAGAAAAGAAATGATAGCAGAACAAGAAAGATTAAACGAAAAATTTAGACCTTTACTAGATATAAACCCGAATAAAAATGCTTATGAACACGAACGATATTATAATTTACTTGATGAAATAGATCCTGGTTATAAAGATTTTCATAAATGGTTTAGAGGGAACGAAGATAGTTTTAACAGAGATCTTAATGATAGAATAGATGATGAACTTAAAAGATTAGAATATCGTGGAACATTTTTATCTCAAAAAGCAGACGAATACGGTTTAACAGATGATGAAGCATATGAATTAGAACAAATAATTAGACCACAGAGTATAAAAGCAGAATATACATCAAAAAAAGCACAGTTGGATACTGATTATCAAAAACAAGCAGCAGAAATAGAACAGAAAAAAAGACAAAAATCTGGTAAATATGCTGAACTCGCTGCTTTAAGAGAACAAAATAAAGCAGAATATGAAAAATTACAAAAAGAATATGCCGACAAACTTGATTATGCTGATGATCAAGATAACTTCCCTAATTTATATAGGGAAAGAGACCCTGAACGAGTATTAAAAGAATCTTTATATTGGACTACTGATTTTTTTGGTGATCAGAAATTAAGAGAAGAAGAATTATTAAAAAAAGGAAGAGAAGCAGAAGCAGCAAGGGCTAAAGCAGAAGAAGGTCTATTACAAAATCAATTAGCCCAACAAATAATGAGAGATAAAGCAGCAGATGAAAAGAAATCAGCATATTTAGATAAAAAAGCAGCAGCATCATATAAAGACCCTGTTATTGAATCACTCAAGAATTATGAGGGTTGTAATAATCCTAATCAACAACAGACACAAGCACAACAATCTATATCAAATGATGCTGTAGCAAAACAAGTAGAAGAAAAGAAACTAATTGATTATGGAAACTCTGCTATTCAAGGTGCCGGAAAAAGATCAGTTAGAGACCAAATGTATATACTTAATAAAAAATATATTGAAATGATAGGTGAAGACCCCTATAAAGTTACATTCAAAACTAATACTGCTAATACAAAAGAAGGTGGTTTCTTACCTATGATTATGATGATGCTTGATATTGGTATGATGATGGCTGGTCTTTTTTCAAAAGAAGAATCATTTGAAGATAAACAAAATCAAGAATATATGGACCAATTAGAAACAGATTATAAAAAACATTTTTCTGACCTTAAAGAAACAACATTGGCTGATGTTGATGATGAAGCAGAATATCAAAAAAATAGGCTCGCATATTTAAAACAACTAAAAGCAGAAGGACGAACTCCTCAAGAAATAAATGATGAATTAGATGATTTAGATGAAAAAAGAAATTATTATACCAATTTAGATGAAAATATTCAACAAAGTATTGATGAAGAAAAAGCACATCACGCATATAATGTTCAAAAATTAGAAGATGATTTCGCAAAAGCATATAATGATAGATTAAAAGCAAAATATGTTAATGAAGCAACTAATGATGATACGAGGAATTTATCTGTAGAAGAAAGAGAACTTTTAAGAAAAGATAAAGCCAAAGAATATGATAATTTAAAAGAAAGAGTAGATAAAAAATTAGAGGAAGAAAAAAGTATATTTCCTAGTCGGGTAACTGATATATTAACAAAAGAAGCAACAACAGGGGCTGAAGCAAGAAAAGCAGAAAGAGATAAAAAATTCGCTGAACTCCAACAACAATTCAATGATGAAGTAACTAAAAGATATAAATTGATTGAAGATAAATTGAAGGCTGAAACTGGTTATACTGGATGTAAAACAACTAGTTCAGCAAACAGAGAAAAGATTTTACACGACGCCAAAGTTAAAGTTAAGAATGATATTAGGGCTGAAGAAGAAGCAAAGGCAAAAGGTGAAGAACCACCAGATACTATAGACCAAGCCACAAAAGACTTATTAGAACAATCAACCTTATCAAAACAAGGAGGAAGAAAGTCAAAGACAGGAGGAAGGAAAAAGGTATCATATTACTAATAAAATAAATATAAAAAATATTATAATAGTAATTATTATTTCTATTATAATATATATACATATGGCTACATTTAGAAACGGACAGATAGACGACATTCTCAACTATGATAGAAGTATGAATAGAATAGTATTAGATAGAATGACAACCCAAGTAAGTCAGTTTAATGATGAAAAGGCAAGACCTACAAATAGAGATATTAAATTTGAAGCACTATTAGGTCAATTAGTTGATAAACTCAAAGCAACTATCGCCGAAGGTCTCGCTACTCTTACATCAAAACAATATCCTTCAATTAACTTTAGAAATTTTGATGTATTAATGAAAACAAACACTGGTGATAAAGGTAATCAAGCAGCACCTCAACCTAATAAAGATAAAAAAGATGATAAACAATTAAATGTTAAAACTAAAACTGAAACAGAAGTAGAAACACAACCAACAGAAGTAGCAAATTCAGCACAAACTGTAGTGGCACCACCAGTTGGACCAGTTGAACCTGCTTTACCAGTAGCACCTCCAAATGAAATAACTCCTGGTTCTGCTGGAAAACCTTTTCATAAACATCTCCGTAATAAAAAAATATATGGTGATGATGAATATGCTGAAAGTCATAGTGGAAGTGGTAAGCGTCATAGAAAATATCTTGGTTTTGGAAGACATTCATTATCCGGTGGTGTTGTTCCAAAAAGTTTAGAAGGTGAAGAAGGTGTAGAAGAATTAGAAAAAGAAACAGAAGGAACTATGGCAGGTGCTCCAGAAGCAACATCACAAACACAATTTAGTAAAACTGTTGAAAATACCGTTTATGATATTGTTTCACAATATAATGGTATTATTGTTAAATTAATTGAAGCAACACAACAAGATGGAAATTATTCTAGTAGAAGAACAACATCAGCATCAACAGTTCAAACTTATGCTAATATATTAAAAACTCTAATTGAACCTCTTAAACATTTCTTATCAGAAACAGCATTAGTAAGAGTTCCAACAACTGCCTCATTATTTAATATGATCGCTAGAATGATTGATTTAATTGACCAATCACCACCTTTCTTGAAAGTTGATATTGAATCATTCAGAGATGGTAAGCCAGATTATCAAGCATTTACAAAATCACTTCCTGTTGGAAGTTGGAAAGAATTATCAACAATTTATTATAAATTCTTAAAACATCTAGAAGCAGATAAAAAGAAGATGACAGAAAATTTGAAATATGTTGAAGCAACTAATCCAAAAACTACACCTCATATACAAAGGGTATATGATGAAATCAATAATAAATTTAAAACAATATCAGACTTACAAGAAGTTATAACTACTGAATTTAAAGAGGCTAAAAAATATGAGAAAGCAAATGTTCCTTTTTCATATGGAAGATGGAACCCAACTATGGCTGAACAAATTCAAAAAATTATGAATTCACCTGCTGTTAGTGGTGATATTGAAGTTGAATTACCTATTGAATTTCAAGAATCAAAGAAAGGTCAAAAATCTGGATTACCTCCAATGTATCAATTTAAACCTGGTAGTCTTCAAAATGCTACAACATTTAAAGATGAAACATCAACAATGATTGGTAATCTTGATAATTTATACACAACAATATTAAATAATCATAAAGGTCCAGCAGATACTTTTTCTCAAGATGCTTTAGATGATTTACAAGATATAATCGGTAAATTAGATGAAAATGTAAAGATAATACAAGATAAAATTAAAACTAAACCAGAAAGTGTAGATGTAAGAATATCAACAACTGTTGGAGCATTCAAAAAATATTTAGATAATCTAAATAAAAGAATTTCACAAGTTGGTAAGGAAGGACCTAAACAATCTTTGGAAGAAACAGCAGTAGAAAGTTCATCAGGTATGCCTGCTGGACCAGAAGAACCTAGACAATCAGCAGCACCTGCTCAACAAGAACACGCAGTAGTTGAAGAGGCAGTTGTTGAAGGTGAAGGTGAAGGTGAAGGTGAAGGTGAAGAAGTTGAAGAAGTAGAAAAGAAAGTTAAAGAAAAAGAACCATCTGCTAAAAATCAAATAAAACTTAAAAAAGAAGCAGAAAATATTAAAGCATTAGAAGAAGCACAAGGTGAAAAACCTAACGCATTTATTGAAACATTAAATAATTATTTTAAGACAAATCCTAAATTAAAAGATACAACAGAAAATCGTAATATGTTATTAAAAAATGAATATAAATTCAGGTTTGAATATCAGAAACCTACAGATAAAGATGAATTAGATACTTTTATAGATTTTAACAATTTCGCTACTAGAACCAATTTAGAAAAAACTGGAAAAAAATCAAAAGAATACGAAGATTCAATTAAAAAATTATTAGGTAAAGGCAAACCAATGAGAGGAAAAGGTAAGCCTCTCGCTGATTACCTAGCAGAAAAGAAACAAGTTCAATATAATTCAATGGGCAGACCTATAACTAACGATGATAAAGCACATAATGAAGAATTAAAGAATATCAAAAAATTCAATATTAATAATCCTCCACACGCAAATCCTGTCGGTAGTTTATATCCTTTCTATGCTAAACAACCTATTGAAAAGTATGATTTTGTTAATCAATTGATGTATAGCAACAATGTAAAACATCCTACTAATGATGCTCGTGGTGCTGATATTAGTTTATTACAAGGTCCTATAGGTGGTCCATCTACTGGAAGTGAAAAACCAGTTAAAAGAACTGCTGCTAAAAGAACTGTTGTTACTCCTCAACAAGCATTACAGAATGTTCTAGCCGGTGCTGGTCGCAAAGGTGCTCTTAAGAAATTAGTTTTTGATGATGAAAACAACGATATGTTTGACGAAGAATATGGTGCCCAAAATGGTTTCATACCAGAAGACAAAGATGATAGATTCAAAATACCTGAGGTAAAGAAGAAAGTTCATAGTAACGAACCAAGAGGTAGAAGACGCTAGATATAAAAAAAATATTTACTTTAAATTTTTTATATCTATTATATATTATATGCCATTTAATTTAGAAAAATATGGAAAGACATTAGCCAGAATTGACGGTGGAAAGTTTAAAGGTAAAGTTGTATCTATTACAGATAAAGATGTTCCTCAAGTAACTAAATCACTAACACACATACATATTCCAGATGAAGGAAAATTCCAACAGATACCAGACCCAGAAGTTGAACGCCAGATATTATATATATTTGGTGCTTCAGGTTCTGGTAAATCTACATATGCTAGAAAGTTTATTGAACAATGGTTGAAAGGACATAAAGATGGAGATATTTATTTATTTAGTGCTCTTAAAGATGATGAATCATTAGATGAATTAAAACCTAATCTTAAAAGAATAAAGATTGATGAGAAATTAATTAATGAACCTTTAGAAGCAGAGCATTTTAAAGATTCAATGGTTATATTTGATGATATTGATGTTATTAGAGAGAAAGAATTAAAAGAGGCTGTTTATACAATATTAAATGGTATTCTTGAAACTGGTCGCCACTTTAATACTTGGTGTATTTCAACTAACCACTTACCATCTAATGGAGCAGATACAAGAAGAATTCTAAATGAATGTCATAGTATAACATACTTTCCACATTCAGGTGCCGGAGCCCAACAAAAACGATTTTTGGAAAACTATGCCGGACTTGATTATAAAGAAATTAAAAAAATTAAAAAACTTAATACACGCTGGGCAACCATCTTTAAGACTTATCCAATGTGTGTTATGACAGAGAAAGATTTATTTACATTCAATGATTTAGATGAAGATAAAGAAGACTAAAAACTAATAACTATTTTAGTTGGCTTCTTAATATAATCTTTTTGTTGTTGTTCAGAATGAGCCATATTTTCGGCATCTTTCTTTTGTTCATCAATTACTCCTCCATACTTACCAGTTAAGTAAATATGACGGAGCATACTACTTCCAATAGCCTTTTCAAAAACTCTATTTAATACCCTAGTTATACTATTAACTTTATCTAATGGAGATTTATTGAAACTAACTAAAAATGGAACTTTGGTTTCCTTTTCTACTTTCTTATTTAATAATGGATGATGGATAAAATATAAAGATAATACTTTCCATAAATCTTCAGACACTGGCACAGTTTGAGTTCCATATTTTGAACTTGTCTTATAATCATTGAAAATAAACTGTTTATTAGTATAATCTAAATAATTTCTTTTCTTATCTAATTCTGGTTTCTTTTCAAAAACAATATCCATTATTTGATAATCTTTATTTCTTCTAGGAGGATTATAAACATATAATGAAAGAATAACATAATTTAATAAAGTATTATATTGATTTTCTGATAATGTCTTAGCATTATTGAAAGCATCAATTTCTGTTTCCATTCCTTTATGTTTTAATTTAACATCATCCCAAGCCATCCAATTTTTTTCTTGAGTAGGTGTCATTTCATTAGTTTGGTTTTCATTAATATCATTACTTTTTTTCATCATCATATCATAATATTTTGAATGAAGTTTTTTAACTGCTGGTTTATTAATTACTGATAAAACAGAGACAATACTAATTAAATAATTTCTTTTTGTGTTCTCTTTGTATGATTCTAATTTTTTGAGTATATCTTCTGTTTTTTTTAAGAAATTAAAATTCTTAAGAGGTTCGTCATTATTAAGTTTTTGTAAATTCCTTAAATAAGCCTTGATTGATGAATCTGATAGTTTTTTCTTTTCCTTTAATTCATTCACAATAGAGTCAGTAAAATTAATTTTTACTTTAACACTAGTCATATACTTTACTATACATTTTTTACAATCTAATATATCTCTATTTTATTTTTACATTTCTTTCTCTCACGATTTTTTAAGTCTTTCAATATTTTAGGAACTATATTGTTTTCGTCATCTACATCTATACCATCCGTTACACCAAAGTTGGATGATGAAATTTTATATATTTTAATTTTCTCATTAGGTTTTACGATGAAACGGTTTTTAACATCTATTTTATAATTATTATTAGTTGATCCATAACAATTACTACAAACTTCAATTTCTTTTTCTTTTACAATGTGGATACCTTCGTGACCAGCAACGAAAGTTATTTTTTTTGATACATCATTATCTGAATATATCTTACCGTCTAAATTACACAAAAACATATTACGACACTTGAGAAAATATTTTTTATTCAATTATCGGGTTTTTTCTGTAGGCTAGAGTCAAATGACAAAAACCCGATTTCTGAATAAAAAATATGTTTCAAGTTTTGGGCATAAGACTTGGTTATTCAATTCTCGGGTTTTTTATACAGGTTATATAAATCTGGAAAAACCCGATTTCTGAATAAAAAATTCTAGGCTATAAATATGAACCAAGAACATTTAGAACAGATTGAGGAAACCCCGATGGGTGATGGTGATATTCGTTTATATTATCCTAATGCTAAAATTATCT
>Ga0129336_10000984_pt1 | contig 16984 bp, 16 predicted proteins | sample CPB6_02_DNA_FD_96878 | JGI IMG/M metagenome (GOLD analysis project Ga0129336, IMG submission 96878) | Freshwater to marine salinity gradient microbial communities from Chesapeake Bay, USA - CPBay_Sum_0.6_0.2_DNA | ecosystem: Environmental > Aquatic > Marine > Coastal | place: USA: Chesapeake... | reverse complement strand
TACCGTTCGGCGCCACCCAAGGGTTCCGATGATTCGAGCCAACTCTCCAACAGCAGCCAACCCGAACTGACCTCCGGTTACCAAGTAACCATAAGGAAGGGCAATCCCAAGGGTCTTATCGAAAATAGAAGCAGCCCCGCTGTGGATTGGCTCATAGCGAATAGCCCCAAGAACTTCTCTCAGGCCCTTTTCTTCACTGGCCCCAATTTCACCACCAATCTTTCGAGCAAGGTCCAACATCTGATCGACGGTTTCAACTTCAACCTGATCCTTCAGTTGCTCTCCGCTGGGGCCACGATAGGTGGGGCCAAAGACACCCCGAATTCGCAGTTCATCGTTGAAAGCGTTAATCAACCGCTTCTCATTGACGGCCCCCATAACCGAGGTCAAATACTTGCGGAAGACAAAGGGAAGATCGTCGTTGGTCAGATCGGCAATTGAAAGAGTCGAAGATCCGGTACTGAAGTGATCTCCAGAGGACTGAATTGTTGCTGACTCGTCCAAAAGAACTCGACCACGACCAAAGGGAGTCTTGCTGCCAGTCTTTGCCTTAATAGGACCAAGCAGATCCCCCAAGGCATCAAATAGAGCCTGATCTTGCTCCGTCATGGGGGCATTCTCAGTCTTCTGTGCGATGGAAATAAGCCTGTTGGCAAAGACTGTAGCGGCTTCCTTTACATCACCACGGAGAGTTTCTTCGACCCCATCAATAACAATTTTACGGCCGTTCCTATCGATGGAGTTACGAATCAAGTTGATCAGATCCTGCTTACCTCCTTCGGTGGTCGCCAAACGACGAATCTTGTCAAACCTCCAAAGACGGGGCATGTAGTTGACAACAGCCGACTTTGTGAAGCCCTTCAGCCCAACCGACGCAGCCAACTCATGGATCTTATTCAGGCTCTCTCGGAAGCCACGGGCAGTTTCATTTACAGCATCAACTGCATCGTCGTAAACACCCGTTCTAAGTTGGGTAGCCACCCTGCGGTTAAACTCCCGACGCAACTCCCGCTTACCAAAAGAAAAGCGAATTGCATCGCCCAACTTGGCCTGATCCGGCACATTTCGTACACCATCACCTAGGGCAAACTGGATAAATCCATTGCGGTAGCCCCTGAGGAAAGTGAACATGAACTTGTGGAGGGCCATCGTCCCGGACTCAAAGATGGTGTGGGCCTGAGCCGAATCAAGCGACCTACGGGCATTAAAAGCATGCCAACCGATCAATCGGGCTGCGCCATTGGCGGATTCCAGCAGTCGAGCCGCTTGGTTCCCCAACTGCCTCCACCCGGGAAGCCGCTCCCAACCCCACTGAGTAATCTGGGGAACATCGCTAAAGTCTGCTGCCCCAGTACCAGCCGGAGCCGTAGACAGACGAGTAGCCGCAGTTCCAACACCAGCACCGGCAGTCCGGGCAGACATACGATCAAGCAACGAGGCAGGGACATAGATCTTATCTGCCGCCGTTGCACCTCTCTTCAACTTCTCTGTCCGCTTATTGATAATCTTAATAACCGCAAGTCTTCGGGCATTCTTGTCCATGACACTCTTGCCCTTGGTGTTTACCTTCATAGGTGGGTTCTGGGAAATCTGACGAAGTTCATCAATGACCTCGCCAACAACCCGCCGATTAACCATTCCCCCACGAGTCCGAATTTCCTGAAGAACTTGGAAAATCAAAGACTTTTCAGAATCTGGTCGCGTGTGTACTCCGGCCCTGAAATGGTTCCAGACCGCCTCCACCATGTCTTCCCGCTGGGCGGCATCTTGGACCGTTCGGTCAATACCCCCAATGAAGGCCCTTTCTGCGGGCTTACGAAGTCGGGCCACTACCTCAGGAGACAAGGTTGAAGTTACTTCCTCCCAAAACGCCTTATTAAAAGCCCCAGCAGTCAGGCGCTTGTTATAGGTGTTGACCAAGGCTCTGGTCACTGAGGTAAAGACCTCTTCGGTCAACTGGACGCCAGCCAAAGACAACTCAAAAGACGCCGCCTTGACAGCCGACCGCAGGCCCATAGACGGCTTGGCGGTCTTGCCTACGGTTACTCGGGCAACACTTTCCCCTTCCCGCACAGCACCCGAAGCCACCGGGATGGTTCGAGTACCGGGGATATTAAGGTCAGCCACACCAAGGTCAGCACGACGCTGGAAATCCTGCCACAACTCGGTACCAACACGAGCGGCCTCATCCTGCAACGACAAAGCACTCGGGGCAAACAGCATTTGATCTGCCGCCGCCAGAGAACTAAAACGCAGGTGATCGGCGTAAGTAACCGTATACCCACCGGGAAGATTAACAGTGCGGAGCCTGCGCATTTCTTGGGCCGCGTCTTCAATATGCGACCTAACAAAAGATCGACCAAAGACGGCCCCGCCAAGAACTCCGCTAAGACCGCCCGAAAGGGTCAGATCGAACATGACATCGCTGGCATCTGGATCGTACAGCGGATCCACTCCATTCTTTACTGCCTGATATACCGCTTCTTCAGCAACACCCAGAGCCGCCCACCGTGCAGCAAGGTTTGTACGACTGATGGTTGCTGCCGCTTCAGCCGCACTGGTTGCCAAATTTTGGACCCGCCACATGCCGCTAGAAGACGCCACAGCACGCCCAGCCAAAGTAGTCTCTGCCCCCAGCCCAGCAATAGCCAACGGTTCAGCGGCGACCCCAGCAGCCACAAGAGCAGCCATATCCACCGCACCAAACGCAAACTTGCTTAGGGTTGGAACTGTTTCCTGTGCAGCAGGCAGGCCAATCTTGATAAACTGGGTCCGCTGTTGAAACTCCCCAAAACTCTTGGAACTCAAAAGCCACGGCCATTCCGCATAGGGAACAGCCTTCAGAGTATCGGCAATGCTTTCGGGGTTGTTGTCAAAAGAAAAAGAAAAAGGGTCTCCCGTTGGGCTGACATCGGTTCGGCTCTTGGTGAGATTCAAAGGATCAGAATTTAGATCCTCAAACATCATCCCCATCCGAATACCCAAAGTGCCCACAACTCCGGTACGAGCGCCACCAATAAGGTTTCCGGCTACAGTTCCATCCAGCATCTCCGTAACATCCGGATCGCTGTAGGCAGCATTCCTAGCACGCTCTCTTTGATCCTGAATTTCCGCAGGAGTAAGCGAGTAGATTGGAGACTCAAAGGTGATTTTTGCCAAAGTTTTATCCCTTATTTAGTAGGGGTAGTACACACCGGGAATGCGATTCATCGGGTTTGTTGGAACCAGTCTGGGCCTAGTATCCAATGCCTTCTTAAAATTCTTAATAATCTCCGGACCAACTGTATTCAACTCTGTAGACCGAATCAACACGGCATTGGGAACACTTTCGCCAGCGGGGTTTCTGGGGGCAAGAAGAGCCGAACCATCCGGATTCATATCCACGACAACCAAGGTTGTATCGGATGGATACCCCTTCGCATCCAACCATGCTTCCACATAGTTAGAGTCGATGGCCTCATTAAGTTGTGCCCGAGGAATCAAAGATCCACGAACCTTAAGAGTCTTTTGAAGCACTTCCTCAGCAGCCTGTTGATTGGCCTTCTTCATGTTGCCGATGGAATCGGTACCAAGGTGAGCAAAACTAGAATCCCAGAACACCTTGGCGGCATACAAGCGAGAATCCGACTGAGTGATTCCGTTGCTCTCCAAGAAGCCGGTAAAGTTAGCGTTGAACATAGCCGCATCCTTGCCGTCCCCGCCTGTAAAATTAAGCCAGCCAAGCGGGTCATAAGGATCAATGTTCATCTGTTGAGCAAAGCCACGACGCTGAGACATATCTCTGGCAATATCCATCAAAGGAACGCCAGCCGAATACTGTCCATAAGCCCACTGAAGTTCCTTAATCAAGAACTTGCTGTTTGTGGAGGTTGGGTTTGGAATTACCGTTTCAAGCGGCATCCGGTTCTTCATGGCCAGCATAAAAGAAGTCAAAGTATCTTCGACCTCAGTCAGCGTGGCACTAGTCTCTACATTCTGGGGGTTCAATGCAAGGATATAGCCTTGGATGTTCTTCTGGACTTCCCGATCATCTCCAAAGACCATACCTGCCTGCATACGCATGAATCGAATTTTTGCTCGCTCCGTTGCCTTTGCCGCCTTTACCTCAGGGCCGTCAGAGGCGCCCGGTTGTAGGGTCTTATCTGCAAACACAGAAGCCCGACTCTGTTCGATGGCCGTAAAAACACGGTCCATTCGGGTGTAGTCCTGTCGGTACAGTTGCTTAGCCTTTTCGCTATCTGGGGCAATACCCAAGCCAGAGCGAGCAGCATCCAATTGATTCTTATACCGCAAAAAGTCAGGGGGGTTTGCCTGCGGGTTATTCATAAACCCAACCGCAGATTCACTCAGATTGGGAACAATACCTTGCGTTACTCCGTTGCCCATCCAAACGCTCTCAACCAACTGAGAAGCCCTAGCCAGTTCAATCTGTTCCGCCTTCTCTTCAGCCGTCTTATCAAAAAGAGCCCGGTACTGGATTCTCTTCCGAGGTTCCAAACCTTCCAAACCGGCCTCAAATTCCTTACGACGCTTGGCAACAAAGTCTTGTGGACTCAGGCTTGCTTCAACCTCAGACACCATTGACAGGCTTTCAATCTGGCCCATCAATCGATTATCGGTTTCTTGCTCACGCTTGATCTCTGCATCGCGCTGGGCCGACTTAATACTGCCCTGAATCCACCCAATCTTAGATTCGGCTTCTGAAGGACTAACTGTAATCTTACGATCAGGGGACCGAAGGTAGTCATCCGCCCACTTCATGGCCTCTTCTTCGGTCATTTTGCCGGAGACAACAGCGGCCACAATTTGCTTGGCATCCGTACTAAACTGCTGGGACTCTTCCATGGTCATTCGGTCCCTAGCCCGCTGGATGTCGCCACGCTTGGTCAGAAGCACCGTCTTGGCATATTCCGTTTCGGCCAGACTCCCCGTACCAGCCTTAAGAGAATTCAAGATACTTTCGGCCTGCTCTGGTTGAGGGCCATCAATCATTTCCTTGACCAGATAATCAACAGCCGCTTCGTTAACCTGTTTGCCGTTGTATCCAGAGTTACGCATGTCATCAATAATCTCTTGAAGACTGCTGACGGCCATGTTCTGAATAATTGGATCTCCGCTGCCAAGATCTTGAACCGCCTGAGAAACAGCGGCTCCCACACCCAAAGTAACCTTTCGTTCCTGTTCCTTTAGCACATTCTCTTCATGCTTTAGGGCCATGCTGGCAATGAAAGGATTAAACGACTCATAGAAAGCCCGGCTCATATAGGGCGTAGTGCCAATAACAGAGTTCACATTCTCCGCATATTGGGAAGCCAAAGCACTAAAACTTTCCGGACCGTTAAAGAAATTTGAATCTTCTTGCGCTCTCTTTTCATAGACCGACATGAAGTGGGCTCTAGCCCGAAGGCCTTCCATAGTTCCGCTGGCCTTCTGAGCCCCGACAGCCATCCATGGATTCTCCCCGGGCTTGATCTCCCCCGACTGGACCAACTGCATGTACGACTTCTGGCTTTGATTCACCAGATCCATACCACGCTGCACTTCTTCTTCGTTGGACTCCTGCTTCATTGCCCCAGCAAACTTTGCCGCCGTCAAGGACAGATCCTTGAAAGCATCGGCAAACATCAAAGCCAAATTAACAGTTTGCTGATCATACAGTTCCACAGCCGCAGCCCCCACATTGGCGGGAGCCACAAAGGTGCTGACAGGCTGGGCCTGAACGCTAAGAGAGGGGCGTGCTTTTGCCATAATTAGAAGAGGGGGGTAATGGGTCGGGACAGATAATACGGAGTAGCCCCAGCCGTCATGGGATTAGGAGTAGTTCCAATGGGACCAACAGTATTGGGATTAGCGGCGGCACCAATACCCGGGGAGCCAACATCCGGTGTCTTGAACGACTGGAGAGCACTATATGCCATCAGGCCCGTTGTAATGCCATTCATCACATTCGTCAAGGGGTTCACGGTAGCGACCGGAGGCAGTGGGTTGGGGTATCCCTGATTAATTGCGCTTTGACCCCGGGCATAGATGGACTGGGCTTCAAGGGCAGACTGCGCCCTAAAAGACTTTATTCCCCTAGCCATTGCGGACTCAAATTCGGCAATATCCCGTTCAAACTCAGCATGGAGAAGATCAACCGTTCGGCCCTCAATACCAGCAGCAGCCGTCTGTGCCCGTACCGTAGCCCCAGCCTGCCGAGCGTTTCGGGCAAAGTTCTCCAACTCCTGTCGAGTCGCAGCGGCCTGTTCAATTTGGCGACGGCCCAACTGATCGATCTGAAGCCCAACATCTTGAATCACAGCCTCAGCATTCATTTTGTACCGTTCATTCTGGGAGATGCCCAGTTGTTCCCGATACTTGTTCTGCTCGCTTGCCGCCTCCGACTGGGCCATCTGGTTGACGCCAGCAGAAGCCGCCCCGATTCCGATTGCTGCACCAATACCAAGATCACACATGTCGAAGCCTCACGAATTCAATAAATGGAAGGTTTTTGGGTCCAAACAAATCGTGGCGTCGAACGAAGTTAAAGCCACTCCACTCAAGCCACTTGATATGCATTAAATTCCGCGCATCAACCAAGTTATATAACAGGGGGGCACGATGATGCATGTGCTCCAACCACTGCCCCGTTTGACGCACAAAACTATATTTGTGTCTTGCCAGTTGGTTTGTAGCCAGCATCCAGACAACACCACAAATGCCGGGATAAGTCACCTTGTATCCAAACATTCCAACAGCAAAATTATTGTTTTTTACGATGGTAAAGCACTCGTCTGAATCATCAAATCCGTGCTTTAGTCCTTCATATGGTGTTCCGCCCCCAGCCGCATCCACCTCAGCAATATCTTCCAGACGCATATCTTGTGCGACTGTACCGATGTCTTCTAAAATGGATGGTCTAACAGAGAGCATTAACCAAATCTGGTGGCTCGGTCATTATAGAACGCCTCAAACTCACAACTCAGAAGTTTGGATGGAAGAGGCGAATCGTTAATAATTTTTACCACAATATTGGTGTTCTTTGAGTGTACTGGAGCCCGGAAAGTACCTGAAGAAATGTTCGTATTTCCGACCACAGCAGCACCAACGGTCTCCCCGGTAAAGTAATACTCGTAAGAAGACTCATTCTTGATGCCAACCGTGACCTTAAAGTAGGCGGTATCGGCGTATTGAATGGTCAGATATCGAAGTTGATACCGGCCAGTCAAAAGAGCCGCCATACCCTTAGATACTGGAGCCCTAAGATACGGGGTACCAAACTCAAAGGTCATTGTGTACAGGGTGCCAATCCAAACGGCCTTTGCACTGTAATCACCCACCACAGAGACCGTAGCCGCCGTGGGGTCAGAGAAGGTAGTTCCACTGGAGATGGATGCCTGATACCCGTCAGCAGTCACTACAGCAGTCTTGCCTGCGGCATAAGACATCGGCTTGGGCAGGGTAAAGGTTGTAAGACCAGTAGTGCTGTTGTACGAGCCCTGACCTGCGGCAAAGTACTTCCTCTGGTCAAGATGGGTCAGCCATGACTTTCCAGTGGTTGCCGTATCGTTTGAGGCCACGCCCATCCGGATTTTTTCAATAGTAATAAATGCCGTTGTACTGGTCCGGGTACGAAGCATGACCACATACATGTCCGAATCCAAGAACCCTGCCCAGATAGCCTTGGCAAAAGCGAAAGAATTGGCGTTGGAGTCTGGGAACAGGAATCGGAACCAAGCCGACTGGATCCGCTCGTTGTTCTGTACAAAATAACGATAACAATAGATATTGCCATCTGAGACAACAGCGGCAATGTTATCGTGGGTTGTTGCAGTTAAGTGGCTCGGCGGTCCCGGGATATACTTAGAAACATTATTTGTAAGATCGTTGGCAAAATACGACCCATCCAACGCGGGCTGCGGAACAAGTTCTCTAAGTCCCGTATAGTTTCCGTTTGAAAAAGTAAAGAAGACGGAATTAGCAGAGGGGATGGGTTCCACAACATTGGCTTGGTTGTCAAAATCTGCTGCGCTAATGATGGCTACGGACTTTGGAGACAGGACCTCTCCTCCACGCACCACAAGTTGCCCAGTGGGGGTGAACAGAATCAGATCTCGGTTAAACGGTACAGCCGCAAGAATCTTACCGACACGGGGGCTAGAAGACGCAATGTCGATGATGTCCGTATCCAGCAGATCCAGCGTAGTCGTTCGCCAAAAGTTGAAGAATTCGGATACTTCGCTGAAGACAATGTTTTCTCCTGAAAGAAAAGCCAGACGATTCTGGTGGAACACCATGTCCGAAATGGTGTATCCCAAGAAAGACCCAAAAGGATTCGTCGTATCGTCCCCAACAAGCCTCTCACCCCACGCATAAATATTGTAAGCGGTCGCAGAAGTGCCAGCCGGGCGACCTTCTCCAGTTGTGGGGGTAGTTCCATCAGCCTTTTTCAGGAAGAAAGACCCGTCAGACTGGCGGATGAGAACCAAGGGAAGCGTTGCTGAATTAAACTTATATTGAAGTCCGGGGGCAGCGGTCTCTTCCCAAACACCACGAGAGAAGGTCCCATTGTCTGCCCTGAACTTGACCCAGTAATCATCAAACTGAGACTCAACAGACCCTAGAACCTTGACCATGTAGTTGTGAGGGGCCGTGGGGGGAAGATCCTCAAACCGTTCCACCTCGTTCCGGATCATGGTCATGCCTTCACCAGCAAAATCATCTTCCAAAACCACCGTAAAATCAGCAGAACCAATGATGTGAATCGTGCTATCTACTGCGATTGTGGCACTATAAGTTCCGGTGTTGTTAATTGTATCAGCCAAATTCAACGCAGCATGGTTTGTACCAAGATCAGAATTTCCGGTAGGCTTATGTGTGGCCGTTGTCGTTGTGACTCCGCTAGTCAACTTGATGATGTGCTCACGCTCATAGTTAGCCTGACGGATCCAAACCAAACAGTTTCTATTGTAATTCGCCGGAGTCTGGGAGACCGTATCATTCGTGGCCGCAACAACTGTAGTCGTATTAAGGAGAAAAGTGATATCTCCAATAGTCAGAGCCTTACGCTGGGCCTTGGTGGCATTACCCAAAGAAACTCCGGCCTGCGTATACAGCGTCTTCCTCGTCCCATCCAGCGCATAGATATCTGCCGTTCCATTCTCTTGAACACAGAGGATGTACTTCTCAGTTTCATCCCGCTCAATCATATGAATGAACGGCGGCGCAGTAAGGTTTACATACCGAAGAGTCCCACCAGAATCAGCCACCGCCGCAATGTGTTCGGTCGGGGGCCGCTTCGTCAAGCCCTCAATAGGGCTAGGGATGGCGTTATCAATGGCCTCAGCCTCGTTGGCATTACGAATTGCCGGAGGCTGCTGACTAACACCACCAATAAGATTGGGTACTGCGGTAGTAATTAGAGGCATTAGTTAACCCTATAAGAGCCCTTGCGAAGGAATGGACGGATCATATCGTCGCTCTGGAAAATTGAATAGTCACCGACCTCATTTTCGTACTCTTGCAGTTTGGTCAGTGCAACGACTTCGTCCGTAGCCGTAAACGCATGCAGGGTCTGAGCCCCAACCATACGGTCTTGGAAGACCCGGGCAGCACGAACCGCAACATACCGCTTGGCAACTTCAGGCATATCGTCAAAATCCATCAAAACAACCTGCTGGACATAGATGGGTTCTGCAAACTGGTACGAGTTGGTCTTTCGGTTGTACAGCCGGTTGCCACGAATCACAATATCGTAGTTCAAAAACCGAGTATCCATGTCCACACGGACAACGCTGTCCCCAATGTAAATAAATCCACTGATGGAATCAGGCGTCATCAACACATTATCTTCGGTATTGAACTGCCACCCGTAAGTAAGCACTTCACGAGTAACTTCATCCAGAAGATTTTGAGCCATCAATGAGTCAGCCCGCTGGGCACTCAAAGAGTTAACCGGCGGTTCTCCAACAACAGACAGCATCGTATTGACTGCCTGAAGTTTAGTTGTCTTGGTTAGAGCCATAAGGACTCCTAAGGTACAAAGAAAAGAGGGGGATGGAACCCAACTAAGGGAACCACCCCCCTCTTAACTGAGAGGTGACTCTACACTACCGAGGATCAAGCCTCAGCGTAGAGTTCGTAGCAGCACTCCTCGCGGAGGACATTGTGACCCATGGCGTACTTGGCAAGCATAAGCGTACCGAGTCGCTCCATGATGTAGTCAGTCTCCAGCGAGAGGTCCATCAACTTTACAGTACCAACGGCTTCGCGGTGGAAAATGATGCCCTTGGTGGTGCTGTAGTTAAGACCCGAGTAACCATCATTGGCCGTGCCGGTAACATCGTTCTTCACGCCCGAAGCGCCATGCAGCGTATCCTGCGTCGAAGACTCGTTGGCGGTCGGGATGTGGTTGCTCTTCAGAATGCGGATACCCGCACAACGAAGAATCTCGCCACCAGCCACGCTGCCCTCGCCGCCGTAATCACGGTTGATGGCATCCGAATCGCTGTTCACCATCTTGTAGTACTCAGACGGGGGAAGCAGAGCGAAACGATCCTCGTTAGGAACATTCGCCTCGTCCATCTTCTGAGCCGCCACAAAGAAGGCATCCAGCAGTTCGCCACCAGAGGTCGTGGCATCGCCGCCGACTCGAACGCGAGCACCGAGGTAGCCATCGCTGGCCGAAGAACCACCGAATCGATCCGTGGTCTTACGGGCACCGGCGATAACGGTACGGATCAGGTTCTTATCAGCCGTATAGGCCAGAGCCCGACCGATCTCCGTGCTGTAGATGCTACGAACATCGTAGTAATTCTTCATCTCATCGATGTCAGCAACAAACACGCTGGACACCAGCACATCATCAATGAAGATGACCTTCTCGTTGTGCTTGAATCGATTGAGATACTTCGAGGTGGGGCTGTTGCCCGAATCGAAGGAAGTAGTGGGAGAACCAGCGCTGGTCGAGGCAGCAAACAGGCTCGTGCCCGTAGCCTCGCTGAGGATGCTCTCACCGGGAACATGGTACTTGGCCGAAGCCACACCGGTCACGGGGAACGCAGCACTCTTGCCGCTCTGAATGGTACGCACACGATGCAGCGGCATCATCTGGTTGAACTTCTCGAAGGTCGTGATGATCTCACCGCTGAAAACCTTCAGGAACAGAGCATCAGCGTCCGCACCATACGAACCGCTGTATGCCTGCCCAAGCCGCGAGGGCTGAACGAAATCTGGCATGTTTAAATTCCTTGAAACAAGTAAACAATTGATAGATGGTCGATGCTGTTGCTACCAGTTGTCCCTCGCAAGGGGCCGACAGCAAACAACACTTCTCAAGTCCATCTGAAAACTTGAGAAAGAAAAGAGACCACCCCAATTTCTTGAGATGGTCTCGAATGGCGTGCGCATCAGAACTTTAATTGGTAAGGTTGGGCGCAGCCTTCTGAGGCTCTTCGGGCACATCAGCGGCCCACCAACCGGCAGGAATCTCTACCTTATTGGCCGACCTGATCCGAGTTCCGTCCTTCTGTACGACGAAGACATGAGCCCGCACAGGCTCCGCCAGTTGTACAGGAGTCCCCTGAGGGACAAATACCACGGTAGTTCCGCACCCGCTCATGGAACCGATCACGGACACCACCAGCAGTTGGATCAGCGTCTTCCGCATATGTTTCCTTAGATAACAGCCGTTCCAGAAACAAAAGAACAGACAAAGCCAGTTGTCCAAACCAGTTCAGCATTAGACGGGCTTGTTGTCCTTTGCCATGATCAGGCCCATACCTGCGGTGCAGGCAGCAACAACAGCGGCAATATCAAAAGTGGTTGCCGGATTGTTGTCGAGAAGGGCCATCACAGCCGAAGACAGGGCGGTAAGAATCGTGGCAATACCGAGAACGGTAGTCTTGGGACTGGACTTCATTAACTTACTCCTAGAGCGTTAGACAGGGCGACTCGCTTCTCAACATCTGCCCGATAGGCGGCATCCTTGCTATATCGGGGATCCTTCATGGCCTCCACAATCTCTGCAATGCTTCGGAAGGCGTTACCACTGGGACCAGTCGTTTCACCCTGAATCAAACGACCAGACTGACCGTTGGCCTGATCGTAGCGAGCCCTAAGACCCTGCACGGCCAGACGAATCGTGTTCATGTTGCCGGACTCAATCACGGAGTTGAAAGCATCAACCTCGTCTTCAGGGATGTTTTCCCCAGCCCACGAGACCAGTTGCTGATACTTTTCCTGACCGCCAGCAAGACTAAAGACGGCATTGACATTGGATTCAACCACCGACTTCTGTCCATCCACATAAGCCCGAACGATCTGCTCAGGGATCCCCATGGCTGCAATAGCCTTGATGGAATCATCACTGAGGTCTCCATTCTTACTGAATTCCTCAGTGTACTTTTCCAGCCCTTCAAACTTGGCGGGCTTATCTCCGGAGAACTTCTTCTCCAGTTCGCCATAAGCCTTGGCCAGATCCTCTGGGTTCTGGAACTTCTCAGGTAGCCATGTGGGCCGTTCAGAAGCGACGGAAGGCTCCTCCGTAGGCTGCATGGCTGCTGTAATGGGGGGCTGCTGCTCCTGAGCCATAGCCTTAGCCATGGGATCCTCAGGAGAATTATTCGTGTCTCGAACGATGGTGACTTGCTGGTGATTACTCATTGGGGAGCCTGCTGTCTCTCGACAATATTACCCATGGTCTGTGCGGCCTGCGGCCCCAACTGCTGAAGAAGTTGCTGTTGCATTGCCATCTGTTGCTCTTGTGCAATTTGCTCTTCAGACTTGACCAAGCCCGCCGTGTCGATGCCGAGAGATGCGGCACGACGGTTCATGTACTCACGGAAATCAATATACTGCTGCAAACCACCCGGACCAAGAATCTGGGCAATTCCCTGCAAATAAATATCAAGTCTGTTCAGATCATTACCACGACCAAGGGCATCAATACCTGTGACGATGGTCGGAGTAACAAAATCCTTGTTGATTTTAGGCATCCGCTTGGACTTAGTTAGCCGATCAATAATCCTATTGACAAGCGGCAACTGGAATTCCTGCGACAAGAGGCTGTAGATCCCGCCCAACTGACGCTCAATGCTTTGAGTAACCAGACGAATTTCTTCAGCCGTCACTCGCTCAGCATTTCGGATACTGGCCTCAGTCAAGAGGAAGGCATAAGACAGACGCTCATTGATCTGGCCCATGGTCTGAAGAGCAACGGTAAGATCCGCAGCCTTATTGACCTGAAGAACAGTCACATCTCCAGCGTTGCCTTCGATAATGGATCCGTTGGGGCTCTGAGCCAACTTCTTGGGGCGGGTGGTACCAACGGGGTTGACCATGAACAGAACCTTGGCAGACGCCGCTGCTGCCTCCACAATGCTCTTAGAGAGGCTTTCAAGCGACACCAGATCGCCATAATACTGTTCGACATACCCACGGCCATAATCCTCGCCGTCCACCCGGTGCATACGCAGGGGCAGGAATGGACTACGCTCTACAGGGTAAGTAGACAGGCTATCGGGCAGCATAACCCCGCCAATCTCCTGATAGACCTCAACCTTGCCATCCTTGAAGTGGCAGCAGGTATACAGGTCCACAGTATCGTCGTGGTTACACATGCAAGTCTTGGCAATTGCAGCAGCCTCTGGAGGGAGAACAGCCGGAGCCACAGTTTCCTTGATCACGATCTTGCGGGGATTGCCCATGGGATCTCGCTTGACCACATACCGATCAAGACGAATGACCCGCATAGGGCCGTCATCAGGGAAGTACAGCAGCACATTGCCGCCAACAATAAGTTGCTTCAGAGCCTCGAACAGGGCCACACGAATGCTCTGCCCTTCGATCTCCTTCATCACCAGCCGCTCCATCTCAGACAGGCTTTGCTCTGCCTCAGACCGAGCCCGGGAGGACATGGCGTCCAGACTCTTTGCGGCCTTGGGATCGATGATGAAGCGGAAGAAGGGAGCATTGGGGGGCAAGAGGCTCAACAGCAGGGCCGAAGCCAGATTGTTAACCCCACGAGCACCCACGCTCTGATAAGGAGTAGCAAACTTATGGGCCGACTGGTTTCCTTCGTCGGGGACAAGATGGGGCAAGGTCAGCCTTGAACAATCTCTGGCCCGCTCAAGGTAAGAAAACCTGCTGCCTTCGAGGTGCAGATAAAGTGCCTTGCCCGTGTCTGGCATTTTAGGCTCCCGGGATATTGGTACCAGCCGACGATCCCATCTGAATAATCATGGATCGCTTCCCACGACGCCGGAATGCTGCAGTCTGTTCCTCACCCGTCTGACCAGCCTGAGTCGGGGCGGCAGGAGCCGTCTGCATCTGGGGCTGGGCAACCATCGGGGCAGTTTCAGCCTTGGGAAGAACAATAGGAGCCGGGGGAGGGGGAGGGGCCGGGGCCTTAGGAGCGAGACACATTGTCGTTTTGATCCTCAAAAATGCGAATTAGGTAGCGGATTACAGAGCGTTGTCCGGCACGGTAAAAGACCGCATCCAGACCCTCCCCTAGTTCCGCACACCGTTCTGGGAAGGTCAAATCTAGGAACGCCACAATATCTTGTGGTATCCGTGGAGGTGGAATTAAAACCTCCTTAGAAAGATTCGCATTAGGCATTGTTCTTCTGCCCCTGAATGTAGGTGTACAGAATTACCACATAATTGATGATGTCCAGCACCGTGTCCTTCAGGGCTTCATCCTTGACCTTGAACTCCCCGGTCGTGATGAAGGTGGAAAGTCGAGACATCTTGTCGGTCAGGCGAACCATGATTCCTGCCTCAGTCTTGCAGATACCCATGGCCTCACAACGAGTAAAGTTGAGGAATGGATGGGTATCGTCCTTGCCGCCGCTGTAATCGTGGTTCTTACGCTCCGACAGAGCCCGGGCTTCGTCGCACAGTTCCTTGTGCATAGTCAGCAGGCGGGCGCGATTCATGGTGTCCATAGCAGTACCTCCTGATTGATCCAGTCGTATTCACCGTGACGAAGAATCCTAGCGCAACGGGCCTGCGTTAGGGCGTACTCCTCATTATACCCGTGAGCCTCATAAGCCAACCGAACCTCATCCCAAGTTCCCGCCTTAAGGATCTTGCCTGCCGTCACTGGCCCAACACCCTCCAACCCGGGATATCCATCCGTCTTATCCCCAGTAAGGGTTTGCATCAGCCAGTTCTTATCGGCTTGCTCTTTTGTAATCAGTCGTGGTTCCTCATCCTTATCAGGATTCCACAGCATACCGGGAATGCAATTGAGATCCTTATCCGAAGACACAATAACAGGATTTCGATACACCCCCTCTGTCGAGAGGATTCCGATGATGTCGTCGCCTTCAAGTTTGGCCTCTTCCTTGATCATGTAATGCTTGGCGATAAGTTCTCGAACCGACTTGTAGCCACACGGCTTTCGACATGACTTTCGATGGGCCTTGTATTGGGGATAAATCTTCTTTCGGAAGTTCTCTTTACCGCTGAATCCAATCACTACAAACTCAGCATTGAGGCGCTTTATCCATCCCTCCACAATATCTTGGCACATGGAGGTTGCCTCGTGAACATTTGCAAAAGCAACATCGGTATCCTCGTCAAATCGGGCCACATATTCACAGGCCGAGCAAACGGAATAAATCAGAATATCCCCATCGATGAGAAGTGTGGTCTTCACTCGTCCTCCACATGGGCATCAGCCGCCCGATTCAGCACTTCAATGAGACCAAAAGCCCCATGAAGTGTGGTCTTAATCGTGATGTGGTAATTGTCGATGGACTTGTTCTTGGGCTGGAAGCCAATGAACATCATCTCATCGAACCGCTTCTTGAGTTCATGGAGCAATTCTTGGGTTTCCATGTATTCAATCGGAGTAGACATGTTTGAGCCTCTTAAGGTTTCGGATATGTCGGTTGCGGTCAATCCACTTGGTGGCCTTTGCCGCGTTTAAAAGAGCAACAATTTGTTGGTACTTGATGATGCTGTATGGGGCCACATCAGAAATAAACTTCAGTGCCTTCTTGCCGCATACAGTCCAAACAAAAACATCTTCGTCCTTGAGCCTGATGGATCCATCCCACTTTTTGGCCATGCGAACCAGAACCCCATAGTGTTTATTAGTGATCTCAATGCTGGGGGTGCGGTTCCATCGAACACAGCCTTCGCCGTCCATCAGGCCCGCCGCATAGGAGTTCAATGTGTTTCGGCCCAGTTGTCCCCCACGCGGTATTCGCCGTCGAGTGGACACCTGAATCCTAGATCTTCGCCTGCGGTGCTGATCGCCCATACAACAATCTTACCGACTTCTTCGGCTTTATCGGGCGAAACCATAAATTGATATTCATCGTGCACCGAAGCCACCTGTTGAACATCGATCTTCTCTGCTTGGAATCGCATATGAGCGCGGACACAGGCTTGCTTCATAACCACAGCACCAGCACTCTGAAGAAGGGTGTTCAGGGCGGCGTGTTCGGATCGTGGGTACAGCGGTCTAGAGTCTATACCACGAAGCCAGCCACGCATTCCAATCGAATTGGACACATCTTCCTTGAGTCGGGTATAGGCAGGAACCTTGGCCTCAAAGTTGGTTCGGGCTCGCTTACCACGACGGTTGTCGCCTCCTAGAACAAGCCCCAACTTATCGTTGCCAGCACCATAGATCAACGCATAGATTGCACCCTTGGCTTGGTTTCGTGCTGCCTTGTGTTCTGGGTTGGCCTTGTCCTGAGCAACATCACCAATCAAACCAAACGCCTTAGCGTTCTCCCAGTGAATATCTCCATCCAGAATGGCACGAGCGTACTCCCCGCCATCATACTTACCGAGGTAGTGGGCAAGACATCGGAGTTCAAGACCAGATGCATCCACGCCAACCAACTTATATCCAGCAGCGGCAATAAACAAACCACGATATTCAGGCTTGGAGGGAATCTGGGCCATGTTTGGCCTACTGTGGGTGCAGCGACCTGTGATGGCTGCGTTGGTATTGACACGGCCATGCAGACGGCCATCCTTGGCC
>Ga0129336_10000983_pt1 | contig 16993 bp, 15 predicted proteins | sample CPB6_02_DNA_FD_96878 | JGI IMG/M metagenome (GOLD analysis project Ga0129336, IMG submission 96878) | Freshwater to marine salinity gradient microbial communities from Chesapeake Bay, USA - CPBay_Sum_0.6_0.2_DNA | ecosystem: Environmental > Aquatic > Marine > Coastal | place: USA: Chesapeake... | reverse complement strand
GCCGAGCATCACGACGGAGCCGGGAGCCGTTCGGTCACTTGTCGCCACGGCAGGCGAAACATCGGTGGCGTTGTCGTGGCAGGTTCCCAGTGCAACGGGTGGCTCTGCAGTGAGTGACTATGTGGTGCAGTACCGCGCCACATCGTCATCCACGTGGACGACAGCGAATGACGGAGTGAATACCAACACATCGTTCACGGTGACGGGGCTGAGCACTGGTACCGCATACGAGTTTCGTGTGGCGGCACGAAACGCGGTGCATCGCGGCATGACTGCGTTGGCGAGCGCCACACCAACGACCACGACTACTACTACAACAACGACTACAACAACCACGACGACGATTGCACCAACAACTACGACGATTGCACCAACAACTACGACGATTGCACCAACAACTACGACGACTATCACCGGTTCGAGTGGCGGCAGCTCGGGTGGTGGTGGTTCATCATCCGGGCCAACATCTGCCGCCACCACAACTACAACACCGAGTGTCGCTACGCCGGTCCAATTCGTCACGGGCCCTGCAGTCACCGTGATTGCGACGACGGCACCAGGCCCGATGGCGTTATCTACCTTCGAGCCTTACAGCGCAGCACTCACCGTCAAACAGCGGGCCGAAATCGCCCGATTCACGCGCACGATCCAACGCACGCACGTCGTGCACTGTGTCGTGCACAGTTCCTCGCCTGTCCTCGTCTCGCGGATCATGATGCGCCGAGCCAAAGCTGCTTGTGAGGAGGTTCGCCGTCTCGTTCGTGGGGTGCAGGCAACTGCGGTGGTTCGCGATCTACCGACTCCCCGTGAGGCTCGCGAGATGGGGGTGAATGCCGAAAGCCTCACCCGGCAGGTGATTCTTCGGTTCGGGGGTGTTGCCGAACGGCCGATTCGCTGACACACTGAAGGGCGTGATGACGGAAAAGAGCCTCCAGAACAGCGTTCTCGTAGTAATTCCCTAGGCGCGTCGGCAGAGCCGCGCGCGCCCAAGCCTCCCGAACAGGGAGGCTTTTTTGTTCCCCCAACACCAGTTCGAAATTGCAAGTTCAGATCGAAAGAGAAAAGGCACAACAGATGAGCAGCCAAGCGAATCGACACCAAGAAGGCGAGAAGATCACCGGAGCACAGGCGCTGATCCGCTCGCTCGAGATGGAAAACACCGAGGTGATCTTCGGTCTGCCCGGCGGATGCATCCTTCCCGCATACGACCCGCTGCTCGAATCACCGATTCGCCACATTCTCGTTCGTCACGAGCAAGGCGCGGGGCACATGGCCGAGGGTTACGCGCATGTCACCGGTCGCCCCGGTGTGGCGATGGTGACGAGTGGTCCCGCTGCGACCAACCTCGTCACGCCGTTGTGCGATGCGTACATGGATTCGATCCCGATGGTTGCCATCACGGGCCAGGTTTCTACTTCTGCCATTGGTACCGACGCGTTTCAAGAGTGCGACACCGTCGGCATCACGCGCAGCGTCACCAAGCACAACGAGTTGGTGATGACGGCGGAGGATCTGCCGCTCGCCATTCGCCAGGCGTTCCATCTCGCCACCACGGGCAGGCCTGGCCCGGTGCTCGTCGACGTCCCGAAGGACGTGCTGCAAAACACGATGGCGTGGCATTGGCCGAGCGATGCTGAAGTCGAAGCGTCGTTGCCCGGCTACAAGCCGAACACCAAAGGTCATCCACGGATGATCAAGGAAGCCGCACAACTCATCCTGCGCTCCTCTCAACCGATTCTCTACATCGGTGGTGGTGTCTTGAAGGCGCGTGCGGCGAGTGCGCTGCGCGAACTTGCCGAACTGGTGCAGATTCCCGTCGTCACCACCCTGATGGCGCGTGGTGCATTCCCCGATGATCACCCGTTGTGTCTCGGCATGCCTGGCATGCACGGCAACGCCACTGCGGTTACCGCGATGCAGAAGGCGGATCTGTTGATCGCGCTCGGTTCGCGATTCGACGACCGAGTCACGGGCAAGGTGAGCTCTTTTGCTCCCGATGCCAAGATCATCCACGTCGACATCGACCCGGCCGAACAAGGCAAGGTGCGCAAGCCTGACGTGCCGATCGTCGGCGATTGCCGTTTGGTCATCGAAGAGATCATCAAGGCGATCCGCGACCTCCTGGCGAGTGGCGTCACACAAGCAGATCTCGGTCCGTGGCGGAGCCGCGTGAGCGGCTGGCGCGAGCAGTTCCCGTTGGCGTACGACCAGAGCGAGCCGGGCCGTGCCTTGAAGCCGCAGTACTGCTTAGAGAAGTTGCGCGACTCGGCACCAGAGGGAACGATCGTTGTTTCCGGCGTCGGACAGCATCAGATGTGGACGAGCCAGTACTGGAACTTCAACGAGCCGTACACGTGGGTCAACTCAGGTGGCCTCGGCACGATGGGTTTCTCCATCCCTGCCGCGATCGGCGCCAAGGTGGGCCGTCCGGACAAAACGGTGTGGGCCATCGACGGCGATGGTTGCTTCCAAATGACCGCGCAAGAGTTGGTCACCGCATCGCTCGAGCGCATCCCGGTGAAGATCGGCATCCTGAACAACTCGTATCTCGGCATGGTTCGCCAGTGGCAGGAGATGTTCTACGAGGAGCGCTACAGCGAGGTGTATCTCTCGACCGAGGTTCCCAACTTCGTGAAGATGGCCGAGTCGATGGGCTGCGTGGGAATCCGCGTGGATGACCCGGATGAAGTGCAGAACGCAATTGACAAGGCGAACTCGATCAACGATCGACCGGTCGTCGTCGACTTCCGTGTCGATGCCGGTGAGAAGGTGTTCCCGATGGTCGCCGCTGGTCAGAGCAACGACGACATCATGTTGCATCCTTCGCAGAACGATCGCAGGGGGAACCTCCGATGAGCGGCGTCAATCCTTACGGCACGTCTGCCAACCATCACGTCCTCTCGGTTCTGGTGCAGAACCGACCCGGCGTTCTCGCACGAGTGGCGTCACTGTTCGCTCGTCGTGGCTACAACATCTTCTCGCTGGCGGTGGCTCCCACCGACAACGACGAGTACAGCCGCATCACGATCGTGGTCAACGTGGAGTCCAACACCATCGAACAGATCGTCAAGCAGCTCTTCAAGTTGGTCGAAGTGGTGCGCATCTCCGAGCTCGACCCCAGCAACTCCGTCGAGCGTGAATTGATGGTCTCCACGGTGCGCGCCAGTGCAGAGCAACGCGGTCAGGTGGTCGAGCTCGTCAACATTTTCGAGGGCAAGATTCTCTCCGTTGGTTCCGATGCGCTCATCGTGTCGCTCGATGGAAGCCCCGAGAAATTGGACGATTTCGAGGAATTGCTGCGACAATACGGGATCGTCGAATCACAGCGCACCGGCCGCGTGGCGCTTCCAAAGCTCGACAGGAAATCACGAACAACGAAGGGAAACAAAGGCTGATGGCTGCGAACGTGTACTACGAGAAGGATGTCGATCCGGCGCTGATTCGCTCGAAGAAGGTGGCCGTCATTGGCTACGGCTCGCAGGGTCATGCTCATGCGCTGAACCTGAAGGAGTCGGGCGTCGATGTAACCGTTGGTCTGCGTGACGGCTCCTCATCCAAGGCCAAGGCCGAGGCCGAGGGTTTGAAGGTGATGTCGATCGCTGATGCAGCGAAGTGGGCTGACGTCATCATGTTGCTCGCGCCGGACACCGAGCAGAAGAAGATCTACGAGGAGTCGATCCAGGCGAATCTCACCGCGGGCAAGGCACTTGCTTTCGCCCATGGGTTCAACATTCGCTTTAATCGCATCGAGCCTCCAAAGGATGTGGACGTGATCATGATTGCCCCGAAGGGCCCCGGTCACCTCGTGCGCCGTACGTTCCAGGAAGGCGGCGGTGTGCCTGCGTTGATCGCCGTACACCAAGACGCCACAGGGAATGCCAAGAAGCTCGCGTTGTCGTACGCCAACGGTGTTGGCGGTGCACGCGCGGGAATCATCGAAACCACCTTCCCGGAAGAGACGGAGACCGATCTCTTTGGTGAGCAAGTGGTGTTGTGTGGTGGCCTCACTTCGCTGGTGATGGCCGGTTACGAAACACTTGTCGAGGCTGGTTACCAGCCGGAGATGGCGTACTTCGAGTGCCTGCACGAAGTGAAGTTGATCGTCGACTTGATGTACGAAGAGGGGATTGCCGGCATGCGCTACTCGATCTCCGACACTGCGGAGTACGGCGATGTGTCGCGTGGTCCGCGCATCATCAACTCGGCAACCAAGGACGAGATGCGCAAGATTCTCGAAGAGATTCGCAGCGGCAAGTTCGCTGAAGAGTGGATCGCCGAGAGTGACGGTGGTCGTAAGCGATTCGCCGAGTTGCAGAATGCCGGTCGTAACCACCCGATCGAAAAGGTCGGCTCGCAACTGCGCTCGATGATGCCGTGGATCTCCAAGGGCAAAAAGAAGGTGTCCGAAGTCTCGGGTGGCTAACCCGAGACCGAAGGTATCTCTCGGGTGGCTAAGCCAATGCCCGCAAGGATTTGCGGACACAGCTAATTCCCGAGTTGGTTGGTCAACAATTCGCCCCTAGTGTCTCGTCCCATGTCTAATAACTGGGGTTTCGAAACACGTCAGATTCACGCAGGCCAAGAGCCCGATGCCGCGACTGGTGCGCGCACGGTTCCCATCTACCAAACAACGAGCTACGTGTTTCGCGACGCGCAGCACGCTCAGAACCTGTTCGCGCTTGCGGAGATGGGAAACATCTACACGCGAATCATGAACCCCACGCAGGGTGTCCTCGAAGCGCGACTCTCCGCGCTTGAGGGTGGTGTCACCACTGCAGTTGGTATTCCTGGGGCACTCGCGGTATCGAGTGGTCAGTCCGCAGAGTTTCTTGCCATCCTCACGCTCGCCGAAGCGGGGTCGCACATCGTGGCGTCGCCAAGTCTCTATGGCGGAACCTACAACTTGTTCCACTACACCTTGCCGAAGATGGGGATCGAGGTCTCCTTCGTGGATGATCCTGACGATCTCGATCAGTGGAAGAAGGCGGTCAAACCGAACACCAAGGCGTTCTATGGTGAGGTGCTCGCCAATCCGCGCAACAACGTCTTCGACATCGAAGGCGTGAGCAAGGTTGCACATGAAAACGGCGTGCCGTTGATCGTCGACAACACCGTTCCGACTCCCTATCTGATTCGTCCGATCGAGTGGGGTGCCGACATCGTCGTGCACTCACTCACCAAGTTCATCGGTGGTCATGGGACTTCGATCGGTGGCGCGATCATCGACGGAGGAACATTCGACTTCGGCGCAAGCGGCAAGTTCCCTAACCTCACCGAGCCTGATCCGTCATATCACGGACTCGCTTACTGGCCTGCGCTCGGTCACGGTGCGTACATCATCAAGGCGCGCGTGCAGATGCTGCGCGATCTCGGTGCGGCAACCACACCGTTCAACTCGTTCATGTTCTTGCAGGGATTGGAGACGTTGTCGCTGCGCATGGAGCGTCATTGGGCGAACTCGCAGAAAGTTGGCGAGTTCCTCGCGAAGCATCCGCAGGTGGAAGAGGTGTTCTACGCCGGCTTGCCGACGAGCAGGTGGCATGAGCGTGCCAAAAAGTACGGCGGCGGCAAGGGCTACGGTTCGGTTCTGGCCTTCAACATCAAGGGCGGCCGCGAGGCAGGACAGAAGTTCGTCGGTGGACTCAAGTTGCACAGCCACGTGGCCAACATCGGTGACGTGCGCAGCTTGGTGATCCACCCGGCGAGCACCACTCACAGCCAGCTGACCGAGGAAGAACAGCGCTCTACGGGCGTGCACCCGGGCCTCATTCGCTTGTCGGTCGGGCTCGAGTCGATCGAGGACATCCTCGCCGACTTGGATCTCGGGTTCGCTGCTTCGAAATAGGGACAGCCGCTCATCCACAACAGGTGGATAATCCGCTGAATATTTACCTGTAGTTCATCTACGGATTACTCCCGCTTTAGCCCCCACTGCCACACTGATGCGCGTGTCGGATGTACTGATGGAGGTCCCAGAAAAGCGGGAGATGCACGTCACGTATAGCCGTGCGGATCGAATTTTCCGTCGAATCGTCACGGCGGGCGCCCTTACTTCGCTCATCATCCTTGGGTTGATTGCGCTCTTTCTGGTGTTGCGCAGCGCGGAGGTATTCCGCACTTTCGGAGTGACCTACATCACCGGAACGGAGTGGAACAACGCGGCGTTTGATCCGACGATCCCTGTCGAGTTCTCGATTGGGCCAATGCTGGTGGGGACAATCGTGGTGTCGCTCATTGCCATGGTCGTTGCGGTCCCGCTTTCGATCGGCGGTGCGCTGTTCATCGAGTTTTATGCACCGCGATCCATTTACAAGACGCTGGTCTCGCTTCTCGACCTTGCTGCTGCAATTCCCTCCCTGGTGTTCGGCCTGTGGGGTATTCAGGTCTTCACCAACATCGGAATTCGTTGGTCGAATTTTCTGAATGATTGGTTCGGATGGATTCCCATCTTTAGCGTCGAATTTGAGAACTTTGGTCGCAGTCCATTCATCGCAGGAATTGTGTTGGGTTCGATGGTGGTTCCGATCACCACCTCCGTTGCCCGTGAGGTGTACTCGCGCACCCCACGTGACTTGATCGATACCTGTTATGCGCTCGGGTCCTCGAAGTGGGGGGCGATTCGTGCAGTCGTACTGCCGTTCGGCAAGAGCGGTGTCATCGGCGGAGCGATGCTTGGCTTGGGTCGTGCACTCGGCGAAACCGTCGCGGTGTTTCTCGTGCTCAACCTCTCATTCCGCTACACGTACCGCATCCTTGATTCGGAAGGCGGCAATGTGGCGTCGATCATTGCCTCAAAATTCGGCGAGGCAACAGATTTCGAGATCCAGGCACTGATCGCTGCCGGTCTAGTCCTCTTCGTGCTTACTTTGATGGTCAACATGGCGGCCTCTGCCATCGTCCAGCGCAGCGCAGGGAAGGTGAACCGATGAGCATGATGCAAAACTCGGATTCCTTCTCGGAGGTTCAACCAGAGCGTCCGTGGGCGAAGCGCCCAGAAGAAGTACGTCGTTCGGCGATCAAGTTCGTGGTCGCAGCGGTTTTGGCGATGGTGGTCGTGCGCTTTACGGGGATGGCAGGAATCGACGGCTGGGCCCTGGTATTGCTCGGGACCATTGTGGTTGCCACATATGTGGCTGCGCGCAAGCTGAGCGGCAAGGATCGCAAAAATGCGCTGGTTGCTGTGGGTATCAGTGCACTAGCTCTGCTCGCATTTGCGCCATGGCTGTCGATTCTCATTTCAGTGGTGACGAAGGGTTACCAGGCATTGCACTGGACCTACCTGTTTAACGACATGAGAGTGACGACGCCTGACGATGAGTTGAACATGGGTGGCGTAGGCCATGCGGTCGTTGGCTCGTTGATCATGGTGGCAATTGCAACTGTCGTCACCTTGCCTTTGGGAATTCTGAGTGGCATCTATCTCACCGAGGTGCGAGGTCGACTCACCTTCCTGGTTCGATTCATCGTGCAGTCGATGGCCGGCGTGCCATCGATCGTCGCTGGATTGTTTGTCTTCACCACCGTGGTTCAAACCATGGGCGAATACTCGGGCATTGCCGGTGCAGCCGCACTTTCGGTGTTGATGTTGCCCACCGTGTCGCGAACGGCTGAAGAAGTTTTGAAACTCGTGCCCGACGATCTCCGCAATGCGGGATATGCGCTCGGTGCGCGCCAGTGGCGTACCGCATTCATGGTGGTCCTGCCCACGGTGAAGTCCGGTCTTATCACCGCCGGCATCCTCGGTGTTGCTCGGGTTATCGGAGAAACTGCTCCGCTGCTTCTCACCTCTTTGGCGACGAACGGCTTCGCCATCAATCCATTCGGAGGAACGCTGGGCTCGCTTCCCACGTACACCTTCAGTTTGTTGCAGTACGGAACGGAGTATGCAGTTGCGCGAGCTTGGAGCGGAGCCCTTGTGCTCTTGCTGATCGTGTTTGGACTGTTCACATTGGCTAGACGTCTTGGGAGAAAAAAGTGATCACATCAGAAACACTGGAGATGAATCAGGCCCGTCCCGGTAACGGCGTGGCGAGTAGCGTTGAAGGAGCAGCAATGGCAGTCGAACCAGAACAGTCTTTTCTTGGTCTCGAGACCAGGGGTGCTCATGCTTGGTTCAGTGCGCATCACGCACTCGCCAATGTGTCGCTCAAGTTCCCTGAGCGCACGGTTACGGGATTGATCGGTCCCTCGGGTTGTGGCAAGTCCACGTTCATTCGCTTGCTTAATCGCATGCATGAGTTCATCCCGGGTGCCGCGATGGCAGGACAGGTACTGCTCAACGGTAAGGACATCTACGCACCGGAGGAAGACCCGGCAATGGTTCGCTTGAAGATCGGCATGGTCTTCCAGAAGCCGAATCCATTCCCTGCAATGACCATTCGCGAGAACGTGCTTGCGGGTATCAAACTGGCGCATTTGCAGCGCGACGACCACGACTCGATCGTCGAGTCCTGTCTCACTCGAGCCGGTCTGTGGAAGGAAGTGAAGGATCGCCTGGATGCATCGGGTGGGTCGCTCTCAGGCGGCCAGCAACAGCGCCTGTGCATTGCGCGTTCGCTGGCGGTTGAACCTGAAGTGTTGTTGATGGACGAGCCGTGTTCGGCCCTCGACCCGGCCAGCACGCTGCGTATCGAAGAGACGATCAAGGAGTTGGCCCGGAAGATCACGGTGATCATCGTCACTCACAACATGCAGCAGGCCAGCCGCGTCAGCGACTACTGCGCCTTCTTCTTGACGGATGGGGGCCCTGGCTATCTGGTCGAAGCGGACGACACTCGGAAGATTTTCACCAATCCGAAAGATCCCCGCACTGCCGACTATGTGCAGGGCAAATTCGGCTGATTGTTCGTTCACTAAAAGTTCACTTAATCTCCACGTCACGTTCGGGCTCAGGCAAACGGCGCGTAAACGCCTGAAGTTAGTTTCTCCTCGTCAGTCAAACCCCAACAAGGAGAAATCAATGCGGAGAATCGGAAAGAAGCTGTTGGCAACGGGAATCGTTGCAGCAAGCTTCCTTGCAACCTCGTCGGTCGCCAAGGCTGAGGATGTGACGGGTGGAGGCGCTTCCTTCCCCTACACCTTCCTTGTGTCGGCAATCGCCGAGTTCAACAAGACCACAGGTCACAACCTCACCTACACCTCGACCGGTTCCGGAACGGGCAAGCGCAACTTCAAGGCGGGAACCTTCAAGTTCGCAGGCACCGACTCTGCCGTGACCGGCTCGGATATCCCGACATTCGGTTGGACCTACGTCCCGTACCTCGCGGGTGCAACGGCGATCGCCTATCGCTTGGACGAGATCAAGGGAGCGACTCTCTCGCTTTCCAAGGACACGCTGAACGGCATCTTCGCCGGACTCATCACCAACTGGAACGACCCGAACATCGCGGCTGACATGAAGATCAGCCCGGCATTCGCCAACCAGAAGAAGAAGAGTGACTTGAAGGGCGCATCAACGTTGTGGGAAAACGTCGGAAACAAGCAGGCCCGCGTAACCGTGACGTTGCTTCCCGCGACCGTGAAGTCGTCGAAGGGTAAGACCATCGAGGTCATCGACACGAAGACCAAGAAGGTGGTGCGCAACGCTCGCATCGACTCGAAGGGTCAGTATGGCCTCACATTCTCGACGGATGTAAAGAACGAGTACCAGGTGAAGGTGGCTGGTAAGGAAGTGGCCAAGTACAAGGTTGCGAACGTCACCTTCCCAGACAAGCCGATCGTCGTGGTGTACCGCCAGGACCCCTCCGGCACCACGAATAACTTCTGCCTGTTCATGAGGTCCGCCGTCAACCCGTCGTGGGTTCAGAACGACAACTTCGGATCATGTGTACCTGGTGGAATCTCGAGCTTCGGTTCGCGCTTCCAGGGTCAACAGACGTCGACCAATTTGAGCAACTACATCGCCGACACGAACGGCACCATCGGTTACACCGAGGTGTCCTACGTGACGGATGCGACTCGTGCAGCCAAGGGAATCCGTGCAGCAAACATCCGTAACGCTGCTGGTGCCTATGTTGCTCCGACGTCGTTCAACTACAACTCGTTCCTAAGCAAAGCAACGATTGATTCGCTCGGATTGGCGACGTTCAATTACAACCAGACCAGCAACAAGACGGCATACCCGATCGGTCCAGTGACGTACGGACTCGGGCAGACCGCTTCGGATGCGAAGAACAAGGTGGTGTCGGAGTTCTTCCAGTGGGTACTCACCACCTATGCGCCGGCAAACGCCGAAGCACTCGGTTACACCCCGCTGCTGGGTTCTTTCCAGCAAAGCGGCGTGACGTTGGCCAAGAAAGTTGGCGCCAGCTGATCTAGCTGCCTCCCATCGAAAGGGCCCCGGGGAAACCCGGGGCCCTTTTGCTTTATCGATTCAGGAAACGAATTAGGGGAATGGCAACAACCAAACCGGCCAATTGCATGACCACGAACATCGGAACGGATTGCGGTGCAATCCCTGCGAAGGAGTCGGTGAAGGATCGGGCGATGGTCACGCTCGGGTTTGCCAACGAAGTGGAGGAAGTGAACCAGTACGCACCACCGATCCAAATGCCGACGGCTACGGGTACGAGGCCGCTGTTTCGATGTCCGATGATGTGGATGATGAGAAGGAGAGAGAGTGTGGCAATCACTTCACCGAACCAAATGCCTCCGCCGTCACGAATCTTGGTCGACGGCCCGAACACGTCGATTTCAAACATTGCGTTGGCAATCGCCGCTCCCGTGATGCCGCCTGTGGTCTGAGCCAAGAAGTAGGGAACCAGGTTCGACCACGACAACCCGTTCAGCCCGCATTGGGAGAGCGTGACGACGGGGTTGAAATGGGCACCGGAAATCGGTCCGAACATCCAGATCAGTGAAATGAGTGCACCAACCGTGGCGAGTGAGTTGGCGAGCAACTGCACACCGATGTCGCTGCTCAAGTTTTCCGCCATGGCACCGGAACCCACTACCGCCAAGACGAGGAATCCTGTCCCGAGAAACTCGGCGGTGAGACGAGAAGAAAGATGCTCGTTCACGAGTTGACCAGCGATCGGTACAACTCTTCAACTCGGCGCTCAATCTCGTCGCGGATGGGACGGACCGCCTCGATTGGTTGACCAGCTGGATCAGCGAGTTCCCAGTCTTCGTAACGCTTGCCGGGGAAGATCGGGCATGTATCGCCGCAGCCCATGGTGATCACGACATCGGCTGATTGGACGATTTCCGTGGCAAACGGCTTGGGGATTTCCTGGGAAATGTCGACTCCGACCTCCTTCATTGCCGCCACCACCACGGAATTGAGATCGATTCCGGGATTCGAGCCGCCAGAGAAGACCTGTACCTTGCCCTGGGCTCGGTGGCGAAGAAAGCCTGCCGCCATTTGCGACCGACCCGCATTGTGGACACAGACGAACAGCACCGCAGGAACCTCCGGTTTGGTGATACCTCGCACGACGCTGAGCGCTGTGAGGCGTTCTTCTGCGTACCTGGTGGTGAACACGGGGATGAAACTGCGCACTCGGGCATTTTCGAAACTTTTGTAGGAGTCGGCGACGACCTCGCGGATTTCATCTGGGTTGAACATTGCCCCAAACTTGTCTACGAGTTCTCTCGTCGATTCTTCGATCACTTCTTTAGCTTCATTTTCAGATGACATGGAAATTTCCTTTCATTGATTTGATGATTTTGGATATTTGGTTGAAAGCAGATTCGAAGTCACTTTTTCGACCGGGGATTGCTGGGTCCGGGATCGACCAATGGAGACGGCGAAGTGGATCGGGGATTTCGTCGTGAGCTTGATCGCAAACGGTGATTACTGTCGAATTTCTCAGACCGGAGTCGGTAAGTCTCCGGGGTTTCAAACCAGAAAGATCGAGGCCGTGGCCATGTGCCACTTCAATGGCGAGTGGGTGGACGACGCTGGCGGGGTTCGTGCCGGCGCTGGAGGCTGTGCCACCGACTTCCGAGCGCCAGATCGCTGAGGCAAGTTGAGAACGCGCCGAGTTTTGACTGCATATGAACAAAATTGGACCCTTGAATACGGGAGGCGAAAGAAGTATTCGGATCGAGTCAACAAGTGCAATGAATCGCTTTCTGCGGTCGGCAGTTCCACCAATTCGATATGTGACACCAGCTTTCTCCAAGATGTCCAAGTGGTGAGCGAGCAAACTGGAGGAGAGCCCTGTGACTTCGATGAGTTCGCTGGGAGTCCGGTGGGAAGCGACAAGAGTCTCTGCAATTGCCAACCTTCGAGAGTCGCCAAGGGCGGCGAAGATTCGAGCACGATCCTCGGTGCTCGATTTAGATGACCTAGCCACGAACTAAAACTATCTCAAAAATTATTGAGATATCAAGTTACTCGTCTCCTTCTTGCTGCTCGCGGAGGAACTCCTCCAGTTCGTGCGCAATGTCCTCGCCGGAGGGGAGTGATTCCTCCGCTCGGCGATCGAAATCCTCCTCGAGCATCGTCACGTAGCTCATCGTCTGATCGTCGCCGTCCACTGCTGCGTCGTGCAGCTCCTCCCAGCGACGAATCTCGTCGGCGAGATCGAGATGGCTGGTAGGTACGCCGAGCACGTGTTCCACGTGCCGCAGCAACGCAGCCGAACTCTTCGGATGCTGCGCATTGGGCAGGTAGTGCGGAACGCCGACGCGAAGTGAAACTCCAACGAGTCCGTGTTGTTCGAGACGTTCCTGAATCACGCCAACTACTCCCGTCGGGCCTTGGTATTGGGGTTTGGAAAGACCGAGTCGGCGAGCCAACGAGTGGTTGGTAGAGGATCCCACCACATTCGGATTCCTGGTGTGGGGAACACCTTCAGCGGTGGCGCCGACCGTGACGACGAGTTCGCATCGCAATTGCCTCGCACACTCGACGATGCAGTCGGCAAATGTGCCCCAATTCAGGTGCGGTTCGACTCCCGCGAGGATCACCAAGTCACGATCTCCCTCGGGGAATCGGGTGACGAGGAAATCATTTTCTGGCCAGCGAATCTGGCGCTCACCGTCGTCGTCGAGAAAAGTCTCCGGACGCTCTTGGGTGAAATCAAAGAATGGATCCGGGTCAATGCTTGCCACCACGGTGATCGGGCGGTCCTGAATCACCCACTCGAGAGCACCGGTTGCGGCTCCCGAGGCGTCGAACCAGCCGCGCAGCGCCACCATCAACACTGGATCACGCAGTGGACCAATTGCCGACCAGTCGGATTCGAGTACTTCCTCGACGTTCACCTGTACTGCTTCATGTCGATCGCTCGTGTGTTTCCTCGCCGACGCCCCACTGTGTAAGCATGGCAGCGGTGAATTCACGAGCAAACCCGCAAAACAGAGTTTCCGCCCGATTGGCGTCCATCGCCGAGTCGGCCACGCTGGCCGTCGATGCGAAGGCAAAGGCACTGAAGGCAAAGGGCGAAAACGTCATTGGCTTTGGAGCGGGCGAGCCGGATTTCCCGACTCCGGAAAACATCGTGGAGGCCGCGGTCAAGGCCGCACGTGATCCGAAGAATCACCGCTACACACCTGCCGCCGGATTGCCCGAGTTGCGAGAGGCGATTGCGGTCAAGACGAAGCGCGACAGCAACTTCTCCTGTGAGTCGTCTCAAGTACTCGTGACCAACGGAGGCAAGCACGCGGTGTTCGTCGCTTTTGCCGCGCTTTGCGATCCCGGTGACGAAGTGATCGTGCCTGCGCCGTATTGGACGACGTACCCCGAGGCAATCACGCTGTCTGGCGGCGTGCCTGTGGTGGTTGACACCACCGAGGAGACCGAGTTCAAGGTCACCGTCGAGCAGCTCGAGCGTGCACGAACCCCACGCACCAAGGTGCTGTTGTTCGTTTCTCCTGACAATCCGAGTGGTGCGGTGTATTCGCCGGAGGAGACGATTGCCATAGGCAAGTGGGCAGCAGAGAACGACGTCTGGGTAGTGACCGATGAGATCTACGAGCACCTCGTGTACGGCAAGCACACATTCTCTTCGATGCCTGCGCTTGTCCCGGAGATCGCCGATCGCTGCGTCATCGTCAATGGGGTAGCCAAAACGTACGCGATGACGGGTTGGCGAGTGGGCTGGATGATCGGGCCGAAGGATGTGATGAAGGCGGCAATCAATTTCCAGAGTCACACCACCTCCAATGTTTCCAACGTTGCGCAGATGGCGGCTCTGGAGGCAGTCAGCGGCGATCTGTCTGCAGTGCAGATGATGCGGACGGCCTTTCAGCGTCGTGGTACCGCGATGCACGCGGCCTTGTCGGACATTCCTGGTATCACCTGTATGCCGCCGCAAGGTGCGTTTTACTGCTTCCCCAACGTCAAGGGCTTGCTCGGTCGCAATCTCGGTGGCGTCACCGCTTCCAGCGCGCTCGAACTCGCCGATCTCGTCTTGGAGAGGGCGAAAGTCGCCTTCGTTCCGGGCGAAGCCTTCGGCGCGCCTGGATTTGCTCGATTCAGTTTCGCTCTTGGTGATGACGATCTTCGCCAAGGGATGGAGCAACTGAAGTCATTCGTCGTCGGCTGAGCCGATCGGCTATGGTGAAATCACTTCGTCAATAGTCGGAGGGCGTTACCACTAGCGAAGTCCGGTGAGATTCCGGCACTGTCCCGCAACGGTAAACGAGATGAGGGTTGCCTCGGTCTCGAAGTCCGGTCGCCTGGTGTCTGGCGCAACATCTAACCGCTCTCGTCAGAAGAGCAAGGAGAACACAGTGAAAAAATTGTTCAGGGTCGGCTTTGCCGGCCTTTTTCTTTTGGTCGCCGCAGCCTGCGGTTCGTCCGGCGAAATGGCAGAAAGCACCACGACCGAAGCGGTCGCAGAGGCTTCCTTTCCCGTCACGGTAGGAGAGCTCACGCTCGAGGCTCAGCCCGAGCGAATCGTCTCACTGTCGCCCACGGCAACGGAGATGCTGTATGCAATCGGCGCCGGCTCTCAAGTCGTGGCCGTAGATGAATACTCCAATTATCCGCAGGAAGCAGTTGATCTCGGTACACCACTTTCCGGATTCGAGCCCAACATCGAGGCAATCAGTGGCTACGAGCCGGATCTCGTGATCATTTCGTACGACCCGGGCAGCCTGGTCGAGCAACTCGGCTCGCTTGGCATCCCCGTGTTCACGGCGAATGCGGCGATGAACCTGGATGGTGTGTACGAGCAGATCACACAGTTCGGAGCACTCACTGGCCAGGCGAGCGGTGCCGCAAGCCTCGTCGAGCAGATGCGCGCAGACATCGATGCCGCGATTGCTGGTGTGACCGTCGAAGGCTCGCCCACGTACTACTACGAACTGGACAACACGTATTACTCCGTGACATCCAACACGTTTGTCGGTCAAATCTTCAGTCTCTTTGGTCTGTCGAACATCGCTGATGGCGTGGAGGCGGGCAACGACTATCCGCAACTGTCTGCCGAGGTGATCGTGTCGGCTGACCCCGACTTCATCTTCCTCGCCGACACGAAGTGCTGCGGTCAGACCGCGGAGACCGTGGCTGCTCGCGATGGTTGGGGCACGATGAAGGCCGTGACGTCCGGAAAAGTGATCGAGCTTGACGACGATGTCGCATCCCGCTGGGGTCCACGCGTCGTCGAGTTGGTGCAGTCGATCGCATCCGCGCTGAGCGCAGGCTGAACCGTTGAGCGAGACCCTGGGTTTTCCGCAGCCGCGTCATGCGGCGAGCCACCGCAACTGGTGGATCGCCGGCGCGTCTGCGTTGCTCGGGGTCTCGCTCGTCATCGGCTTGATGATCGGACCGGCGGGACCGGAGTGGTGGCGAGTACCGCTCGAGCTCCTGGATCGCCTTCCTCTCTTCTCGATCGACAGCGGTGTGACTGCTGGCGAGTGGAACGTGGTGTGGCAGATTCGTGCACCACGAGTTGCGCTCGCCGTTTTGGTTGGCGCCATGTTGTCGCTCGCAGGGGCGAGTTATCAGGGAACGTTTCGTAACCCACTTGTCGATCCGTATCTCCTGGGAACCGCAGCGGGAGCGGGACTCGGGGCAACGATCGTGTTTGCGTTGCGCAATGGCGAGGCGTCGTCGTGGGTCATCGATCCGCTTCCTCTCGCCGCATTCCTCGGCGCGCTGATCGCGGTGTTCATCACTTACACGGTGGGCACCGCGTTCGGCCGCACTCGTTCATCCGTCACCCTCGTGCTTGCCGGTGTCGCGGTCACGTCCTTGCTCACATCGATCCAGGCATTCGTGCTGCAGCGCAACACCGACGTGGTGCGTCAGGTCTACACCTGGATCCTCGGCAGGTTGTCGAGTGCCACATGGGGCGACGTTCGACTGGTCCTCCCGTATGTCGTGGCGAGCACCGTGGTGCTGTTGTTGCACCGAAGACTGTTGGACGTCATGCGAGTGGGTGACGACGAGGCGCTTGCGCTCGGCGCCAACGTTCGCCGTGTGAGATTCGTCGTGGTGCTTGCTGCAACGCTCGGCACGGCCGCAGTCGTGGCGGTGAGCGGGTTGATCGGCTTCGTCGGGATCATCGTTCCGCATGCGGTGCGCTTGCTCGCTGGAGCCAGTTATCGGTTGGTGCTTCCCCTGAGCGTGTTGATCGGCGGTTCGTTTCTCGTTCTTGCCGACATTCCGAGCCGCGTGCTCGCCGACCCAGCGGAGACGCCGATCGGGGTGGTGACGGCGTTCTTCGGAGCACCCTTCTTCTTGCTGTTGCTGCGCACCCGAGAGACGTCCGCATGACCACGCTCGGTTACTGCAATCTCGCGGTCACTTACGACTCGAACCGGGCGGTTGATGCGTTCAACGGCATTCTTCATTCGGGAGAGTGGCTGTGCCTGATCGGCCCGAATGGAGCCGGCAAGTCCTCAATTCTTCGTGCGACCGCCGGACTCGTCGACTACTCGGTATCGATTGACATCGCCCAAACCGAGATACCAGCAACCTCAGCCCGCTGGCGCGCGCAGCACATTGCTTACGTGCCGCAGTCGCCGGTGATCCCACCGGAGATGACGGTGTATGAATACGTGTTGTTGGGAAGAAATCCCTATGTCGATCACTTCG
>Ga0129336_10000979_pt1 | contig 17006 bp, 28 predicted proteins | sample CPB6_02_DNA_FD_96878 | JGI IMG/M metagenome (GOLD analysis project Ga0129336, IMG submission 96878) | Freshwater to marine salinity gradient microbial communities from Chesapeake Bay, USA - CPBay_Sum_0.6_0.2_DNA | ecosystem: Environmental > Aquatic > Marine > Coastal | place: USA: Chesapeake... | reverse complement strand
GATATGATCTTCTTTTGTCATTTCGGTATCCATATTTAATACTGGTATTTGTAATTTATTAGCTATATGAAAACCCATATTATCAGATAGCAATGTTTTACCAGTTTTGGGCCTAGCAGCAATAACATTAATTGTGCTTTTTCTTAGACCACCACCAATAGCCTGATCGTATATCGGAAATCCTGTAGATATACCTACCTGATCAATTGGATTGGTTCCAAGATATTCGATATACTCATCGATATTTTTGCCTATAAATTCTGGATTATTATCTACTTCGTCTATTGTATTGACAAAGTTAAAAACACTATCTTCAGCGATACCAATAATACTACTAATACTTTCTGAACCAGAAATATTTTGTATTTTACTTTGTGCTTGTTGTAATTGATTGTTTAATAGTCTAGCGATTTCTAGTTTTTTGATCTTGGTTGCAAACTTTTTAAGGTTATTTTTCTCAACAGGAAAACTTAGTATAGCTTTCAAATGTTGGATTTCATCCTTATTGGAAAGAATGTTAGATAACCCAATCTCTTGCGCAGAAGATAGTATAGATGCTAAATCTAACTTGGTCTTTTCTTCTTGTGACAAAATATGCTTAATACACTTATATAGATAAATATTACTATCTATAGTAAACGTAGATTCAGATATAATATCTGCTATTTCTATATAGGCTTCTTCACCAAAAGAACATATACCACTCAATACCGCTCTTTCAGCGGCGGAATCTGATAACATCATTTTATTTTAACCTGCTGATATTGAACATTTGTTGCACTTGTAACGGTCCCTGTCTCCTATAATAGACGCACTGATTTGATCTTTTTTGCCACAAACCCTGCACTGGACAGACACTAACGAATTTTTTCTTTTTCGTGGTACTGGTGGTTGTTTATGTAGCTTTTTATCAATTTCTACGTCGTCTTTATGCATATTATGCTCAGGCATATCAACAAACTTATTGACATATGTAGATTGTTTTGATGATGCTTTTTTGGTTCTAATATTAGATTTAATCTTATGGGTTGTGTCTGATGATTGAGTATCTAACATTTGTTGTAGCATATTGATCATTTGTTGAATTTGATCAGGAGATAGATCCATGTTTCACCTTTGTCTTTAAAATAGAGAGTAGTATATCTGATAGGTTTTTAATACTGTTGGCTATATACTGTAGTCTGTCACTTCTTTGTTTAGCATATTTTTTGATCTTATTTAGAGCATTCGCTTTTTCATTATGTTTTATGGCCTGGGTTGATTTCTCAATATAACCATATCCCTTATAATTATTTATATCGTCTGCAATAGTCTCTTTAATATTTTCTTCTGACCAATTATAACGAGCTATTTCCCTATTAATAGATCTTTGAATATGAAAAGCAAATTGGCCTAATCTATATGAGATAGTTGCACAATCCTCTGGTGTTAATTTTTCTAATTCATCTCTTGACATAAACAAATATTGATTAAGTTCAGTATCAGAGAACTGATCTGGTTTATATCCACCCATACCCAACTGGGTTTCATATTCGTCTAATATTTTATCCCATTCGTTAACTTGTTCTTTAGTATTCATGTTTTGATTAATTCTTTCCATATTTCTATTTGATCATAGGGTAGTTCTATATATTTGATATTATTAATAGCACACCACTCTTTTTTATTTTCATCTCTTTTTTTGTGTTTCATAAATCCTAATACAGAGTTATGGAAAAATCTATTGAATTTATAGTGTTGTTCACCATGAACTTCTATACATGTTTTTATTAAAGGAAGATAAAAATCCATATATAAAGTTTCAGATTTTCTTAGAGGCAGAGGAACCTCTTCTAAAACCTGTAGAGTTGGAAAACACTCATGTATTAATTCTCTTGCTTTAAGATGTAAAGAAGATTTATTGCCAACCATTCCATGAGTAATATTTCCAATTAGTTGCCAATGTATAGTATTATTATCTAAATCTTTTACTTGCATTTCAAACCCATGGTGTTTTTAATTTGATTCCAAAGATCTTCGTATACTTTTGGATTATCTACTAAAAATTGTCTAGTTTTTTCTAAGCCCTGAAACTTAGGTTTATCCTCTACACTACTTATAGTATACCATGCTCCGCCTTTAGAAATCAGACCCATATCTACTGCAAGGGTCAGTAGTTCCATTTGTTTATCTATTCCATCTCCATATCTCAAATACGAAGTAATTTTACCACCCGGTGGACCAAGAGCAGAGCATAATACTTGCCATTCGATTTCTTGTCCTATTTGTGGAGAATCATCTGTTAAATTCCATGGCTTAAAATAAGTAGCCTTTAATTTTATATCTGTTTGATATGCAATAGCCTGACCACTTTTTTCTTTCCATTCAGCATACCCAGTACCGGGATTACCCATAAGATGAGTAATACCAATTACTATATTACGATTGACAGGAATAACATTTGCTACTTTCCTACAAAATTTTGCCAATAATTTAGCACCATCTGCTCTTTGCATTTTATTCATATCGCTAGTAATTTCTGCTTCTGTGCATAATGCAGAGTATGAGTCTATAATTACTATACATCCGGGTATTTCATTAATGATTCTTTCACCAATCTGTAGATATTCTTCTGCATGAAGAATTTTACCTGTTTGAGATCCTATAACATGAAATTTATCTAGGTTAAGTCCTGGTATTCCTTCTAGGTCCCTTTTTTTCAATCGACCCTCAATATTTAGGTAATACACTTCTCGACCATCTTTAAAAGATCCATATGCATATTCTGGTTTTTGTGCAGTAGCACAAAATGCTAATGATGTGGTTGTTTTACCACATTTGGGTTGACCTGTCAAGATTACGAAACTACCCTCTGGAATGCCACCATTTAATACAACATCTAGCGATGGACTCACAGGGATAGTAATTAAGTCTTTATCGACTACAGCATTACCAGTTAATATAACTTCCGATCCAAATGTTTTTGATACATCTTCTTTAAGACCCATGATCTATGTCCTCTATTTTTGATATGATATTTTTATTTGATCTACTTTGTCTAAATACTGTTTTTGTTTGTCTATCTAGTTGAGTAGATATTTCTGTATTTTCTGACTGAAGTTGTTTCTTCTCATACTCTATAATATCTTTCAGATGTGGCGCTCTGAGGGAATAAATCTTTTCTGCTCTCTTGTTGGCTAGAGCCCTAATAACAGGTTTGTCGCCATATTGTTTTATTAGTTTATGAGCAGAAGCTATTTGATTCCTAAAAAATTGAGACCACTCTTTGCTCAACCAGAATCTATAGTGTAAATCCTTGTTATCTAACTTAGCTTTTTTTTCACAAATAATTTCTGTTATGTATTGAGCAGCCGATACTGTTTTATTGTTTGAATACTTCGATGGATATTTATTTGTCATTAGGCTTGTGAATAGCATTACGTGCTGTTCTGGAAACTGTTGTCGATGGCGTATTTTTCTTGAATTCATCATTTACCTGAGATGCCTCTTTGGTCATTATCGATACAGATTTAGTTCCTTTAACACTGGTTTGTGAAATCATTAAATCTTTTGATGTAATCTTTGATGTTTTAGTGTTGATTGGTTTATCTGTAGATATTGTTTGATTTTTTTCCACAAATTTTTTAACCAGCTCATATTCTATTTTAAGATCAAATGATATTTGTTCTGGTGTTGTGTTATTAGATAACAAATGTAATATGGCATATTGCTGTGTTTTTGTTAGCTTTTTCATGTCATCTCTCTTTCTGCATTATGTAGCCATGCTATGTTTTTTGATCTGAGAAAATTTAAGTACATGTCGAATATCTTTTTAGATACCTGTTTGAATTCGTATTCTTTTTTGCCAGTTTTTGTTAAGAACTTAGTATGTCTACCCTCACTATATAGTCCAATAGGATTGTAGATCCTGCCATAGATTCCAACCTTAATGAAATATTTTATATTATCATTATCGATCATTTTTTTAGCAAAAACTTTATTGCTATCGGTTCGTAAAGTTGGATTTCCTTCATGATCTATATCGGAATGATTGCCAAATAGCGTATAATAAAAATATGCTATATTATCAATATCGTTTTGGTGATCAGAATTTTTTGCTTGGTATGTGAAATCCATATTATCTCCATTTAATTTTATTCGGTTTTTTAATTCTAGACATACCTTGTGGTAATTGTTTTTGTGATTCTTGTTCTTTATATTCGTTGTGTTTGGCCTGTAGATGAGCCTTTTGGTCATCGCTCATTCTATCTCTATTTCTATTTGCTATATCTCCTATGGTCTTCAATTCCGAATCGTGCTTGATAATGGAAGCACTTATATTCAATAAATCATTTTGATAATATCTATTAGTATTATTGCTTTGACAATGAATACAACATGGATTAGGGACATAGTCTTTTATGTAGGCAAATAGTTCGAATGGTTTTTTACAACTATCACAAAGATAAGAATATGTTGGCATATTAACGAATATAATCTATCCACTCCATAGGCATATTTATAGTAGATAGTGTGCGATGGATGGACAAGTATTTTTTCTGTTTCATCGGCTGTATTGGAGAAGTCATCAATTTCATATTTGCTTGTTCTGGTGTCTTATTAGCTTTTTTACGATTACAACTAATGCAAGCGGATTCTATATTGGTCCATGTGGTATCACCATCTTTAGGTCTATATTGTGATTTTGGAATAATATGATCATATGTTAAAGCATTTTTTTCCATATGTTTTCCACAATATTGACACTTATAGTTATCTCTTAAAAAGAGATTATTTCTAGAAAATTTTACTTTCCAAGTATATACAGACAAATATTGTTTGATGCGAATAATAGATGGTATTTGTACAGTATAATTCACACCCTGTATATAATCATCCTTATGATAGTGCATTACTTCAATGCTATTGAGTATATCGTCTCTATATAAAAAAATTATTGCTTTTCTATAGTCCACAATTGATAACGGGGAATAGTCAGCATTCAATACCAAACAATGCTTATGTTTGTTTTGACTCATAATTTTCTATTTTAGACATTATATCAGCAATAATTGGATTTCTAACAATATCGCTAGATTCTAGATAACTAAATCCGATACTATTAGCATCTTTTAATATATCTGTTATAATTCTAAATCCACCTTGTAAATTTCTGTTCAAATCCGATTGTCTAATATCACCAGTCAATACCATTTTACTATCTCGACCGATACGTGTCAATAACATTTTTAATTGATCGTATGTAGCATTTTGACATTCATCGGCCACAATAAATGATTCATGAAAACTTCGGCCCCTCATTAATCCAAGAGGAACAATCTCTATCTGATTATTTAACTTTAGACTATTATATAGTGACAATGAAATAAAATGATTTACCTCGTCTAATACTGGCAATAAATAAGGATGAATTTTCTCTTCTGCTGTACCTGGAAGATAACCTATCTTTTCTCCTGCTTCAATAACTGGTCTAGTAATAATAATCTTTTTAATTTTTTGTTCTGCTAAATATTCTAAAGCCATGCCAATAGCAATATGTGTTTTACCAGTACCAGCAACTCCTTGGCAGAATGTAATAGTATTTTCTGCTACTGTTCTTATATAATCTTTTTGATTATTACTTTTAGGTCTTAATCGGTTCTTAAAATTAAAAGTATTAACATCAGGAGTAATAGAATTGGTGAGATCAATAGGTTTTTTAGTTTTATTGCTTTTTTTTCTCAATGGTTTTACCCTTCATAAGAATAGTTAAATTAGACACGCGCCACCAGCACAACTAATTTCCTCTATTCCTACGGTGTTATCCTCTGTTTCCGATAACTGAGTATAATCAACCTTCTTAAAACTATAAAATAGATCACAATAAACTTTCCAATTATAAACATCTTTCATGCAATAGGTCAATCTCTTAACATCGCTCTCAAAATATTTACCAGCAAAATTTTTCATTTTGGTCATAAATTTCAGTTTATCTTGACTATCATTTTCTTTTGCTTGGTTAAGATTAACATAGTCACAAGCAGCCCACAAATTACTATCAAAAGCATTTAGTGCTAATTCTATAAGACCAGAACACCACAAAGCAGCATCTCCGTATTCTTTCACTATTTCTCTACTTGTATAAACAGTAGTAAATGGTGCTTGAGGATAATCTTTATCCCCACTTTGAGGAATAAGACTAATTCCAGCAAAATATTTACGATTTTCATATATATAGTTAGTAACATCCTCCCATTCTTCTGGCTTAACAGTAACGGTATTACTAACATTATGACACAAATAGTCTTTAGTACATAATGATCTATTTTTTCCAGAGTGAACCCAATTTTTTTGGGTATCTTTGACTATTGATAACATTTCTACTGCTGGTAATTGATTCTTTAGTTTAGCTCCGTCTGGAACTTCTATTGGAAATTTAATAACCTCATCAGTATTATTTGCTGACCATACTGATTTTTCACACGCTTGTGGGTTATAAGATTTAAAGTGTTGGTATGGTGCTTCTAAAACATTGGTCTGTACGTGTCTGATATAGCGTTTAGCGTGATGTGGATGTATACCAGAAGATGTACCAAGCATACTGCTACTAGTGCCTTCTGGTTTTAAACAGGTTACTCTTGCAGCCTGATTTATCCCTATTTTTCGTGCAATTTCTTTATTTGTATCAACTGCTATTTTTGCTCCGGTCTTAAGTACATTTTCTGTTAATAACAAATCATGTTTTTCCATAATACCTGTCATAGAAACACCTAATAATGCTTCTCTTTCAAAGATCTCTTCGCTATTTTGTCCTAAGTATTCTAATCCGGTAAATCCAGCTTGTAGTGTTCCTATAATAGCAGCAGCCTTGCATCTTTCATAAAAATCATTTTCGTCTACGATTGATGCACAATTAATAGTTGATAGATTGCACCCTTGCCAGCCGCTCTCTCCTGTTTTTTCATTTACGGGCCACAAAGAAATTTCTACACAAGGATTGAATACCATTTCTGTTGAGTCGCCCCATATAAATCCTGGCTCTCCATATTCTTTAACAGATTGCATTAAACTAGCAAATTGTTCTAAACTAGTTTCGTCTCTTAGAAGCAAAGCAGAATTATTGCTACGTGCTCTTTGTGGATTTTCTAGATACCAATTTCCTGTTTTTGCTTTTGTCATTTCATCATCATCAGGACTGAACAATGCTAAACTAGCAGATCGTCTAACACCACCACTTAGAACAGCATCACTACTATGCATAACTATATCATAAGCATCTATTGGTCTTAGTTTTTTCTGACCATTAGCTATGCACTTATCTAATAGTGTTCTAATTTTTTCTAATCCTTTTTGCAAAGGTTCAAAACCTGGGGCTTTTCCAACACCAGAACTCAAATCTGAACCTTTGGGTCTAATATTAGAATAATCAAATATTACATATTCGTCTTGATACATCTTGAATTTATTTTCCGAAACTTTAGTAAAATATGAACTAAGCAAAGCACCCAAAGCATCGGACCATCCTTCGATACTATCTTCTACAGTATATTTCATGCCCCTATTAGGATCTTTGGGCTTATGAGATAGTGTGGGTAATTTTGCCACATGATGTTTTTGTACACTAAAGCCTGTACCACTACCACACAATAATAGCCAAAAACACTCTTGAAAAAATCTTAGTCTATCACAATATGATGCTGTGCAATTATAGATTTTGGCATTACGTTTTAATATTGGTTCTCCGCCAAATTGTAATGCTCTTTGAGACCCAAGAACCTTTTTCTTATACATTAAATCATATGCCCAATCAATTTCTGCTTTTATATCAGTATTGGCATATTTAGTATGCATCATACTTTTTACTCGTTCAACCGCTTCTTTCCATGTTTCTCTGCGGTTTTCTTTTTCTATCCATCGAGCATATTTACTAACAAATGTATAAGACTGTAGTTCTTGTAGGGCTGACATTAATTTTCTCCATTATTTTGAATATCTTGTATTACACTATTTAGCCATGTTAATTTTGGTGTTACATAAAATATTTCCATATTAGTTAGCTGAATAAATTTATCGAATATTTGTTTTTGAGAATTATCTATTAAATATGATCCATGTCTATTGTGCATATAAACAGTCGATATTCCTTCCTGCCATAATGCCATTATGCAATCATTACAGCATTGGCCGGTAACATATGCTATACCGTTTTCTGGTCTAATAACACAGTTGGATAGAGCATTTCTTTCAGCATGAATCATCCAAGGATATTTTTCTGGACGAGTATTTGGTAAGATACTATCATCTATACCTCTAGGAAATCCATTATATCCTATACTAAGAACACGATTTTTTCTATCTGTGATTATGCAGCCATGTTGGGTTTGTGTGTCGTGGCTTTTTTTAGAAACTATATGCGCCAGTCCAATATAATATGCAATCCAATCGTCAGGTCTCATATGTATTCCTCATGGGATACTAGTATGATACACGATCAGTTGTGTTTGTCAATAGTTTGCTTGATCGGATGATCACAACAATTTTTTATATAACAGTAATGCTACTACACCGCCAACAACACCCATAAATATTCCTGCTGGAGAAATTACAGAGTATGATCCTAACATATACATAATTGCTCCACCAACATAAGAACCAGCTACCCCTAATGCTATAGTTTGGAAAAATCCCATTTTTTCTTCTCCGGGTACTATAGTTTTTGCGATGCTTCCAACAAATATTCCATATACAGCCCATATTAATAAATTAAACATTACTTGCCTCCAGAAGTGTTAAAGACTCATCATCATCAAGATTTTTACCAACTTCCATGATGGCATTTTTTAAACTCACTCCATATTGTTGATACTGTTTTTTGCTTAAGTGTTGTTTAAGAATTTTATTTAGTCTATAGTTATTTAACCAATTATTTTTGATACTCAAATTAACTATTGTATGACGCAAATTTAGTGCCTCACTCATCTTATCATCTAGTGTGCGCTTTTTACGACATTCCTGTATAACACGTATCAAAGTTAAAATAACACTTATAACCAGAATGATAGTAATCGGATCTATACCATATGTTTCATTCTTAATGTTAGCTTTATTAATAACTTTTTTTGCTAAATTTTCTAGTTTAGGATCTATATTCATATTTATTTATTCTCTTTATCTGGAATACAATAACCACAATCTACCATCTTTATACCATCACCACTTAAATATTTGCCAGTCCCTTTACATACTGGACAATTTTTTCTAGGATATTTTTTTTCTGGTTCATTATTCATATTCTTGATTACTGCACCAGCCAAAATTACAGGAGCTGTAGAAGAACCATCATATTTGTATGATGCAAAAAGTACAGATGATATAAGTAGGACATATATTACTGATTTCATTTTTTATTTCTTTTCCATATTCTTTTTCTTAAGGGTAGTACTGTTGGTTCTGATGGTGAGTCACCATTTGTTTTTGGAATAAATAATTTGATTACGGATAGCACAAAAGTTAGAATCATACCTACCAACCGATTTAATGCTAGTTTATCGAGCAATCTCATAACATTACCTTTCTAAATAATCAAAACCATAATCTGGTAGTTTTTGTAAAGGAAATCCATCAAAATCACTAAAAGAATAAGCACCATTACCATCTAACATACCTTGTGCAACATCTGCTGTTATTAAAAAAGAACCATCTGGTATTGGTCCCCAAGATGGATGTCCTCCGCTATTCCATTTACCCCAACTATTTTGCACAAGAAATGATGGTTCATTACCGGTATCATCGCAGGCTATCCATGCCATAGCATGAGCCCACGATCCTTGTGGTTTTGCGAATCCCTTACTATCTCTTTTATTACTAAATCCATACATACTACATACGCTAATACCATAACCATTAGCTAGAGCATCTCTAGCTTCCTCTATGGTTCGTATTAGACTCACTGTTTTGACTTGATGATCATTAGCTAGATCTATAACTTTATCTGGTAATCCTCGTCCTCCCCAATTCGCCCCCAAAGAACCTTGGTATTTACTAAGATCGACTACTCCTTTGTAATCTTTTCTAACTAATACGCCACCATACTTACTAACAAATTCTGCTGCTCTAGCACAACTCATGCCTTGTCCGCCATGTCCTCTAGCACCATATATTGCTTCTGTTGCTCCTCTGGCTATCCAAGACTCTTTGTGTTTTTGAAGATCTATTTCTACTGCACGAGTAACATCTACAGCGTTACGCGTTGAATGACTAACACAATCTCCAGTAGTTTGTCTTTCGTTATATGGATTTTTATCAAATTTTAATACGCTTTTATATGGAGTAGATAGTTTATTTTTTCCTGTTCCAGTTATTCTTTTTGATCCATCACTAAAGTAACCATACTTAGAATTTTCTAATAGGCTTTCAAAAATATGTGGTTCCCACAAACATCCTTGAAAACCACTTTTATATAATTTTAATAGTTCTTCAGCCGAATATCTTGCCATTATTTACTACCCTCATAACAGGCCCATGACAAAGCATTAAAAACATCAACAGCTTTTTTTCTTAAATGATCATCAAGAACAACATTATCATCTCCAATATACTTAACAACTAAAGCATTTGCTTCTTTTGCTAAATCAGGATATTTATCTTTGAGGCGTAAATCATATAGCAATCCAGCTAATTTATTAGCTTCTCTAATTTCTATAGTACTTTTTACTATTTCATTAGTTTCTTCCAAAGCTATTAGTTTGGCTAAATCACTATATAGACTACTTAGTTTGATACCATCAATATTTCTATCCGCAGAACCATTTTTAAATGCTTCTATAATTGGACCACAATCATTTTTTAAGTCATTATCCAAAGGAGCAACAACTATTACTGAAGTATTGTTATTTTGAGGAACATATACTTTTGAAACAATACCATACCCTAATAGTAAAATACCTACAACTAGTAAGAGTAGATTTTTATTTTTCATTTTGCACCACCATCTGCTTGACAGGTATTAGGACTTAGATATGGAAAAACAGTATCTAATACTTCCACAGCTTTTGAACATCCCATTTTCTGAGCACAATCTCTTGTTGTTTTCCAATTATGTATAAGTTCTATAAAAGCATTATCGTTATTAGATGCAACAACATTATTACTTACAACAGTAACTACTGGAGATACTGTTGGTTTAATCTTTGATATTAATTGTTCGTATAGTTTATATACAGTAGAAGTAAATGGAGACAATTTATCTTTGAACAGAATAAATATAACTAGACCTGCCCCACCATAAACCATCAAATCTGTAGTCGTTAATCTGCTACTAAACTCTTGAAAACTTTCAGTAAAATTCATAAATTATACCTCATACTGGGAAAATGCCTTGATATTGTATTTTTTTCTTAAAAACACCAACTTCTCTGAAGACCCTGACCATACTATCTATAGTAGAAGATACAAAAATCATTATCAAGGTTTTCACATACTTGTGTAGGTATGCTTCTAAGAAATTAGGTATACCAGGAATATCTATTACTAAAAAAATAGTATCATAAAAATTTGAAATAATATTCATCGCTAATTCTTTTTTATCTGGTCCTGTTAAATCTTGTCCTATAATTTCAATAACCTGAATAACAGTAGAAATTAATATTTGTAGAATTTTCCATGTTTGTTCTAGAGTAAATCTCTTAATGTCTTGATAAGATTTTTGGGTTTCACTTAGAAGTTTTTCTACTTCCTTTAGAATTAGTTCTTGGCTTGTTGGTTTTAGTAGCTGGTTTGCGTTTTCTGGTTGACTCATTTGTTTTCTCCTGTTTGTTTGCGCTACTATCTTTGACAATTGTTTCTGCTTTTACATTTTTTCTTGCATTAATATATTTGTATAGAATAACAAACTGACCACTGATTAAAATACAACTTTCTACAGCATGGCTTACTACACTAATTAATTCATCTTTATTTTGACTATCATTAATAATTCCAGTAAGATACAATCCACTAAAGATAAAGCTGACTAGAGTAAACCAAAATTCGCTAGTACGATAACCAGGTTTCATATAGATATTCTCCAAAAAGGGTTAATATTATATACACCAAATTAACCTTCTCCACTACTACCACTACTACTACTGTTGCAAATACATTCACATAGATCGCAATCGTAATAACATTCTGGATCAATTAGGCCACAATCTACAACTTCTGCATTCTCATCAGCACCAGCACAACCAACAGTATTACAAACAGTTTTGATTTTATAATTACCATCTATTGATTGTAATTTAAATTGTTCATTTATATATGCAATCCTATATTGTCTCATGGCGTCCTACTATATATTTAGTAATATCTATCTTGATTAGCTACACACCATTTTATACCTTCAAAAGGACTATTCCATAAAGCGTCCCATGGATAATGTGGACCATCTGATGATTGAGCAATAACTGTTGATAAATTTTTATATTTCCAAATATTATCCTCATATACAACTGTTTCATCTCCATAAAAATATGTTTGATGAGGAGGTCCAAATCCTGTAGGATCTCCGCCGCAACCACTACCACTCGCATCTAAACACCTTGTTCCATATTCCCAACCAACCATAATAATGCCAGCGTGTGAATGAGAACATGTTACAGAAAAGCAGTATACTCTATTATCAAATCTATTTTCATATAGGTCTATATCTGCTATTTCTACTATATCTGATTGATCACTATTATAACTAATTGTGGTATTTGGATAAATAACAATATTACCATTACTTATCTCATTTGCTGGAATAGCTTTGGCAATATCCGACATTACGCACCATAATAGTAACTAGGATCGTCGAATCGATCATCATATTTGGATTCTATCTCGGCTAGAGTAGGACTATTATTTACATAAACGTTTGATAATGAATATTCTCCAGTCATAGTTGCTGATACTATTAATGTTCCATTTTTAATATCATTACCACTAATTGCAACTGTAATATCATTTGCCATATTATGCCCTTTCTATTCTTTCTTCTAGTGCTTCTAGTGTTTTGCCCAATGTGACTAATTGAATTTTAAGCTCATTCATAACTTCGGTATTTCTTTGTAAGGCGCTAGCAAACGCTACTTGACTTTCTTTGCTTGCTGCTAATCTTTCCATAATAAATTGACGATCTTGAGCATATGGACTTTGAGTTTCTATCATATGCAAAACATCGCTTTTGGTAGCCATATTACGACCAACAGCAACCCAAAAACCAATCATTGTAACTATAATACCCACAGAAGTTGTGGCGACAGTTTGCCAAAAATCAATGAGAGTTTCACCCATATATTATCTCCTTATTAGAATATATTAGTATACACTAAATAAAAAACCAGCAATGATATCACTGCTGGTTTTCTTGAGAAATTAATTATAGATATATAAATCAGCCAGTTTTCTCTTTATAATCATTATTCGTAACAGGTAATAGTGCTCCACCTTTATAGGTGAGTTGACCAGGACTAGTTCTGGTTGGATTAGCAGCATTATCTGTAGCCAAAGTATCAACAGCCACAACAGGGAATCCGCCATCAAATTCGCCAGTATATTCGTTGTATTTACCATTTCTGATAGCAGTAGTATATCTACGACTTCTTAGTGTTTCTAATTTATGTATACTACGAACATTTTCTGGAACAGCAGCACCGCTACGCAATATTGTGTTTGATACTCCAGAAAGACTACTAGTTAATCTTTTAGCAACTGGAGATTGGTTGTCATATGCGAATGTACCAGCAGAAAGTGCTTCGTCCGCCCAACTATTATCTAGGACTGTTGAACCAAAAACATCTGTGTTATGACGAGTCACATCAACATTATCTAATAAAGATGATGCTACTGTGCCACCTCTTGTAACAGAGCCGCCATTTCCACCAGCACCACTACCACTAGCATTTGGTGGTACTGTACTATAATCTGATCCGTCTGATGCTTTAGCAGCTACTATTTGTGAAATAGCCATTTTTATCTCCATTTAGAGTATTGGGAAGTTATTTTGTTAATACACTTTTATTTATTAAAATTTGTATATTTATCCAAAAACACTTTCCCAGCTATCGAAATTTTCTAAACACAAAATATTAGCATTGATACTCTCTATATCATCATACCATCTATTTTGTAAAATGTACGGAACTTGTAGAAATTGATCAATATATTGTTTTGTTGCATACAAGCAGATGTTGTTTGTGCTAAAAATTATTGGGTTTTTTGTCTTTATAAAATGATCAATTTTTTCTAGATTAGATTTATTGTAATAACTTTTATCTATAATTAATAGATTAGTATCGTATGATAGATCTTTGATGTGATTTGCTAAAAGATGTAAAGTAACAAAGTTAGATGTGTATACAACATCCAAATGATCGTGTTGTATTATATGATCTACTAATCTAGTATCTAATAAAGAAGATTCTATTTTTTTAAAATATATGATATCATCATATAATGATGTATATTTATCTAATATAATAGTATAATCAATACTATTCATGCTCAATATTTATAAAGATATTATTTTCATTTAATTCGTATGTATATTTTTTATAAACCTGATCAATATTCCAGTTTAATACCATTTTCGTTTCTGTAATATCTTCGACTAACCCATGAATATTATTTGTAATATTGAAAACCTTATTATTTTTTTTATATACGAAAATATATGAATTTTGTAATGGGTTGTTTGATTGTTCTTCTATCCATACCAAGTTAAAGTTTTGATCAATAATATTGTACTTATTACTAGTTGTATATACATATGGCATATATTCTTGACTAGTATAGTTGTTTGTAGTAGATCTAATAGAATTAATAATAGCCTGCTTTGTATAAACAATATTTTCATGTGGGGGGTGAGATATAAAATTATTATTAATATCTATTCCATAAATAGATTTAACATTTGTAGCATCATAATGATTGGATTGTAAAAAATCAATAATATTTTTACTATAGTTGTGAAGATAGATATTTTGACATTCTATCGGAAAATAAAAATTATATCCTAGTAAACCATAGTTTTTTATAACATTGGTTATATCAAAATGATTGATATTTTCAATAATTAATAGTTTTTTATGATTAATATAATCTATAAAATGATCTTTAATTAAATGAATTAATTTTTGATATGTATTATTATGAATAGTATTCTGTGATATATCTGTTATTAATGCACAGTACGGGTCGATATTATGCTGTGAAAACACAGTATATAGTGTTTTGATACAAAGATTAGGATACTGTCCATGATTTCTTAACAAGAATAAAGATTTATTAGTTGCTATCATAATAGTCTATACTATCTATTGTGGTTCTTTTGCCATATCCACTACTCTTATAATAAGGTATTATTACTGCATGGTGAGGTAATTTTTCTATTCCAATATTTTGTTGCCATATCAAATTATTTTTTATGATAGATACAATATCATAATCCTTTAGGTCTTTTCTAAATAATAACTTATTTGCATTATCTTCTATACACAGGGTAATAAATTCTATATCTGGATTAATGTATGTTAAGAAAAATTTGTCAAATTTGACCATAATCTTTTTCTTTAATAGCATATTGTTTGACCATTCCTCGTCAGACATTATATATGCAAATGGCGCATCATTTCTTGGATTAAAAGCATACTTATGAATATCTTTATCTTTAAAAGAAACACCGCAGTATTTCTCATATTCATGTAGTGATCTAGTTTTTCCTAAATCATAAATACCAAAATTAATATCATTTGGTTCTATACCTAATAATTTTCTAATTCTTTCTTTGGCCCTTACACCCCTTTTTTCTGCACTAATCATAAAACCATTACCATTTTGGTGATTATCCCAATGTTTATGTTCATTGGGTCTAAGATAAAAATGCCATATTATAGGAAATAATGGGTGATAAAAATCGTATCCATGAGTATATGCTCTAGCACTTAAAGATATCTCTTCTCCCCTAAAATAAAGATTTGGGTCATATAAACATTCTTTACAAAACTCACCCAATGTAAAAATAAAATGACCTGATAAAAATCTTGCTGGTACTGTGATCAACCCGGAACTTATAAGAGACGATGCTTGTCTTATAGTAATTGGTCTAAAGACAATATCTCCATCTTCAGTAAATGTATCATAAGAATTGATCTGTATCACCCCATCATCACAAGTACCATCTAATCTATACGACGGACAATATCCACCTATAATAGGTTTATGACTACCATCATTTTGTTTATTTTGCAACAAATCTATTAGAACAGAATCCCACTGAGGAATAAATCTATGATGAGAATCTAGTTGCAAATAATATTTTTCACCATTATATAGTTTTTGTTGAACGTTATATCTTGCCCAGCATGTTCCATTACTATCTCTCCAATTATGAAAATCTATAGAAAAATTAACATTATATGTTTTCTTAATATGTTTGATTTTATATAGTATTTCCTTAGAGTCTTGAAGACATATTCCAAAATGTAATCTAGATTTCTTGTCGCTTTTTTCGATACAGTCTACAATTGTAGGAATAAGTTCAGGATCCCTATATGAAGCTATACTTATAAATATTTTATCAGATAACTTTGTCTGTTTCATAGAATAATTTGAGAGCGTTGATATTTTTAAATCTAATTCCGTATACTTTGTTATTGATTAGTTCTACAATATGATTTTTTAGCCAAACATCAGCTGTCGTTATACATTTTATATTTGTTTTTTGGTTTAGATACATACAGGCTATAATATTATCATTAATATTATCTAGCATATATCCACTAGAAGGATAGATTTTTTTAATATCATTATGATATAATATGTCAGCTATTTTAGTTAATACCACATAATCAAATAAGCGATATTCTAGAACATAATTAATTTCTACATTATTTGATAAACACAATTCTTGATTAGTTTTGACATCTTCACGAAATTTATCATATTTTCTATTACTAAGCAATAAAGAAGGAATCATTACATCCACTTTTGACGCACCACATTTTATG
>Ga0129336_10000978_pt1 | contig 17018 bp, 22 predicted proteins | sample CPB6_02_DNA_FD_96878 | JGI IMG/M metagenome (GOLD analysis project Ga0129336, IMG submission 96878) | Freshwater to marine salinity gradient microbial communities from Chesapeake Bay, USA - CPBay_Sum_0.6_0.2_DNA | ecosystem: Environmental > Aquatic > Marine > Coastal | place: USA: Chesapeake... | reverse complement strand
CAATTCTTTATTTTTCAATCCTATATATTTGAAATTTACTTTCGTTTTAAAAGTCTTTGTAAACTCAACGAAGTATGAATTGGCAACGTCTTGTTGCTCTTTTGTTATATTTTCAGAAAGAAGTTGTTTTAAGGATATCATTCAATAATAAATATCCAAATACGCTATAAAAGCGTGTCTTCTTCAGACTCATTCCATTCTGAATCAAATTCATCAAAGTCTATATCATACAAATCATTTAATCGCTGCTTTAAGTATTTAGCAGCCTCGAAATACCCATCTAACTCTAATAAACTAATCGCAAATAAATCTGCTTCAATTTCTAAATCTTCAGATACCCCTGCAGGATGTTTTAGTTGATAATGTGCAATTTCATGAGCCTCAATGGCTAACATTTGATCTGCAGTAAGATCTTCAATAGACTCTCCGTCTATATAAATGTTTGTTGTATTTACTTGCAATGCAGCTATAGAATTATTACATTTATACAGCATTTCTCTGATAAAGTCATAATGCTCATGTTCTTTATAAACTACAAAAACTTGAAATTGAGAATCGATCTTTGATCGATACGAAATAATTGAGGCGTCTTCCATTACATTTTTACTTTTAAATGTCGAATTTCAGATAGAAATTGATCTATAGTTAATGTTTGATTTTGATCTGTTTTTATTGTAACTGAACTTAAATGTTCCGGAGCTCGGTCGACCATTTTCATCAAAGCTTTGAGTCCTAATCCAGCATAAAACGTCGAAAAAGACGATTCTCCTAATAAATTTGTATCAAGAGAAGCGTCTTTTTCTGTGTCCCCAGGTAAGAATATAAAATACTGCACGATTATAATTATTTTACTTAAAAATAAGGAATTCTTTTGTAAGTATCAAATTAATTTAAAATATTCATTTGCATTAAATCTGACTCTAATAATATCTTAAGTGGCAGATCTGGGTTTGACTGAAATATATTTACAAATTTATCCTTTTGTACTGAATACCAATAACTAGACTTAACATCGACATAGCTATTCCATTCTTCAACAAAAAAGTCTGGCAGATATGTTCTTTCAATACCTTCAGAGTCAATATATTTAATCCTGTCTTCATGGCATCGAAATTTCATATTATTTAAGTCTAGCCATTTAATAAATGCTAATTCATAACTTCCTTGCACAATATGCTCCTTACCAGACTTATCCAAGTATTTATAATTTTTTGTATATCCACTTCCACCCTTGCCTTCTTCATGTATTTTAGACATACGTTCAGAAGTTTTTTTACGATTTTCTGGATTAGAATAATATTCTTTTCTGTGCTTTGATATTCGCTCTGAGGCGCCTAATTGTTTAGAAGGGTTATTATGCGTTAGACGGGCTGAGCTACGCTTTCTTTGCGAATCACTCTTATCCGTATCAGCCCAATACGCAGCTATTTTATTACTTATTGTCTTTTTTACTTCCGGTCTTCGAGACGCATTTTCGTCGCCGAATGTCCCATACTTTTTAGATCGGTCTTTCTGAGACATTGATTGCATTGTTTTCTTAAGATTTTTTCCTCTTTTACTACAAAATTCTTTCCATTTTCGCTCTGCAATTTCCTTGCCATATTTTTCAATCCAAATTCCTAATACAGTCTTACCATACATACCATTATTCTTTCCAGTACGAGGTTTCTTTTCTTTCTTAACAGCTTCTTTTTTAGGTTTAAGTGCAGCTTTCTGTAAATTAATAGCTCGAAGTTTATCTCTCCGAGCTATTTCACGCTTATCAGCTTCTTCTTTACCGTATTTTTCTACCCATATTAAATAGTGGTTTGCCATAATATTTTTTTAATATAAATATGTAGCATTGATAAAAAACATGAGCCGCTTTATACATATTTTATTCTAGGCCATAATTATCACTAACCGCGCGACCTTTATCTAAAATCCAATCACATTCCGGTCGTACTAATAAATTTTTCTTCCATGTAGCTTCTAACATAGTAGCATCGACATTATGCTGCTTTGCTAAATGCATTAATGCATTAAGATCTTTCGGAAAACAACTTAGTCCCCAGCCCATATGCCCATCTGGTCCAGGAACCGACCAATGCGAATTTCCTAATCGTTCATCGTATCGTGCATATTCAATTACTTTATCATAATCGATATCTAACTTCTGACAAATTTCAAACATTTCATTTGCAAATGAAACTTTTGTAGCAAGAAATGTATTTGTTACATACTTAATCATTTCTGCAATAGTCGAAGATGTTTTTATGATTGGTACTTTTGGAAATGCTTTTGAGAACATTTGTCGTACAAGAGTTGTCCCGGGTCGCTCTCCGCCTATAATTATTCTATTTTGATTTCGATAATCATCCACTGCATTCGCTTCTGTTAAAAATTCAGGATTGAATACAATGCTTAAATTTTTGTAGATTTTATTTAGTTCTACAGTCGTACCAGGGGGGATCGTAGACTTTATGACTACTATGTAGTCGGTCTTTCTTAGAGATTTTGCGCATTCTGAAATTTCAGAAAGTGCATTGTTTAAAATTGACAAGTCACATTCTCCTGAATGTTTCATCGGTGTTGGTACACAGACAAATGTCATATCTGTCGATTCAACTACCTCAAAAATCGAGTTTGCGTTTGAATATTTTTTTGGATCTTTATCGAATGCGATAACATCAAACACATGTTGCATTCCTTCTCGAATGGCCGATCCAACGAAGCCTTGTCCAATAATTCCTAAACTAGTCATAATTTATTGTTTTTTTAAGTTTTTATAATAATTCTTTTAGAAAAAATCTTATAGAATTAACTGTTGCATTGTATTAATTGATTTTCATATGTGCGTAAATTGGTAATAGTAATTCGAAAACAATCGATATCAAATTCTCCTATATCGTTAGTTTCAGTGATAATATCTGATAAATTTTGTAAAATATTAAATGAGTTTTGAGTAAATTTTCTAGCGTCAAATTCAACTAAAATATCAATAGTATCCATATTAAATGTTTTTTCATTGAATATCTGCAGACGCTTTAATAAATCAAAGGTTGTATTTAGTTGTTCTTTTTGAATGTAATTGAAAATTAAATCTAAAGAATTTGTCTTTAACATCACACTACTAAACCATGGCTCGACAGCTTCTAAAATAGATACCGAGCAATTTTCAATAACGGCGTGAATATTGTATTTATGAGGTATGATAGGTTTCATATATTCGTCATGACGTACAAAATGACCCCATTTACGAATGAAATTTCTTGTACTACGATAATTTTGCGTCTCCCATTCTAAACTATTTTGTCCCGGTGTAGTTAATGTAGGATTAAATCGACTACCGCGACAAGTCATATGATATACACATCCTTTCCATGTTTGCACAAACTTCACACCATTTAATTGAAATCTATTAAATATGTCAGAGTCTTCTTTTGACTGCGGTGCATATAAAGGATCATGCCCTCCAATCTCTTGAAAGTCGGCTTTCATAAAAGCCCATGGAGCAAATATACCCTCTGTAGTATCTAAAACTTTAGGTTTATATCCATTTGCTTCTGGACTAATAAACCATTGTAAAAAAGCAACTTCATTAAACTGCTCAGGCTCAACACCCCAATCAGCTAATACTTTTTCAGGACCGTCAGGGTGTAATGGCGGCTCAATTCTAGTTAGCGAAACTATCTTTTTAGAGCCGATATGTTTTTCAATTTCATCTAGAGCACCCGGACATAAATACATATCTGCATGATAAATCATACAAATGTCATGGCTTGAAACTTCATTTATCAATCTATCATATAAAATCGTATGACCTAATCTCGTAGGACCTTCATTTCGAATAGATTTGAAATGTATATCAGTTTTTTTTATTTCCTGACACCATTCCCAAGTACCATCATTACTGAAGTCGTCGGCAACGCATATTTCCACAATATGGTCTCCTTGATTTTTACGAATAGCATCATAAGCCCATTTAAGATACTTTAAGTTATTTCTCGTTGGCTGTATTATTGATATTTTCATTTTATATTAATTATGAAATGTTTCTATCCAAGACTTGATATATTCTGATAAACTACATTTTGCTTTCCACCCTAAAATTTCATAAGCTAATTTATCCGTGCATAAAGTAATTTCAGCTTCGCCTGGTTTATTAGACTCATATACAATATGATCGTCAGTGACGAACATGTTTGCTACTTCTTTAATAGAATAATTTGTACCAGTACCTAATTCAAATGTATAACCCCAAGCTTCTTTTTGTTCAATTAATAATAAAGCCTCGACAATGTCATCTATATGAGTGAAGTCTCTTCTTTTAGTTCCGTCACCGTAAATTGTAATTGGATTATGCTCTTCAAGAGCTTTTTCCCATTTTCCGATTACAGTACAATATCCTCCATCTTTTAAATGGTGAGGACCGTATACATTGTAAAATCTAGTAATAGTAGCTTTTAAACCATAAATTTCTTGACAAAGTTTAATAATTTCTTCAGATATATCTTTGGAAAATGTATATGGATTTTTAAATTTTCCTGAATGGTGTGAGCTTGAACCCGCAAATTGTAATGGAATATTATTTTTTGCACAGAACATTGCTACGTTAAATGTAGCTACTGCATTTGAATTGAAATATTCCAACGGCTGATTGAATGAAGGTTGTATTCTAGCAATTGCAGCTAAATGATATACTACGTCGAAATTTCCAAACGCGCTGTAATCAGTAATATTTGCACAATCATATCCATAGTAATTAGCGCCTTCTTGATGGTTGGATAGAAGTCCTGTAGAGTAATTATCAATTGAAACTACATTATGACCTTCTTTAAGAAGCCGTTTAATTAAATTAGTGCCTACAAAACCCGCACCCCCGGTTACTAAAATTTTTTTCATATATGAAATTTTTCTATAAATTGAGTTTCTGTAAAATACTTATTATACATTTCTTTACTTAATTTACTGCAATATAAGTAAAATTCTTCATCGTTCCTAAGTTTCATAGCAATTTTTCTTGCCGAAGCTAAATCTCCAACTTCAACTGTACAATCTGTATGGCAAATCATTTGTGTATCTAATCCTTTGTATCCTATACAAGGAATTCCTAAATACGCGCAATTAAGAGCAAACGTACCAGCTGCGTGAGTTCTCATTAAATGAACGCCATACTTGAATTTATTGAGTTGATGAATCCATTGCTTCCAATTCATATAAGGTAAATGGGTTATCAATTGCTCTTCGCCCTGTTGCTTTCTTCCCATTGATGGTGCATACACAACACCATTATCAAACTCTTGTGCAATAATAAAGGAATCAAATCCTCCATACCATGATACAAAATTACCACCAATGATTACGCCACTTCTCTCTACTTGTTCCAATTCACCAATCGATTCTTCAATCATTAGTGATTGCATAACTCTAACATCCGGATGAGCTGTTAATCCTTGATAATACTTTTGATCCGATTCGTTATGTGTATAAATTATATCCGAAGATGTTAAAGTATTAAAGTACCAAATTTGTTTTTCTAAATCATAGTCTTGCCAATACCAATTTGGGCCTTCTTGCATTACTGCGACTTTTGTGCAAGATGCTTTTAAATTTTCAATATTGAAGTTAGGATTCTTTTTAGGAATGATAACTATTGCTAAATCATATTTATCTGCTACTGGTACCGCATTTATTGGATAATGATCTGCTTCTAAAGCACACATCCAAGCAAATTCAGTTCGCATATTTTCATGAGATCTAGATATTTTACCTCTAAATCCCATTTCCGTAAAAAATGCTATTTTCATTATATTAACAGGGGTTTGATTTAAAATTATAAGTTTTATATTCAATGTCATTCCAAGTATCTTTAAATAATTTTCTAGACTTCCAAGCTAAATCAATAAGCTGTTTAGGATTAGAACTTTTTGATGTATAATCTATTAATTTATGTGAGCTGAATAATGACTTCCAATAAAGATTAGTATAGCCTTTAAAATGTAAACGATATCCGAAATCTTGCATTTCACAGTCTCCAAAATAAGACTCGTCAAATCCATTAAGCTCATATATTATTTGTTTAGTAGTAAATAAAATTCCATCAGACCAAAGAACTTCATAAAGTTCCGGATCTTCAGAAACTTTTTTATTAAAAGAGTTAAATGTAGAGTGAGGTCGACATCCTAATAATCCTATCATAGGATTCATATTAAATAACTGAATCAAATAGTCAATCCAGATGTTATTATCAATTGTCATTCCTTCATCAACATAACAAAAATAATCATAATCAGCTCTACTTAATGCTGCAGTATTCAATGCCTTTGAAATGTTAAATTGTAAATTACTACATAACTTAGTTGTCTTGTCTCCAAAGTCATGTAAGCTAAATGACTCTGTCATTTGATTAATAACAATGCATATTTCATAATCTACGTCAAATTTACTCATGTTCGCACGTAGAGTATTAACACAATTAATTACTAAATCTTTATTATGAAATAAAGTTGGTATTGTAAATAATATCTTAGGCATAAATTATTTTTTATAAATTTCATAAAACTTATCAATATCAATTAAATTTAATACTTTATTTCTATTAGAATATAAGTATTCATATGACAATGAATAAGCGTCATCAATTAATTTAATACATTCTTGATTTCCAAATTGAATAATACCAACTCCATTATCGGTATCAACTACGTTCATTGTTAAGTCGTCACGTTCACTTCGAAGCTTAATCCATGCTTTCCAACAATCGCCATTCCACGCGCCTACAACTCGATCTTTTCGCTGAACAATTTCCCACATTGGGTTCATATCATGACAAACAATTGTTCCATTTGGCTGTAAATGATTTAATGAATTATTTATATCTTTGTATACTTGATAATCATGATGTAACCCATCGACGAATATAATATCATATTTAATATCATGCCCTTTAATCAAATCGAAAAATGAGTCAGATGTCATCGGGTAATTTACTTCTGGGACAATAACTTTTTCTGCGCCTGGATCTACGCCGTCTTTATGTAAAGCTTTAATTTGGCGAATGCAAGTTCCATTATGAACTCCAATTTCTAAATAATTAACATAACCATACAAATCAATTAAATAATTAATTATTTCATATCGATATAATTTCCAATGATAATTTCGAGCTCTACATAAATCTTTCCATTTATTATACTCGCTAATTTCTTGTTCTTCCGTTAACATATTAATATAACTTTTTAGTTTCGTTAATTAAATCTTGATAATTAGACACAGTAAATGTATTACATTGATTCATTTTATAATACCATGTGTCTTTATCAAAATAACCAGGCCTTAATTCTTTACCTTGTATAATGTAATTGATATTATTTTTACCAAATAATGAACATATTACTGAATTACCACCCTGGACTGATATATAATTATCACAGCTAGCGAATAGTTTAAACTGAAATTCATTATAACTCATATCAGGATATTTACTTCTTAACTCATTAAAATTCAATACTCCCATTCTAGAACATAATTCATAATCAGTAATTACTTCCCCATTAACATTAGCACAGATATCGTTATTAAAATTTAATTCATTCTCATCAGCTACGTAATCTTCTTCTTTAGGTCGTTTATAAACAATTGTATATTTTTCTTGAAGATAATCTATTAAATGATATAGAGTTTCTATGTCTATATAATTAACTGGTTTATTGCCCCATTCGCGCGCGTATTTATTTGAAATAATAAATAAAGGCTTTTCAAACTGAAATAAATTATTTTTATAATACTCTTTAAACGGAGGCATATCCCATTGAGTAAAATCTAATATACCAGGACGTCCATTACTTACTGCAGGATTATGATGTAGCCAATTATTTGGCAATCCTGCTAACGCAACTTCGTTAACTACTGTTCTAGGAATATCTAACTCTTCATGAGTTTCTGAAAAGTAATATAAAGGTTTTGTGTCTAAAGTGCCAGATGTCTTTTCTAACAATCCATTTTTATGTAGCCAATATGCATATGGAACTGCTAAGACTAACTCTATACTAAATTCGGCATTGCATTTAACAGATACTTTTTGTGTCATAACTCTCCTATAAATTTATTCATTAATATATGATTATCTTTTAAGAATTCCAAAGATAATTTAAACTGATTGTAATTTACTTCATTCCAAACGTTTTTATTCCAATTGCCGGCGATATGAGACTGAAACATTAATGTATTACCATTATGAAGTTTAATGTTTGTTTCATGTATCCCATCATGTCCATAAATCGTTTTACATGTACCCCAATTCAATCCATGATTATGTTCATAATGAATAGCAGCATATTCAAATGCCTGTCTTAATTGCTCATTTGATTGAGGAGAACAAATCCATCCAGGATTTCTCCATCCTTTTGGGTCTACACCTACAGCTCTCCATTCATTTTGCATTAATAAAATTCTATCTGTTATTTGTGTATGATCTTGCAATTCTGCAAATTCCATTTCACCCCATATATCTTTATTTGAAGTTTGATGATAATGACCATGAGCAGCTAATTCAAAATAGCCTAAGGATATTAACCAATCTATCCAATCTTTATATTGAGATATTGGAAATTGTTTATGGTAGTTACTGGGTATGAATAAAGTAAATTTAGTTCCGAACTCTTTATGAAGTTCGTCTAAATAATACATACATTCATCCCCAGGAAGTCCCCATCCGTTTTCAGGATGTATATCATCTATTGCAACTGTTAAATTGATTTCCATACGTCTTCCCAAGATAATGATTTATAGTTTGGATTAAACATGTTATATACATTTCTTTCACACATTTGATTCGCAATCGTATACCATTTATTACTATTTCTTTTTTGACCTACCGTCGCTCCTGTTTCTCCTACAATATAATTTCTTTTATTTTTATGCTTTCTATTATGAACTAATAAAATATTTTTAAAATGATATTGAGATATATTTCCTAAAACTTTTTGAGTCATTAACATAAATGCAGTGTCTTCATGAACAAAAAATGCTGATCTAGGAATATTTACTCCTGATTTAACGACTTCTGAAGATATCGCCAACCCACATCCATTAAATTTATGAGGTTGTATTATAGTAACGTCTAAGTCTGATACTTTATCATTAAATGCATTCATTTCTTCAATAGTCATATCATAATTTAAACTCCACCAATCTTCTTTAGAGTCAGAATGACTAAAATTTGTAAATTCTGAATGCTCTAATGCTTTCCAAGAATCATCCCACATCTTACATCCAGCGAATGTAGCAATATATTTAGGAGTTTGTACTGTTTGATGTAAACTATCTAATGCAACAAACATTTGCTTTGGAACTAACATATCAGACTCTCCCCATATTAACACATCGACTTGATCGCAATATGAATCATTAAACATTCTACGATAATCTGATATAGTAACTAAATCTGCCGTAATACTTGATATAAATTTATGTTTATCAGCAGCATATGAAATACTTTTTATACAATGATGTATTATATCATCCGATCCTGACTTTTCTAAGTCTTCATTGATAGATATTAATATATTAACTTCTACCGGGCCGTTATAAAGATCTATAGCATCTTTAAGACTTTTGAAATAGTCATGTATTATATCAGCCTCATACCATTGTACAAGACATCCGATTGCAAATTTAGTTTTTGACATTTGAATATTGTTTTAATAAAGCCCAACATTGTTCCATATAACTATATCTTAATGTTTTATCAAATCCATTAAAATGATAAATGTATCCTACTTCAGGTAATAATTGATTAAGCACACCTCTTAAATGTAAATGAGTAAAATTCCATTTTTTATTTAAAAAATTAACTTTACCAAACCGATTTGCCATATAATTAACAGGAGTTTGATCTGATCCTTTCTTTAAAGTATTATGCTGCCTATTACGCAATTCCTCTAAATTAGAATAGTAAAAATCTGTAATTTGTTTACATAAATCTTTATGCTTTTTGTTGATAACTACAAAACCACAGTTAAAATATGAAGTCCAATCGATATTAACATCAGGAAATAAATCTTTATAACCTTTAATGCTATTATATACCCATTCAACCATTAAGTCATCTTGCACTGCGGCAAATTCATGATTTGTTAATTCAAAGAAGTTGGGAGCGTCTGGATGAATTAATGTATCAGCATCTACTAAAGCTACTTGATCGTAATCAATACCATTTGATTCTAATATCTCTAATACATGCCATCTTTGCCAAGTAGGCTTCATCAATGTCTTATCATATAATGGCTCTTCTAATACAAATATTTCTGCATTATTTTTAATACTCCAATGATGCCAACTTTCGAAACACCATTTTTTATATTCCATAGAATCAGGAGCTTGATCCATTGTAGTAAAAAATATTATATTCTTTTTCATATTTTAATTTTAGTTAAAATAAATAAATCATTTGTATTATACAAATTTAATTATAAAAGGTATACACTCTAAATTGTTCAGTTAATATATACTGTCGTTTGTTACAATTATAATCCATATGAAATAATTTAATCATTTCTGAACTAAAATATATACTATCCAATTGACTTATAAATGATTTATGTAAGCTATTATGTTTAATTGCATAAAGATTGTCTAATTGAATAAAAAAATTAGGAGTCCATGAATGTAAAGTGCTAGGACTTTTATATTCTAATATACTAATAGGACTATTTCTAGTTAATGCTGGTACTAAACTATTCACAAATATATGTTCCTGATGAGCGTCGTTGTTAGAAGTTGTAAATATAGCATCATATCCTTTAGATACAATTGTATCTAAATACGTAATCCATTGAGCCGCAGTTAAAAGTTCAAAGGCAGAATATTCTGATTTAATAATATTAACATTAGCACAATTCATTAATTTCCAAAAATCAACTACTTCATCTATTCTTCTATTACTAGTACTAGAATCTGTAGATGTTCCATTAGTTAATGTTAATACATCAAAATTTGTGTCTATAAATTTATGTATAGTTCCTGACATTGAATATTCTACATCATCAGGATGTGGGCTTAAACACAACACTTTATTAAAGTTTAATAATTTCATTATAATGATTTAAAAGGGTTTCCTGTAAAAAATTTAATTCCATTACGTCTCAAAAAATCTCTTAAGTCCTCAGTAACTTCATTAGTATATCCATTTATAGTTTTATTATCAATATTATAATGAGTACATAAATTAGATTGAAACAAAATAATATCTTTCGTAACGCTATTATATTCTAAATGAGTTACCGTTTTAATATTTTTTTGAGGCACTAATACTGATAACCATCTATCTAATATTGTATTGATTAACTGAACTAATTCTTCATCTGTAAGTTTTTTAGGATAACAATCTTGTTTAATAACTTTACATGGAGTACCCGCTGCCATACAATTGCTAGGTATAGGTTTAGTAATTGTGCTGCCAATTCCAATTACAGTATCATCTCCTATGGAAGTATTAGGTAACATTATACTTCTAGCCGGTAACCATACGTTAGACCCTATAGTAATTGGACCAAAGTCTGCAGGATATCCTTGTGTTATATCTAACCAAGCGCCGTGAGTCCAAAGCATAACTTCAGCTCCTATACCTGTATAATCTCCTATAGTAATAGGACTATTTGGATTGATAATTGTATTTTCAAAAATTCCTACTCCTTTTCCTATTATAACAATTGCTTCTGGATTTTGGCACCCGCCTCTGCCTACCTCAACATTTTTTGACATAAACAGATATTCATCCGCAATAAAATCTTGACAATTAATTGTACAGTTATCTAATATAGTAGAACATCTACCTAATTTAAACGTACCTCGTACATTAATATTTACATTACTTCCAATATAACAATTATCTTCAATTATAATATTGTCCGCTATAATAGTTGAAGTACCTATTAGTTGTTTCATAATCTAATTAGTTAATTTCCATAATTTACACCCTTGGCCAGTTGTTATTTCTGCATGCAGTTTATATTGCGGCGGTATGTGTCTTAATAAAGGCCAATTATATATAAGTTATGATCTTTTTCTGTATCATGTACAAAAATGTATTTAAAATGTAATAAATTTGCAAAATGTAATAAACATTCAGCTCTTTCTGCAAATCCAGGATCTACAAATAATACATCTATAGGAGATATATCTATTGTATTCAAAACTTGCATTTTAAATCGATTAGTGTCTACGTGAATATCTGGAAATGAATTATCAAAATATCCTGTCCAATTTTTATTAGAATTTTGATCTGACGTATACTTAAACCAAGTACCATCAATATCACGCGAATTTGTTTCATAACTATAAACATGTTTAAAGTTATTTAAAAGGTATGAAGTACCTTCACCGCACCCAAATTCTAAAATAGTTAAATCTTTACTATTTTCAATTGAATTTACTATAAGTTGCCAATCTAAATATCTATTTGCACTCATTAGTATCATTAATGTTAAATGTTCTAGTATCAATAGTTACAATCTTACCTGTCCAAGCTCTCCCCACGTCTTTAAATCTACTAGAAACTGATTTATATGATTTTATAAAATTAGTTGATTGAGGATGTCCACAGCATAAACGCTCTGGATTATATTGACCTTTGTTAATATAATAATAATTGTAGTTAGTAGATGCAACAGAATTCTCAGGATCATTCATTGAATTATACATTAACTCATTAAAAGCACCGTGTGACCAAATTCCTGGATTGAAGCTGACGTGTTTTCTGTTATGTAGCGAAATATAGCAATTGTCGTCGTCTAACAATTTAATGTCGTTTAATAACGTTTCTTTAGATACTAATAGCCAATCATCTTCGAGCCAAACATATCCTAATTTAGGTTGAACTTCATAAGCATAATTAATACAATACTTAGCAGATTCGTGCCAATCTTTATAACTTCCGCCAGTTTCAAAAGCTTTTAAATGTATATCACAATCTTTAAAGATTTCTTTAATTGTGTCTACAGCCTCGACAATTCTGCCAGTAACATTATTGACAGTAATTATCCATTTACAATTTACTCCTTTTGTATATTCTAAATATTTAGTAAATACATCTCGGTGCAATTCGGGACGATCGACAGCAGTGACCATTATCGCTACGTCATATTCATTTATTTTCATTTTTAACTTTGTTTATCCAATATAATAAATTCATTTGAGGATGCCATCCTAATTTACTAAAAGTGTCATCAATGTTAGCTTTACTGTATTTTCTATCTCCTTTTCTATCAGGAATAAATGTAATATTATCTGAAAACATTTTAGCTACTTCTAGAATGCTATAATCAGTACCCGACCCTAATTGGTATTCTTCATTGGTAAGTTTATCTGCGGATAAAATCAATCCATTAACTATATCACCTGAATATGTAAAATCTCTTTTTTGAAGTCCGTCGCCTACTATAGTTAAAGGCAAATTTGCTTTGTATTGTTTTTCAAATATACTAATTACTGTTTCCCATCCAGTGTCGCATGTATCTTGATAAGGCCCGTATACATTATAAAAATAGCATATACTATATTTCAATCCGAACCACTCTCCGTAATTTTTTAAAAGTTGCACAATTGAAGATTTAAAAAAACTGTATGGAGAATGATTCTCTCCTTCTAATGCTAGTCTAGTTGAAGACGCGGCATATACGATCGGAATATTATTTTTTCGAGCAAATTCTAAAATTGCGAAACTACCTGTGATGTTTAAATCAAATACTGTTTCAATTTCATCATATGAAGGAGTAATTTTAGAATATTCACCTAAATGATATATTAAATCTATTTTAGGTAAATTTAAGTTTGATATATTTTTTGTATGATCTTCTATATAAGTTACCCCTTCAATATAATTTTGGTTCTTTCCGTAAGATAAATTATCGATTACAATAACATTGTAATTTAAAGACTTTAATTTAATTACTAAATTTGTACCTACAAATCCAGCTCCTCCTGTAACTATTACTGTTTTCATATGACCTGCGTTATAACTCCTTCCCAATCAATTAATTTTCTACCTATTCTAGGTTCAGATCCGGCCGGTTCTCCTATATATTTTACTAACTTTAAAGTTCCATTAGCAATTAACTCGTCGACTGCAGCTTTTACACAAGGCCTTGTCTCTGGTAATCCATAATCATCAAACGCAATATACATTCCTGGATTGCCATGAAGTATAGACTTTTTTGTGTCTGATATTACTGCATTATATGAATGGTCAGCATCTATAAATGAAACATCAAACTTAATATCTTTGTCCCATTCGCTAGCAGTTGAATCCCCGTGTAAAAATGTAATGTTATTTCTATCTGCATTAAATTTTATAGCACTTTGAATATTACCCATATCAATGTCTATACTAACTACATTTTTGAATATATGACTTAAAATATAAGTACTGTATCCCATACTAGTTCCTATCTCAACACAATTCTCTAAATTTTTGTCTTTAAAAAAATCAATCAAATCTTCTTTTAATTTAAGTGAAGTAGTGTTTTTGTCTATTCGTTTATCAGGAACTTTATTTAAAATTTCTTTCATATTAATTTATGTTTAATAAATATCTCAGTTAACTCTCCTGGTATTAATTGATTGCTGATAAATGTATCATACCCAGTAGTACCTGGTTTAAAAGCTCCTATTCGTATAGGCTTTTCAGCAACATTATACCTCATTTGAAATTGTGTAACTCCTACATTGTAAGTGTTATTTAATTTAGAAAATTGAGATTGAATTTCAGGATATTGATGATAAATAAAATTGAAAATGTTTTCATCCCCTGTTTGCAATAAATTAGGATGACTGTCATTTTGCTTCATGAACTCAACCATCAATTCCCATATGTATCTACTTTCAGGTTTAACAAACATAGAACCTGTATTCCATTGAAAGTCATCTATGTATTTACAGACTCCAATACTACCTTCAAACTCGGGAAACGTAAATGGAGTCAATTGCCAATCATCGAAATCGTGAAACCAAAAAGGTTCAGCGATTAGGTTGTTTCTTAATAATTCTGCTATTCCATATTGCTTATTGAAATACTTATTGTATTGACAAATATCCATTAATGGAATGATAGTAACTCCTTTATATGAAAAGTTTAGGTTGGTGCAAACAACGATATCCTTTACATCCCAACCTAACCTTATACTATTATCTATTTGTGCTTTGAAATATCTAAATAACTCATCTTGTTTCCATTCATGGCCATAAGTCTTTTCTCGAATCCAATCTTGAAATATAATTACGTTTTTCATATTGTATCGTAATAAGCATTTTGCTTTTCTTGTCGATCAATTGTCTTTGGATGATGTAATGCCCATTCTTCTTCTGCAGGAATAAAAGCGAACTGTTTATGACCTGTCAGACGCTCATGAACTTTTCCATTCCATTTAATATATGAATTTCTTTTGTAGATTCTAGTTTGAAAATCCGGCCAATTCACCCAACCTTCATTATTAACAATCCAGCCCCATTTTTGTATATGTGCATTTGTTAATCCTTCAACTGTATTCACTCTAGGCACAAGATACATATCAACGTCGGAATTGTCTTCTAAAATGCTAGGCAAATTTTCAATCAAATACTCGCTTGGAATTTCGTCAGCATCTATTTGAAATATAAAATCTCCAGTGGCATTGCTCGATAAATTGTTTTTAAATCGAGCAAAGTCGCCATCTAAAGGAAAACTATAAAATTTACTGTTTGGAATTTCATGAACAGTTACATAACCTTCATGATTGAAGTTAGTAAACAAATTGCATACCTCTAAAACCTGATCGGTGTAATTTACATCAAGTTGAATGATTACTTCATCCTCAGGCCGTACTTTGACAGACAAAAATCGTAGAAGTTTTTCTAGCTCCTGGTGTTCATTACAAGCGGTTATACAGTAACTAATTTTCATTTTTTAATTTGGTCAAGTCGTTCTCTGATTTCTTCTACTTGCGTTCCAACACAAGAAGTTAAATACTCTTTCAGCCATTCAATAAATTCTTCTGTAGTCATTACAATTCAATTTTTTTAAGTTTAGGAAGAGTAATTTTTGGAGTTTCTGGTGTCGGCGTAGCATCTGATACTTTTTTAAGTTTTGGTAATTGTAGTGCTACTTGTTTAGGAAATTCTGGAATTCGAGAATTTAAAATTGTCCCTAGCTTTTCAGTCATAGACTCAAACGAAAAATTTGTTTTAATATGATGATAAGTCTTTCTAGATTTTTCTAAATATAGTTTGTAATTTTTAACGACGTCTTTCATATATGAAACAGCTTGGCCATAATCAACCGTAAACCATTCCGACTCTTCATTCAAAACTCCTTTCCAAGCTGCTGATTTATGCACTTTTGTTAATTGACCGGAAAGTAATACGGAAGTTTCCGGCGTTAAAAAATCTATATGCCCCGACCAATTCGGTGCAATTATCGGCTTACCAGTAACAGCTGCTTCAAGTAATGGTCGTCCAAATCCTTCGCCTTTTGTCAAAGACACATGAGCTTTAACTTTTGAATGATTATATAAATCACTCATTTCTTCATCAGTAAAATCTCCATAAGCCAAATATACAGTCGGAAGTACTTTTGTATCCATGCTTCGCTTAATAGCATTGATTCGCTTTGTAAGCTCTATTCTGTCAGGTACAGAAACGGTACCGCCAGAAGTTTTCAATATTAATGCAGGCGCGTTGGTTTTATTTTTAAATGCTTCTAAAAATGTTTTAACTAACGCACCGACATTTTTTCTGTCTTCGCCCATTTGACCAGGCAACCAATGCCCAACAAATAAGAAACAAAAATCTTCTTTGATGTTTTGAAATAGCGTTTCAACTGCTGGCTGTTTGCAATATTCTTTTTTAAATTTATCTAACCGAATTCCTTCGAAAAGTACTTCGACAGGTTTTTCAATTTGAAGCGTACCTAAATTTTGATTGGTTTTTTGGTCTCGCTTTTCAAAAACTGAATTTTTGAAAACTGTTTTAGCGTGCTCTGAAGACGCTAAAATTAAATTCAT
>Ga0129336_10000976_pt1 | contig 17020 bp, 26 predicted proteins | sample CPB6_02_DNA_FD_96878 | JGI IMG/M metagenome (GOLD analysis project Ga0129336, IMG submission 96878) | Freshwater to marine salinity gradient microbial communities from Chesapeake Bay, USA - CPBay_Sum_0.6_0.2_DNA | ecosystem: Environmental > Aquatic > Marine > Coastal | place: USA: Chesapeake... | reverse complement strand
TTTTGGAGGCGGCCACTAGATCGCGGGAAGTTTGACTTCAGAGTGAGTGGTGGGCGTGATCCATTTGATTTCGTTGTAGAACGGCGCCCATTCTTCGAAGGCTGCGATTTTGGCATCTTCAAAGCTGGCGGCTACAACCCAGTCGTAAGCGCCTGACGAAGGAATGGTGAAGTAAAAGCGGCGAAGTTCGCTCATGGCTTGCGGATGGGTGATCAGTGTTTAAGGTGTCGGTCCGTAAACCTTTTCGAGGGGCACGGGAACGTCCGCTGATGACAGGCAGCGGCAAGGGTGACACCTCGGGAGGATCACCCACCTGTCAATCATTTCTTGCCGTCAAGCGGTTTGCGGGAAAGGTAAAGTTGAGAAACGACGTAGTGATGGCCGTCGTGGCTTTCAACGACATAGCTGGGCCATGAATACCCTTCCAGCTTGCTGACGATTTTGCATTCAGCTTGAAGCCAGCCTTTGACATAGCAGGGCATACCAGCACAGAAGCGCCAGAGATCACGGTCAGCGCGAACGCCATTGCGATTAGGCGACATCTTGTAGGTCTTTTGCTTGGTGCTGATGACGGGCGCGACTTTGCCGCAGCACTGAGAGGAGAGGATGACGTAGCTCACTTGATGACGATTGATTGTTCAGTGGAGGGACGGTTTGAGGTGGGTTGATAGGTGAGACCGTCGTGGATGATGGCGGCGAAGGTGAGGATGGGGATCAGGAAAAGAACCGTGTTGGAGACAAGGTTTTTCATGGGTCTGTGTGGTGTGAAGCGGGGCCGGATCGCTCCGGTTGGGCAAATGGTAGCCAGCATTCCCAAGGAGTAAACCCCTTATTTCGGCAAGTTGCGATTCTTGATCTTGACGCTCTACCTACCGTGAATGTGGTACACGCCAAAATCATGGATGAAGCTGCCTGGGAATGGCTACGCATGAAACGTGACGCAACGTCTGCATTCAGCGTTGAAAAAGAGGCCCGACGCCTGGAGAACACTCCAAACGCAGGCCCCATCGCTGCTCAGTTGTACCGCGCTTGGTCTATGCAGCAGGATCTCCTACAGCAAGCCACCAACAGAATTGCAGCACTTGAGCTGCAGCTGATGGAATCTCAGCGCGAAATCAGGAATTAGCGGGCACTTTGATGTGCGCCCAGTTCTTCCCGTACTTGATGTTGTTGACGGTGCTGACATGCACCCCAAACGACTGGGCGATCCTGGCGGCTGATTCGTTGCCAGTGGCAAGACGCTGTTTGATCTCAACTACCTTCGCCTCATTCAAGGAAACGCGACGACCCTTGCGGCGATTAGTGACAAGAGACTTGGCAGCCTTGGGCTTCGTTTCCGTGACGACAGTGGGCTGAGGTGCGCCACCGGCCTTGATTACTTGCGCAGATTCAATCAGTCGCTGAATTTGGCCGATGCGGTTGTTCAGCTCAACAATTTGAGAATCGGTGAGGATGATCATGGTTGACATCAGAAGGAGGTTTCAGGGGATTCGGGTTTAAGCGGGCTGAAGGAGCCTTTGTTGCCCCACTTGCCGCCCCAAAGAGAGAAGCCGGTTTCTTCGGTGAACTGGTCTTTGCCGCTATAGATGCGAATTTTGGTCCCGTTAGCCTCGGCCTGTTCAGCCATGGTCATCAGGTAATTCGCAGCCTTGACGGCTTGATCAGAGGTAAAGTCCACCACGAGGTTCTCCTCGGGCGCCTTATCGTTTTTGCGGTTGCGATTTTCCATAATTCGGAATTTCGCGGTGAAGGCAAATTCAGCCATGAGTAGATAGGAAGGTGGTGATGATGTGCCGCAGGGCTTGGTTGATGTTTTGCCCCGTTTTGGCGCAGTAAGCCCTTAGCTCTTTGTGAATATCAGCCGAAAGCTTGGCCGCAACAACGAAGCGGTTTTTCTTCCGGTTGATTTCAGTTGGAGATTTAGGGCGTCGTGCGGTCATGCAGGATTCGCGGCGATGTATTGATCAATGAACTCCTTGTGTTCAGGGAACTGGATACGGTCAGCAATGCGTGGGGCCATGATGTTGAACTGCTTTTTGAAGGCAGTAATCAACTCCTCGCGTTTTTCGTAAGCCTTGACGGTGGCCTTGACCTCTTCAAGCTCTTCATCCTTCAGAAAAACCACTCCGGCGGCTTTCTTGGTGGTGGACTTAGCCGCTGGCTTAGCCGACTCCGCAGGCTTTGGCGTGTCTTGCTGAAGAGCTGGCTTAGGTGCCTCCTCACGGTGCGGATCTTCGACGGGCTCTCGTGCCCATAGTTGCCATGCCAATCCGAATTGCGCGGCTGCGGCAGTGCATAAGCAACGTCGGTGAGCATCCGTGAGATCACGAGCAGTGACCTTTTCAAATGCAATCGCATTGTTTCGGTTGTCCATGATTGCCTGAGGGAAGTCAGGCGTACGGAGGCCATCGGGACCGGAGAAGCAGCCAACGACATACGCAGTGCCGTTAGGTGCCTGCCACACATGTTGATCGCTGGCGTTTCGGACTAGATGGAACTGCCACCCAGGAGCATGATCCTGAAGTAGATGGGCGACGCGGCACCAATTCACATAGTCAGCGGCATAGGAGCCGGTGCCTTTGGTGTCAACGTCAGCCTTTGTGATGACAGCCCCGAGATTGGGGAAATCAGGCATAGAGGTTGTGCGGTTGATCGGAGAGTGAGGACGGGCTTAGGACCCATCTGGAGTATATCCCTAGATTTACTTGAGCGCAACCCAGTGGTAGCCACCAGCGCGATGCCCTCTCAGTGCTGCCGCATGAACAGCGGAGCCATCAACAAAGACAGCCCTGGCCGCAGCGCGATAACTCGGGTAAACGTTTCCCGTCTCAACGCATTTCACTGGCGTGGGGTTATATCGGCTTGGCTGACGCACAAGTGGTTGGGCAAGGATCAGCTCAACAAGGCTGCGGTCCTCAAGTGCAATGAAAAGACCATCGGCGTCAAATTCACGCAGCAACCCAGGATGCTTACGCGCAAAACGGCGCAGCTCTGCACGGCTGACAAACCACGGCTGATTTCCATGCTGCGATTCCTTCTCAGCCCTCAAGCCTTTCTTCAACAGCTTTGCCACTGAATGCCGCGTACTGCCGAACATATCCGCCAGTTGTTGCAGCCTGTACCAATCCAGCTCCGGCATCAACGGGATACCCAGCAGCCTCAACTTGCAGCGGAATGCAGGCTCCGTACGTTTCGGGAAGCCCCGATCAGCAGCCATGCGGCAATATGTCAGATACAACCGCTTTGGCGGCATGGACGTGCTGAGCTGTTCAATGATGTCGATTTCGCCCTGTGTCCAGCGTGTTGATCGCTGACCCACGAGCCGCCGATGACACAGGGGACCGCAGGTTTGACGGTTGCTTTTGTGAGCGCCCTTGAGGACGGGGATTTTGAAGACCGATTTGCAAACAGCGCACTCGCGGAGATGCTTTGAACCTTTCACAGTGGGTTGATGGTGATGATTGCCCCGATGTATTCGCCTTCGTTGGCGTATTGCTTTGTGGCCATCAGACAGGCCACTTGAGAGTCATCCTTCAGCAGGATTCCGGTGATGCCATCAAGAGTGGAACGACACAGCTTGTCGATGTCCGGCTTGCTGACCTTATGGAATGGTGCGTTCGGCTTGAGGATGCCCTTGGTGTTGTAATGCGCCTTCGGCCTGGTAAATAGAAATGTGATGCCCACATAAACGGGACCGTCGAACATTTCATGGCCAGTCTCCAGTGCTGCCTGATTGACAGCAAAACGCCAAGGCTTCACCTTCTTGGATGATTCGACCATTCGGCCATTGCCTACATGGCGTTTGCTGCCTTGCGGCGCTGGCTCAACTCCCTGGACTTTGAAATTCATCTGATCGCATCAAACAATTTTCAAGATGAACTTTGTCTCTTAGCCGCTGGTGGTATAGGCAGCCCTTGATTTCCTCGTCAGTGAGAGTCAAAAGGTAAACGGCAAGCTCGGCAACGGCATCGCGGTACTGGTCTGGCTCCCATAGGTCGTACTTGCCAAGGATGGCTTCAATACGATCATCTACGGGAGTGTCAGACATTAGAACTCTGCTTTCGGCAGGGTCACCCGCCAATACTCCGTCTCCTTTTTACTCGCTACGCCCTCGAACTGTTCGAGCTGCTGAAGTTCCTTGACGGCATTGCTGTACTGCCAACTTGTGCGGGTGCAGCGGGATACCTTGACGGCTTCGTGGACAAGATTGCCGTCTTCGTCTTTGAGATCGTCCATTTCGCCTGTGGCGTACATCAGGGCTAGGTCGTCCATCAGCACCTGAAGGGCGTCTTCGTGGCGCTTGATTTCGGCTTTGGTGCTGGCGATGGCACCGAGTAGAAGGCTGGGGTTGGTCATGCGTGGGGCATCTCTGCAGATGGAGTATACCCCTAAACGCAAGGGGCTGGCAACCCCTAGAACTCAGGTTGATTCAGCATCAGGAACGCATCCCTGGCGCCCTGCCACTCGATCACCGCCTGATCCACGTCAACCTTCTGCAGTGTCGTTGACCCCGGCCTAGCCCACAACACACCAGCCTTCTGCACATACAGTTTCGGCCAATGCAGACTGAGCATCCCCAGATACCCGCCAAGCTGCGTGCTCACGTCATACGGACTGGCATCGGCCTTGCCCTGGGTCTTCAGATCCACCAGCACGAGCTGATTGTGGTCATCCTTGCGCCGCAGCAAACAATCAAACGACCCGGCGATGCTGCGCTCCACATCAGCCAACCTGTACTCACAGGCCACGGCTTCGTACGTCTTCCAAACGGAATGCTCAAGTAACGGCTCAACCCATTCCTTATATTCCTCTGGATACTCGCCCGGTTCACCAGTCGTCAGGAAGTTCTCCAGCGCCAGATGAACTGACTTCCCACGCGGTTCCCAGATGTGCTTGGTCTCCATGATGCGCTTCATTGCCCACGCATCCTTCGTGCCCTTGCACACCTTCGTCACTGAATGATTCAGCCACTGCCCTGTCGGCTCCCAGCAATACCGGTGCGCCTCCTCGTCGAACTTGATCGGTAACGGGCTCAGCCACCGCGAAGTCCCTTGGGCTGACGACTTCAACTCGTTCTGTTGGTGTGGGCTCATCTCTGAGAAGGTTGCGGTAAGGGCGGGGCGTGAAGCCTGGGATGCGCTTGGCATCAAGTTCATTTAGAACCCAGCCCGGAGGTGGATTGTCTAGATCTTGAAAGGTCCAGCGCCCCTTTTCAATGCCTTGACGCAAAACACGCCTGGCATCATCAGGATTGAAGGTAAGCTTCAGTTTTCCCATTTACGGCTCATCAAACGATTTTGCAACGCCGAAGCTCTCCGCAATTTTGTATTGCTGATCCAATACATCATCGGATGGTCGCCAGATCTCGAATGTAGCTATTGCATTAGGAAAGACGTAGCGAAGTGATTCTCTGCCCGGAATCAATAAGGCTTCGGCTTCTTCCACGTCCCACCAAATCATCGAGAGATCGGTGTTAATGATTTCGCCATTAATAAGCATTATGCGTATCTTTGTTAATGAAGCCAATCGGGAAATCGCCCTGCCTCTTTCTGTTCTTTTGTCCGTCAACAATTCCCCAGCTTCCTTTTCGTCAATTAAGCCAAGATCTTCAACAAGAAGTTTGCATTCTTCTCTAAGCTCTTTCCTGATCCATTCAATAGACATGGTTTCTTGGTGGTAGGTGGATGGAGTATACCCGCTTATTGGCGGTTGCCAAGGGGCGGGCCGAACCGTAAAATCAAGCGGTGAAGTCGGGAACACGCGTGCAGAGGCGGGCGTGCCGAGGGATCTTGAGGGGGCGGGGCTTTTCGGCTCTGCCCTTTCTGCTTTTTAGATCTCCCTCCATAGCCGTTCCCGCTGGGATCTCTCCTGTTCAGACCGGGCAAGCGGATGGATCACATACCGCGCCGCAAGCGGGCTCTTCGGGTCATCAGCGCCCACATTCGGGCAGAACGTCAGGTACAGGCCCTCGTCGTCGTACTTGCCTATCGGGTGCCCGTAACAGGCATCAGGCGGGGCTGTGCGGGTCGTCGTGACGCTGTAGCTGACCTGTTTGGTCTTGGAGTCGGCCACCTGCCAGACGTATTTGCCCTTGGCCTCTGGTGAATACAGTTTCATGGCGATCAGTCGTTTTCAATCCAGCAGCCCAGGTCGGCGCTCCATTGACGCCCGGCAGCCTGTGCCTTGTGCTCTTCGAGGTAAACCTCGTATTTGCCATCACGCAGCCAGCGGAACAGGTCGGGAAGGCTGCCCACGAACTCATCAGCAGACTTGCGCCGCTTCTGCTCGGCAATCGCATTGTTTACGGCACCCAGCAGGCGCTCCTCGCCTTCGGTCTTCACCACGCGCTTCCACTCTTCAAAGGCTCGCGGCTTGGACTGAGATGAGACACGAACAGGGGCGGATTGATAGGTTTTCCACAGCTCGGTAAACCCGTCGCTGTACTCAACTACTGCCGATTTTTTGGATTTTTTCTGACCGTTAGTTTTTTTTGTGTCCAATTCTTCCCCCAAGAGCGGAAGACCGGAACAGCCATCAAACCCAACAGCCGAAACAGCCTTCCCTTCGCTGGAAGGTTGCTGAGGCGTTAAATCTTGAACCTGCTTCGTTGAAGGGTTACCTAGAGGTGGTGTCCCCGCACCGACACGGTACGCGGGTAGCTTAGCGTCCCTGTCAATACCTATCTCTAGTAGATAGGCGCAAAACATAGGCAGGGACAGGGATCTCGGCTTGAATCTGGCTAGGTCTGAGGCCAAATCATCGGGAATTTGCAGTTCAAGGCGCATCGGAGGTTTTCGGGTTCATCCGGGAATCCCCGGGAAACAACGGCGAAAGATTAGCCCGCAAAAATCGGGCAGGCAAGTGACCCAGCGCACGATTTCGGCAACGTTTTCCACAGGCTCAACCCTGTCCCAGTAGTCCCAACCTGCGACAGATAAATCACTAGACTTTGTATATCGCGGTATCCTTCGCGCAATACATCAATTAACGATGGCTACGCTGTCGGACCTCAAACAAGATCACAAAAACGCTCGCAAGCGCACTGAAACCTCGGCGTCCCTCCTTAAGGAATCCCTGCAGCGTTACGGTCCCGCACGTTCCATCGTCATCGACGAAGACGACCGCATCCTTGCTGGCAACGGCACCGTTGAAGCAGCCTTGGGCCTCGGCATCGAAGGGCTCCGTGTCATCGACGCCAATCCTGATGAAATCATCGCCGTCCGCCGCACCGGCCTCACAGAGGATCAAAAGGTCGGCTTGGCCCTTGCCGACAACCGCACCGCTGATCTGGCTGAGTGGGATGCCGAAATGCTCCACCACCTGAGCGAAGAGCACGACATCGCTCCGTGGTTTGAGGATGACGACGTAGAGGCCCTCCTTGAACAGGTCGAACAGCTTGAGCCTGAAGAGGGCAAGACCGACCCCGACGAAACCCCGGAGCCGCCAGAAGATCCCATCACCAAGCCAGGCGACCTCTGGATCCTTGGCAACCACCGTGTTATGTGCGGCGACAGCACTTCGATTACAAATGTCGAAAAACTTTTAAATGGACAAAAGGCGCAGCTTTTGCACGCTGATCCGCCTTATGGAATGGGCAAGGCATCGGATGGCGTTCTGAACGACAACCTTTACAACGACGATCTGGACAGCTTCCAGATGGAATGGTGGGCAACCTTCCGTCCCTTTTTGGAAGACAATGCCAGCGCCTACATTTGGGGCAATGCGCCTGAACTTTGGCGGCTCTGGTACAAGGCCGGGTTGGGCAGCAGTGAACTATTAGAGCTACGAAATCAAATCGTTTGGGATAAGAAAAACATCGCAGGAATGAAATCGGCAGCTCAAACCAGCTATCCCACAACGACTGAGCACGCTCTGTTCTTTCAGCTGGGCAATCAATTCCGTGGCAACGTCAACACCGAAGACTTCCCTGAGAGCTGGGAGCCAATCAGGTCATACCTTGAAGGAGAAGCAAAGGCTGCTGGCCTCAATTCCGCAAAAGTCAAAGAGTTGTGCAACTGCAGCATGTACGGGCATTGGTTTACTCGCTCACAATTCACTCTCATCCCTGAGCGTCATTATCAAACGTTGGCCGATAACTATATCGGTCGTTTCCTTCGCCCCTACCGTCAACTCAAGGCCGAATGGGACAAAGTAAAAGGCGGACCAACAAGCGAAATCCAGGGCGCTCGTTCTTACTTCGACAACGCGCATGACATCATGCGTGACGTTTGGGAATTTCCACGAGTTACAGGCGAAGAGCGCCACGGCCATGCAACTCCAAAACCTGTCGCAATGATGGAGCGGGTCATGAAATCAAGCCTGCCCAAAAACGGTTTATGCCTTGAACCCTTTGGCGGCTCTGGTTCGACTCTCATGGGCGCAGAAAAGGCAGGAAGACGCTGCTACACCATGGAGCTTGACCCCAAGTATGTCGATGTAATCGTCAAAAGATGGGAGGCGTTTACTGGAAAAACCGCCGTACTTGAAGCGAGGGAAGATTTCTGATGGCCAACAGGGACAGCAGTAGAGCCGAGACCCAATACCGCGCTAGCCGCCTCGCTCGCATCATCGCAAACGGTGGCAAACGCTCTGATTGCATTCGATATGCGTCTGAAACATGGGGGGTTACGGACCGCACAACCGACAAATATCTCAACCTTGCTCGGCAACAAATCCGGGAAGATTGGGCACATGACACCACTCAAATGCTGGCCGATCTCCTGAGCCAGACCAGTTCGCTTCACATGGAAGCTCGTAAGGCTGGGCAGTTGCATATCGCCCTAGGTTGCATCAACACGATGGCCAAGCTGGCCAAGCTGATTGCATGAGCATCCTTGCTGCTGTTCAACAGCGGAGCATCCTTGCCATCCCTGGCTTTGCTGAAAACCTGCCAACAGCAGCGCAGGCCATTGCACGTGTCAAAACCAACCTGCTGCCACACCAGCAGCAATTCCTCGATGACACGGAACACCGCAAGCTCGCTCTTGTGTGCGGGTTTGGCGCTGGCAAGACCCATGGCCTCGTTGCCAAGGCTGTTCACATGGCAGCCCTGAATATCGGGTACGTGTCCGCGCTGTTCGAGCCTGTTGCCCCGATGCTGCGGGACATCCTTCAGCGCACGATGGATGACTTATTAGAAGAGTGGGGAATCCCGTTTGACTTCCGGGTGAGCCCGCTGCCGGAATATCAGCTTCACTTCGCGGAAGGCAGCCACACCATCCTTCTGCGGACCATGGAGACATGGAACCGGATTAGGGGCCAGAACCTCTGCGCCATTGGATTTGACGAGGCGGACACGGCGAACAAGCGCGTAGCTGAACAGGCGACACGGATGGCCCTGGCCCGTCTTCGTGCTGGGAATGTGCAGCAGTTTTATGCCGCCACCACGCCGGAGGGTTATGGCTGGGCGTTTGACACGTTTGACCGTAATGCCGGGGAAGATACCGCGCTGATCCGTGCCCGCACCATGGACAACCCTTATCTGCCTGATGGGTTCGTGGACAGCCTGATGGCGAACTACCCGCCGCAACTGATCAAGTCCTATTTGGAGGGGCTTTGGGTCAATCTCAATACGGGACAGGTTTACGACAGATTCGACAGGATTAAGCATGTGGTGGCCACCGTTGCCGATTTCTCTCGTGAACCTTTGCGAATCGGCGTGGACTTCAACGTAGGGAACATGTCAGCCGTGGTTACGGTGCGCAGTGGCGACAGGCTCACTGTCGTTGATGAGATCAGCGGAGCACATGACACCGATGCGCTGGCTCAAGAGATCAAACGTCGTTATCCCGATCATCGCGTCTATGTATATCCTGACGCCTCGGGTGGCAATCGCTCCACAAACGCATCAAGAACAGACATCCAAATCCTTGAGTCCTACGGCTTTAGCAACCAATCCGGTCGTTCCAATCCTGCCGTTCGTGATCGGGTGGCTGCTGTTCAAGCTCTTTTGGAAAACGGGAAAGGGCAGATCAGATTGACGGTGGCCCAGGGCTGCACTCGGTTGATCGAGTGCCTTGAGCTGCAGAGCTGGACTGAGAAGGGCGATCCTGACAAGGAGGCTGGGCATGACCACATGGTTGATGCGCTGGGGTATGTGGTCTGGCGTGAGTTCAACCCATTGCAGGCGAACGCGGGACGGGGTACGGGCATCAGGTTGTATTGACGATCTGCAAGCTGTCCACCTGGGTGCTTGCCAAACGGTAGGGGTATACCCCATAATTAAGGGACAGGGGGCGACCCCACCACGCACAAGTAAATGACCCTGACTACTTTCTTCGCTGAAAAAGACTTCGACATCCGCACCTATGAAGTCAACAGCCCTGTCACTGGCGACAGCCACATCATCACCACCGATGTGGTCATCGAAGCAATCCACCGCAGCCAAGGCCGCGAACGCGAACAGATCATCAACACCCTTCAGCGCCTTGATTTCCTGAACGGTGATTTCCACCACTTTTTCAAGCACTTGGCAACCGCTCTTGCCGCTCGCTACTGAGCCCTAGCCCCTTCGGGGGCTTTTCTTTGTCGATAACCCACACCATGAAACGACTCATCCTTGCCGTTGCTCTTCTCTTCAACGGCCCTGCCTCTGCTCGCACCGTCACCGCCACTGTCTACCACCCATGGTTCGATGGCCGCACAACCTATTGCGGGCAGATCTACCGCCATTGGGGCGCAATCACTGCCGCCCACCCTTGGCTTCCCTGTGGCACCAAGGTCCGCGTCTCACATGCTGGCCGCAGCCTCACCGTCTCCATTACTGACCGCTGCGATTGCAACAGCATTGACCTTTCAGCCGCTGCCGCTCATCGCTTAGGCGTACCCCTTGATGGCATCGCCAAGGTTCGTATTGCCTACTGATCGTCGCTACCCTGAAATCGCAGCAATGACACAATGGCAACTTACCTTTGGCATGAAATTGAGGCCGCCTTTGACGCCGCCCATGACGTAGGCGAATCTGACGACTTCAGTGCTTCCGCCGCTGCAATCCTCTCCGTCATTCAACAATGGCTTTATGACGAGGGCTTTGATGACGCAGCCGATGCCCTAGACGAAGAAATTTTCCACGCCGAAGAACAAGATTGATTCGCTGGGTCGGTTCTACCCGTAAGGCTGAACGCCGTTGTGTGGCGGTATCGGAGGCCCAGCCATCATTCAGCATTAACCTAGAGCCATAGAATTTGTGCATGGCTAGGCGCGCAAAATGACTTACACCGGTTTCAGGCACTACGACCGGAACTTGGCGCGTAAGGCCACGCAGGTGCAAGATCCCAATAGTGCTTGGGCCGCTCAGGAAGCCCATTGGATCCTGATTGAAGATTTGATGGAGGGGACCTATGGAATGCGCCGTAAGCATCGCCGTTACCTTCCACAGGAACCCAGAGAACAGGACGAGTCCTACGACAACCGCCTAGCCCGCTCCGTTTGTCCGCCTTATTACCAGCGCCTTGAGCGGATGCTGGCGGGCATGTTGACCCGTAAGCCTGTTCGCCTTGACGATGTACCTGATGTATTGCGTGAACAGCTATTTGACGTAGATCTTCAGGGCAACGATCTCAACATTTTTATCTACGAACTAGCCCGCAAGATGGTCCGTTACGGCCATGCTGGTGTCCTCGTTGATTTCCCTTCTGATAACGGAGACGAACTTCAGAACATCACCGATGTTGCCGGTCTTCGTCCGTACTGGGTCACCTATACGCCCCGTGACATCCTTGGCTGGCGTTCTGAAGTCAGCAATGGCGCTCAGCAGTTGACCATGTTGCGCCTGATGGAACGTGTTGTTGTTCCTGACGGTGAGTTTGGCGAGAAATACGTTGAACAGATTCGCGTTCTGCGCCCAGGCTCTTATGAAGTCTTCCGTCAAGATGACACCAAGGGCAGTTTTGAGCAAATTGCTGAAGGCAGCACAAGCCTCGATTACATCCCCTTTGCTGTTGCCTATGCCAACCGTGTTGGCCTTCTGGAATCACGCCCGCCGCTTGAAGATATTGCCGAGCTGAACCTGAAGACATACCAGATTCAGAGCGATCTGGACAACATGTTGCATATCAGCGCCGTTCCAATGTTGGCGTTGTTTGGCTTCCCCAGTTCCGCTGAAGAAATTAGCGCCGGACCATCTGAAGCTCTGGCCCTTCCCGCCGAAGGCCGTGCTGAATACATCGAACCCGGTGGCCGTAGCTTCGAGGCTCAGTTCCGTCGCCTTGAGCAGGTTGCTGCACAGATCAACGAACTTGGTCTCGCTGCTGTACTTGGCCAAAAGCTAAGCGCCGAAACCGCTGAAGCCAAGCGCATTGATCGCAGCCAGGGCGATTCCACCATGATGGTCATCGCTCAGCAGGTGCAGGATCTGATTGATAACTGCCTGCGGTTCCACGCTGATTACCTTGGCCTTCCGCAATCTGGCAGCAGCTTTGTCAACCGTGACTTCATCGCCGCACGCATGGAGCCTGCCGAAATCTTGGCTCTGCTGCAGACCTACACCGCTGGCGTAATTAGCCAGAAGACATTGTTGGATCAGTTGGCTGAGGGTGAAGTTTTAGGTGACGACTTTGACGTTGAGGAAGAACTTGAGGCAACCCAGGCTGGTGGCTTAATTGAAATGGGCGGTCCTGAAAACCTCGGCTCTGAAGACATCACTGGCGAAGAGATGATTCAAGAAGACAACGAAGAGCCCGTTGTCCTGCCTGAATAATGACCCAATCAGGCGTTACCCCCCGCCTGCTCAATGTTGAGCAATTCAAGCGGCGCATCAACCGCAAGGATCCTGTTGCCAATATCTACCGCAACGCCATTGATCTAAACCGCTTCAGCAATGCTGTCGCCGGTCAGATTGTGCGTGATTACAACGACATCATCTTGAGTGCCGTTGATGATTTGCGCCGCATCAACTTTGGCCAAGCAACTGCAGGTGCAGGCATCGTCAGCCCCGCTTCTGTGCAGGCGCAGCGTTTGCGCGTCATCCTTGCTCAACTGAAAGAATCATTGGACGGCTGGGCTGGACGGAGTACAAGTTTTGTCGCCACTGAACTGCAGGGTTTGGCGGAGTTGCAAACCGAATTTGTCACTGATCAGATCAGGTTGGCTCTGACCGGTGGTGTTGCTGATCGACGTGAATTGTTGCCGTCGCAGATTGACGCCTTGGCCCAGGTCAACACCGTTCAGGTTGCTCCGAACTTTGCCGCCAGTGTTGCCTCCATTGACCCTACAGATTTGAACTTCACGTTGCCCGGCACTGGTGGGTTCAACCTGACAGCTGGTCAAGGTGCCGCCATCACACTGCCCAATGGTGAAGTCGTTCAGAAGGCATTTCGTGACTTGGCTGAATCTCAGGCTCAACGGTTTAACACCATTGTCAGAACGGGAATTTTGACGGGTGAGCCTACGGCGCAGATTGCCAACCGCCTTGTCGGGAGCCTTGAGTTTGGCGACCTAGCCAAGACCGCACGTCAACAAGCTTTGGCTGGTGGTGAATTGATCCGCATGGCTGACCATCAGGTTTTGACCGTTGTCCGCACAAGTGTCCAACAGGTTGCCAACGCCGCTAGTGAACAGGTCTACAGGGCTAACGGCGATATAACGAAGAAATACCGCTACGTTGCGACGCTCGATAGCCGGACATCAGCGATCTGTCGCAGCCTTGACGGGAAGGAATACGTTTACGGCAAAGGCCCGGTTCCGCCTGTTCATTTCAACTGCCGTTCAACAACAATCCCGATCATTGATTACAAGGGCTTAGGTATTGATCCCCCCGATTGGGGTACAGGTCCATCTGTTCGGGCCTCCGCTGACGGGCCGGTAAAGGGCAACTTGACTTACGGCCAATGGCTGAAACAGCAGCCCAAGGAATATCAAGACGAAGTTCTGGGCAAGAATCGCGCCGCCTACTTCACCAAGCTCTCAAATAAATACGGCCCGCAAGATGCGCTAAGCCGCATGGTCCGTGAAGATGGCAGTGAAGTTACCCTGAAGCAGCTTCAGCAACGCTATGGATCTGCCGGTAATTAGGCGTTACCTAGATGGTCGCGTTCAATCCGATTGGGTTGATGTTCCCTGCGGTGAGGCCATCATTGAAGCCAGGCTGCAAAAGCTTGATGATGGAACAATCGGCTGGGTTGATAAGTCCGGCCTAAAGTTGGATTATCTGCCGTCGCCCCATGGCCAAGAAACCGACCAAGGCCGAGAAGAAAATCGGCAAAGTGATGAGCGAATACAAGGCCGGAACCCTGAAAAGCGGCAAACCCGGTCCCGGCAAAGGTCCAACCGTAAAAAGCCGTAAGCAAGCCATTGCCATTGCCTTATCTGAAGCTGGCAAGGCACGTAAAACCAAAGGTAAGAAGTGATGGCTATCGGCATCGGCTCCCGCGTTAGCTGGGTTTATCAAGGCAAAACGATTTACGGCGTCGTCACCGGCAAGGCTGGCAAACGCGCCAATATCACCGGGCCATCTGGAGGCCAGGTCACTCGTGTTGGCACTGATGAAGATCCCGTCCTAAGGATTGAATCGGAATCAACCGGTAACCCAGTTCTCAAAACGCGATCAGAATTAAAGGAAGCTCCGAAGCGGAAGCCATGAACGGCAGAATTTGGGAAGGCGCCTGCACTTACCTCAAATGTGCTGATGGCATGGTTGAAGGTCGCTTCATCTTCCCAACGCCCAATAACCCTGAAATCCTTGGGGCATTGATGGGCCGCCTTGCTAAAGGCGTTGAGGTGATCACCTGCACGGATGACGGCGAAGACGATGATTGAATACCGAGGCGAGAAGTTTGAGGGCTACAACAAGCCCAAACGGACGCCTGACCATCCGACCAAATCCCACGTGGTCTTGGCGAAGGAAGGCGAGAAGGTGAAGTTGATCAGATTCGGTCAACAGGGCGTAAAAGGCTCACCACCGCGAAAAGGAGAGTCAGCAGCAGACAAGGCCAGAAGGGCATCATTCAAAGCACGCCATGCGGCCAACATTGCTAAGGGCAAGATGTCAGCGGCGTACTGGGCTGACAAGGAAAAATGGTGATCTACCGACCTTCTTGGCGGTGAATCCGATCTTTCAGTTCTGACACGTACTTACGCAGCGCGTTGGCATTGTCCGCGTGCCATCTGTCGCCGGTCTTCAAATACTGCTGCGTGTGCAGGTCGATGGCCTTGAGGAGCGAATAAATCACAGGATTCCACGGTTCACGAACCGGCGTATTCCATTCCCGCCGTGACATCGCGTGCAAAAGCCATCATTTACTTATACAGTCTGGTGGTAAACCCTACGGGTCACAATGTCTGACGAACAACTGCAGGAAGCTACGCCGACTGCCAGCAACGATGAACTTGAAAAGCTGAAGCGAAGCATTGAAGGACTAGAGCGCAAAAACTTTGAACTGATCGGCAAGCTCAAGGAACAAAAGGAAAAGGCGCCATCCCTGCCTGATGGTGTTGATGTGCAAGAACTTCTGGAGTTCAAGCGCAAAAAGGAGCAGGAAGAGCTGGAATCCAAGGGCAAGTATGACGAGGCCCTGAAGCAGTACGCTCAGCAATTCCAAGAACGGGAAGAGGGCTACAAGAAGCGGATTGCGGAACTTGAATCCAAGCTGACCGTCAATCAACTTGACAACAGGGTGGTTGCGATCCTTGCCGAACAGGGCGCCCACAATCCCCACGATGCGCTTCGCCTTGTCCGTGATCAACTGAAGCTTGACGAAAGCGGGAATCCTGTGGCCGTTGATGGCTACAACGAAATCCCGATGGATCAGTGGGTTGAACGCCTGAAGGCTGAACGCGGTTACCTGTTCAGGGCACCTTCGGTCAAGGGTTCTGGCGCTCCCGTCGGCATCAAGCCAATGTCGTCTGACGTACCCGCTGGCACGAAGAACCCCTTCACCCGCGAGCATTTCAACCTCACCGAGCAGTCCCGCCTGTACCGCACCGACCGCGATATGTACGAACGGTTGAAGGCTGCCGCAAACAATGCTTAATATGTAACCGTTAGCGCCCGAAGGTTACGCCTAAGGCGCATTGGGTTACGCCCGCACCGTAAAACATTTTTGGAGATTTCACCGTGGCGACTCTTCGCTCCGATGTGATCATTCCCGAAATTTTTACGCCCTACGTCATTGAGCAAAGCACCCAGAAGAACCAGTTTCTTGCTAGCGGTGTTGCTCAGCCCATGGCTGAACTCAATGCAACCGAGGGCGGCGATTTCGTGAATGTTCCTTTCTGGAAAGCCAACCTGTCTGGCGATCTGGAAGTTCTTTCTGATTCCACCAGCCTTACCCCTGGCAAAATCACTGCTGACAAGCAAGTTGGCGTGATCCTGCACCGTGGTCGCGCCTTTGAGGCTCGTGACCTGGCCGCTCTTGCTGCCGGTTCTGACCCCATGGCCGCCATTGGCGCCAAAGTTGGTGAGTACGTTGCTAACCAGCAGCAGGCTGACCTGTACAAGTGTCTGGAAGGTGTGTTCGGCGCCCTGACCGGTGGCGACTCCCCTGCCTTCGATGCCCTGCGCTTCGACACCAGCACCCAAACCGCTCTGAGCCCCCGTCACGTGGCTAAGGCCCGTGCTCTGCTGGGCGACCAAGGCGAAAAGCTTGCCGCTGTGGCTCTTCACAGTGCTTGCTACTACGACCTTGTTGAGCGCAAGGCGATTGATTACGTTCTGGCTTCGGATCTGGGTATCACCCCCGATACCTCCATGCCTGACGCATTCGGTGGTTCTGTGGCTTCTGCCTACACCGCTGACTATCGCGTTCCTACCTACATGGGTATGCGCGTGATCGTGTCCGACGACATCACCAATTCCGGTGGTGTTTATGCCGCTTATTTCTTCACCAACGGCGCTATCGCTACCGGTGAGCAAGCTGCAATGCGGACTGAAACCGACCGCGACATCCTCGCCAAGTCGGATGCCATGTCTCTGGACATGCACTACATCTACCACCCTGTTGGTGCTAAGTGGGCCGTGACCACCACGAACCCCACCCGCGCTCAACTGGCCACGGTGGGTAACTGGTCGAAGGTGTACGAAACC
>Ga0129336_10000973_pt1 | contig 17047 bp, 8 predicted proteins | sample CPB6_02_DNA_FD_96878 | JGI IMG/M metagenome (GOLD analysis project Ga0129336, IMG submission 96878) | Freshwater to marine salinity gradient microbial communities from Chesapeake Bay, USA - CPBay_Sum_0.6_0.2_DNA | ecosystem: Environmental > Aquatic > Marine > Coastal | place: USA: Chesapeake Bay... | reverse complement strand
TAGAAAACACATCATCATTATTAAAAGATATTTCTGATGTTAAAAATCCAAACAAGAAAATTAAATATTCTTTTAACGTAGTTCATGGTCGTGACTATCTTTCTTCTTCTTTGGGATACGGAGAAGTATTAAAGTCTGATATTGCAATACCAGCAAGTTTTATAAGCGGCAATATTACAACTGGCTATAATGCAGAAGTTGTAGAGAACTTTATAAGTGGCGTTGTTATCACCAACTTGCACAACGACACTTATGGACCAAATAAAGAAAAGCCAATGCAAGGTCCATTTACAGAACAATGGGTTGGTGGATTACAATCTAGACACGTTGCGCTTAACAGAGGAACAGACACTTATACAAGCCGCCCAGAGGCTTGGAAATTGTTGCTTGGACAACTTGGAACTTCTTCTTATCAAGCAACAATGGGCTTTGTAGGTGCTGATTACCCATTCCCAGAAGGAAACCCAGACGAACCTTCTTATCCTGTTAGAGCACACAAGAGAGCTTATTATTACAGAGAAGGCACAAGCAAAAAACCTGTAAATATAGCAAATATTCAATATTCTACATCTTCTTACAATTTAGGTAATTTTAGAAGTAATTACGAAGCCCTACACACAGTTGGCAGAACAAATAACAACATGCTTTTAACTGACCAAACAGGAACGGTTAATTTAGCACAAACTGAACTTAGAACTGTTTTAAGAACTTCTCCAAATGACGATAGAGTTGATTTTGAATTACCAACAAGAACACCATATAAGACAGTAATTGGAAATAGATTCTCTGCTCCCGGCGAATTAAGAACAAATTCAAGAGGATATCTGAACAGATATGCAGAAGAATTTTCTGCTTATAATGCACTACCATTTAGAAACAAACAAGTTATTGGCGATGCAAGAAGAGTAAATGACAATCTTACAATCGAATCTTCAAGCTACACGCCAGAAATAATTGAAGGTACAATAGGATATAACTATAATCAATTACTTGCAAGACATTCTGATTTTGGTGGGCTAATGAGTGGTTCTGCAACCATTCCATCTATTCACAAAGTCAATAGAAACACATTGTATAGATTTGACGATAATGGCTTGAGAAGCACTTATAATAATGGCTTTGTTTCTTATCAAATTCCCAGAAAAGACGCAGGTTATTCTTGGATTACTGCTTCTCTTACGCAAGGAATAACAAGTGGAAATGTTGCACAACTTAGTTTAAACAATAGTTTGGTTACAGTACCACAAGGCACTAGTTCTGTTGTTCAACAAATTCCTTTTGTATCGGTATCAGATGTTGGCCTTAGCGGCTCTCAGTTCGTTTTAACTGGTGCCATTACTACAATTGACTCTTCTGGTTTAAATACAGTAATTGTTGAAAGCGTTGGTTATGATAGCCTAGGCTCTATAACATCTTCTTTGTCATCACTTACAAGTTCAATTGTTACATCTGTTTCTAGTGAAGCAGGATTGTTTAATGCACTTATGATTTTGAGAAATGGTTTATACCAATATCCAACATTTAAACAATTATATCGCTCAACACATCCATCAGTAAAACTGCAAATTAAAAACAGCCAATTTGGCAACGTTGATACAATACCAGTTACCGTAACAGGGCCAACAGGTAATTTAGTAACAATTTACACAAGAAATTCAAATAGATTTTATTCTGAGCCTTATGTTGTTTCTAGAAAGCCAATTCTTGCTTCTCTCGGATATAGTGACGGAAAATTGTCTTCAAACTTGCAAATTACTTTTAGCAATCAAAATGAGACAGAACTTTTCTGTAATGATGAATTTAATTATTTGCTAGGTTTAACTAAGTGTGAAAATAAGTCATATAGTACAATTACTAAATTATATCTTGGAGGTGCTTTACAAAGCAATTCAAGTCCAATAAACAAATTTAATTCATTAAAATATCAAGAAAATATTTATCCATCTGCAATAAACAGATATAAGAAAATTGTTAGAAAAAGAACAAATTATGATAATCAATTCTGGAGAGATTCACAATCTGATAGAATTACCTTGAATAGCAGTTCTTCTTACGGTTCAATTACGATATCTAGTCAAAGCATGTGGGCTTTGGACGCAATTCAATCTTTTGATACACGCACAACAAATAGTGCTGGCGTAAAAACAAATGGTGATGGAGCAGGAATTTTACAAAATAACCATTCTTTTTACTATAGTTCAACAAGTAGTGCTGCACAATTAAAAATTTCACCTTTGTTTAGTAGAAAACATATGGTACAAAATTTAAATTCTTTTGTTGCGCCAACTGGAAAAAATCTAAGCGCACCAGCATTTCCACTTCCAATTGGTTTTGGTGACGCTTATTGGTCCGCTGCACAAAAAGCAACAATCTTAAACAATGATGGTACTTATTCTTCATCATCAATTAATCCATTTTATAATTCATATGATGAATATGCAGATGACATTAGTTACATAGGAAAAAATGGCTCATTAATACCAGAATTTAGATTAGAAAATAAAATTAGTGATTATTTATCGTCCAAAGATATTAGCATATTAAATAATTTACAAATCATTGGTGCAGACGCAAATTATTCTGATAATAATTCTGATGTGTTTTATAAAACTTATACAAACACAGAATTTATGAAAAACTTTTCTGTTGTTAAAGAAGACCACAAAGATTTAGTCGATCCACTCAAAATCACATTAGAATGTAATGCATATATTAAATTTATACCATACAAAGGATTTTTCCCAGCCGACAGAACAGTAGATATTGCAACTGCATTTTCTTCTTCTTATTTGCCATATGTTTCTTCTTCATTAGCATCTAGTTCGTTTATAACCGCCTCGGTATTTGGCGATGATATTAAACACAGAAATTTCATAACACCATTTATGGCACCCGGTATTTTATACAATACGATAAAATCTGGTATTGCCGTTGATTATGCATTGTTGCAAAAACCAGTTTTAGACTCTGACCTATCTGCATCATTCTACAGTTATAAAGCAATTGATGTTCCAAATGCTAACGGAAGCGGGTCTAATGTTATGATAGTTGCAAGAAATAATGATGATGCAGTTATTACTAAAAGATTGCCATTTGAAGCAATCTTGCAGCCAGATAAATATACAAAAAATATTACACTATATGACTTTGAATCTCACCCATCAGCAAGCACAAACTTAAGATATAGAAACTTTATCAACGAATTATCTGCTTCTGGAGAAGATGGTATTAGTACAAGTATCCTTAAGTCTGATGGTGACAATAAATACAAGTATATGATTAACAATTTCTTAGCAGAAACCGTTAATTTCTTTTTATCTGAAGAAAAATTAACATCAATACAATCAAAGCCAGAAAATACATTAAATCTTAACTTGACTTCTGGTTCTGTTTATGGCGCAAGATTAAAAATCTATCGTTCATTAAACGAAAATAGAAACTATTTCCCATTAAATTATGACTTACCACAAGACCCCGATACAAACTTAGATTTTGTTTTATCTCAAAGTATTAAATTTGATATTTCTTCTGATTATACTGCTTCTGTTTATGCTGCGTATAAAGGAAACAAAACATTAAGCGAAACTTTCACACTTTACTCCAGACCATCTGCATTTGGACCAGACTTTGCCGCTTCTATTGATAGTGGTACTTTAAATCCATCAAATGGCAATAGTGCTGGCAATTACTATACTAGGGATGCTAGATTGGGCTATAATCCAATTTATACACCACCTTATTATTATGGTGAATCTTGGGCAGATATTGTTTTCAAAGCAACAGAAACCAAAAAATATACAATTCAAGAAATTATTCAAAACAGTAATATTAATTATTTGCGCTTCGATACAAGACAGGCTGCTTGGACTTCATCAGTAGGTACAGAATATGTAAGCGGCACAGTTAATGTATTCCCTCCTACATCACAAGATTCTGTAAGCGGTTCATACTTCTTATTATCTAAAACAAATTTGAATAACAACTGTATGCATCTTAGTGCTTGTTTGAATATTCAAAATTATAAAACTATTGTTAATTCCGATGTTAATACTCTTACCAACAATAGACTGTTAAAAACAAATGACATTACATATGCTTGGAATATAGAAACAAAATTTGAAACTCCAATGCTCAATTTTAATGATACTACATTAGATGGTGATGAAGTTTCAACTACAGGACCACAAACAATACCATATGGAATTTGGCATCAATTTGGAAAAATTCCACAAGATAACGAAGGAGTGTTTATTCAAATTGAATCAATCCCAGATAATTGGCTTCAATATCATCCATTGGCAACTGGCAGTTCATATTACAACGCTTCTACAAGTATTAGAGATTTAACAAAACTTGTTGGATTTTCTACTGAACCTGTTAAGTTGGGTAAATTACAAAAATCTAAAAAAGTTTATGAAGCAGTTGTCGCTGTTCCATATATTGAAGAAAATGGTGTTAAAAAGTTCTTTGAAATTCCAAGAAAAACAGCAGATATTTCTTTAGGTTTAGCTGAACCAAGTTCTGACGGCTCAGATGATGCGGGTAATACAATCAAACAAATGGTAACATATTTAGATAAATATGTATTTCCACCAATGTTTGATTTCAAGACCAACAACGAAACAACGCCAGTTTCTATGTATGTATTTGAGTTTGATTATGATTTAGACCAAAATGACCTTTCATATATTTGGCAAAACTTGCCACCTGTTAATTCACGTAAAGTAGAAAAGAAAACAGCCACTATTTCTCACAAACTTCTTTATAATGAATTAATGGGTCATGCTAATGCGCTTAGAAACCAAACAATAGATACTAATTTACAATGGATGGTTTTCAAAGTCAAACAAAGAGCAAAGATAGATTACAATGAATATCTTGGTAATAAAGCTGTAGATACAAACAATAAGTTAATTAAAGACATAACAATCTTTAATAATATAAACGAAAATCTATTTACTGATGTAAAATATAGTTATAACTGGCCTTATGACTTTTTCTCATTAGTTGAACTTGCTGATATCAATACAGCAATTGATTTCCAAGCACCAGACGACACCACGAGAACATCTGTTTTCACAACTGAAAAAACAGTTGGAACCATATCAAACGAGAGATTTACAGTTCCAGAATTAGGCTCCTCTAAAAATAGCAGTTCAAAACAAGAATCTAACAATAATTATAGATATAGAGAAGCAAATAATCAAGTAAGTCCTACAGAGACTATTTTATCTGACTCTATAAGCAAAACAAATTCGGCAATATCAAACTTATCTTCGAAAATAAATAAAGGTCTTAAATAATGTCGTTCTTTAATAAAAAAGAAGAAGTAATTGATTTACAATTAACACAATTTGGAAAACAATTACTTTCACAAGGTAAATTTAAACCTTTTTATTATTCATTTTTTGATAATAATGTTTTGTACGACTCAGCATATTCTGGCCTTGTGCAAGAAAATAGTATTGATATTGAAGACAGAATACAAGAAGAAACTCCATACAATAAAACTCAATATGTTTTTTCAAGCAGAGAAACAGCAATAAGTTCTTTTTCTGAAACCAACAGAACAAGATTGGCTAATCAACCAGAATCTTCTGTGCTTTCTTTCGCAAACCCAGCAGAAGCTGCTTATTCTCAGCTTTTACCACTTGGAAATTCAGAATTAGGAAATCAAAAATCGCCAAACTTTTCTGTTGTATTTTTAAATGGAGAGCTATCTGGGTCAGTTGAAACTGCATATTCAAGTTCTTATAATGTTCAAAAGATACCACAACTTAACGCAAACATCACATATACAGTTAAACCAATAGATATTGCTACAATAACAAACTTTACAACAACAAATCAAAACATAAAATATGTTGGAAGTTTTTCAGACTCTACAACATTTAAAGTAACGCAAGAATATTTGCTGTTACAAGTTTTGGAGAATAATGTTGATTTTGAAAAAGAAAATTTTGATATTTTTGCTTTTCTTGTTGAAACAGTAAGTAGCGGTACAACAGCCAATGCAATTTCATCAAGTTATGAGCAATTAGTGCCACTACCATTTTCAGATGATTTATTACCAAAAACATCTGAGTTTATTGACCATTATTTGCAAATATCATATGACGAGCAAATACCAACTAATTTGGTGTGCGAATCTGTTAAAAGATTGAAAAAACTTGATTATCTACTTGATGATGATTATGAGTGCGATGATTTAAATGAAGTATTACCAATTAGTATTTATCAATCTAATATTGTTGATGAAGATATTGAAAACTGTGATGTTTAATTTTTACTAAGGTTGTATTTATTGTATGGCATTAATATTTAATGGTTTAGAAAGTTTGTTTGGTGAATTATTGCCAACTATAAAAATAGAAAATATATCTATTTCAACCGGCACAGACCCAGAGCCAGAATCAAACCCCCACATTAATAGCAGCAGAGAATATGTAAAGACAGGAATTTCTGGTAATAAAACTGTACAAAACTCTTCTGTGGCATTAAGCGAAAAACAGATAGAAAATAAAAACTTCTTTCTTGATATTGGATTATCAACGTTAAGTAACGAAAATTTCCAATCTTCTTTAGTTTTAAATAATATTAATTTTTTAGATTTTATATATGTAAAGGTTATACAAAGTTTAAGCTCCAATTTAACAAATGAATTGTTAAGTTATAATTTTAATTTTGATTCAAAAAATTTAACAAATATTAACGATTATACAGAGCAAATTTTTAGTTTTAAAGATTTTTATGCAAATGGTGTATTAAAAGCTGAACTATCTAATGCAGCAAATGCCAATATTTATAAATACAATAAACAAATAAGATTTACAAGTAAAAATCCAAATAAACAACATTTGGATGTGTTTGCGTTTGCTTATATTGATTTTGATGAACTAATAAACAAGTTTGAATTAAATTTAACTGACAATTATGATGTATTAGGTTTTGTTTCAAAACAAGAAGTTATAAGCAATAGTCAAGTTGTTAATGAATCATACGTATTAACAGATAACAATAACAATTTTTTTATTGGAAGACCATTTAAAGGAAAAAATGGTAAGTTTTATAAACAAAAAATTTCAACGGCTCGACAAGAAACTACAAATGAACCATTAAATATAGTCGCAGTAACTAATAAAAAAATTGTAGATTCTAGAGAACTAGCAAATCTTAGTCTTGTTGATACTGTAAATTCTACAACATTATCTGTTAATAATATAAATACAAATATAAATAAAACTTATTTATCTGATTTATACGTTTCTAGACAAAAAGATAATTCATATTCTGCGTTTTTTGTATTTGATATTATTTCATATTTAAAACAAAACAACAAAAATCAAGAAATTTATGATTTTTCTAAATCAACAGATTTTATAAAAATAAAAAAATTAAATATAATTAGAAAAAGAGTAAAAACAATAGATTCTACTGTATATTCATTTAACGAATACACACCAGATAAAAAAATTATATCCACATCAGAAAACAGTTTTAGAAATATAACTAATAAAATTTCTTTTTATGACCCTTACAATTATTTGTATTCTACATCAATTGTAGATTTAAATAACAATAACTTTGCCTCTTTGTTGCCAAGTTTTGTTACATTAGATTCACTAAGAAAAGTCGCATCAGTTTCAGAAATTGTGCTTCCTGCTGCCCAAAACTATAGAATATTTACATTTTCTGATTTTGAAATGTCTAAAATAACTGCGGGAGAATACACATATGCTGTAGAAATTGATATAGAGGATAATACAAATCAAATAATTTATGATAAAGTTGATAATTTAAACCGTGCAAAAGACTTATTATTAAATTATTTGTATGAAGCAGATAGAAGTGATATGTTTTCTGTATCTGAAAACAAACAAACTAAAAAATTCGTTTCGCTTCAAAATTCTAAATATGCCTCATTAAATACCACTACGGCTGTGCAACAAGGAACTATAGACCAGCGAATTACGATACAAAATTCACCTTGGATTTATGTACCATCTTTATTATTTACAATAGAAAAACAATATAAACTTAATAAAAATTTAAACAATAATGTAAAATATTATTATAATTTATTAAATCCTTCTACTACAAGTCCTCAAAAAATAACGTCTGTTTTAAATAAAGTTAATGAACTAATAGAATTTTTAATTAATAAATATTCTTTGGAAGAAAAACAAGATAAAAATACAAAATCTAAAAATTCAAATAATATAAAAGTATTAAATGTTTATAAAGAATTTTCTAATGTTATTAATTCTGATACTAAAAAAATAGGTATTAGTTTTATTGAAACCAACAATACTGCACTAGAGCTTGGCATACCAAAAATTTCAAATTCATTATTTAAAAGTCGCACTAGCAATGAAATATTAAAATACTTCCCATTTAATAACATTAGTTCTTCTCTATTGACAAGCAAATTATCAAAAGAAGACGCAAATAATTTATCAGATATTGTAACTTACAGCACTTGCTATTTGTCTCCATCCTCTGTAACAATTGACAAAAACGAATCTTATAATATCAATAGTATTGATAATTCAAATTTAAATTTGCCAAATTACGATAATATTGTTAATAAATCTATAGTTAAAAACAGTTCTTCTAAAAGAAGATATAACACAAACTCAGCAAGTGAAATAATAAATTCTACAAATACTAAAATTTCAATATCCAATAATTTATCGCCTAACTTAAGTACAGATATACAACTTTCTTTTATAACAAAAGATTCTCTTTTAGTCGATGCAGAAAAGGTTTTTGATAATAGTTCATTTTATAATGCTGATAGAACTTTTTCAATCAATGATTTATGTACTAATGCGAATGTTGAAACTAAAAATGAAGAAGATTTATCAAACTTTTCTTCTTTAACGAATTCTATTATAGAAGCCAATCTAAGACCATCATCTGTAAATGATACTACAAACAATACAACATCAATCACAACGATTGATAAATTTAATATTTTATCAAGTAATAGTATTTTAAATGAAATAAAAAATAAAATATTTAAATCTTCTGATGCAGTATCTAGCACAAGCGAAACAACAACAGGCACATTCAATATTACATCCTCACTTTTATCGCTACCTTTACAAATAAAAAGCCTTATGGTTTCTGAAGTAAGTGAGACAAGATTTGATTTGTCCTCTTTTAATTTCGATCCGTTTGTGCATCCAAGTACCAAAAATTTTATGAAATTAAACTTTCAAACAATTTGTCAAATTGAATATTTAGCTGGTTTTGAGCAAAACGATGTTAATAAACCAATTTGGAAATTGTTAAACAAAAATGATTACGACTCTTTAAGTGGATTCATTATAATAAAAATTAAAAAACATTATAACAAACTTCTTAATATTGGAATTGATACTGGCTTTGAATACGATATTTATAATGAATTTTGTATTGTAGAAAAAGAACAAGTTGAAAACTTGGTTCAGTCACAAAACCAAACAAATAAAATTGTGCCAAATATCAATTTTATAGTTAATAACAATATACTTAATACCAACAATATCTTAAATAATTTAAATATTAATTTAAGCGATGAAGAGCAAACTAATGTTGCCAAACAACTAATTGTTTCAAATACATTAGATTATAATGTTGATTCGTCATACGTATTTTCAAAATTAGAGTTAAATAATGCCAATTAGTAGAAAAATAAAATTTGTAGAAAAACAAAATATTGACAACCCATTACCTATAAAAAGCCTTTTTGATGTTGGGCTGTATATTACCGGCACCAATTTTGTTACTAAAGATATATTTGAAAATTCACAAAATAGTGCTATTGTTAAGGAAAACATCTTAACTACTACTGATAATACTTCTACTTTTCCAACTTATGTTGATTCTTATTCTTATACTGTCACTATACCCGGTCAAGGAATACAGCAATTTAATGAATTTGTATCTTCAAGTTTGTTAGTGAATTTAACCTCAGACCATTTTTGCAGTACAGATGGTTATTACGATTTAAATGATGCTTATTACTGTGGAATAACAGAAAAAGTTAATTCATGTGAAATAAAATATGAATATAATTTTTTAATTGAACAATATGAAAAAGTAATTTCTTCTACAACAATAGAAGAAAAATTATTACCAAATATGTATGCTATTTTATATGCTAAAAAAGAAGTTGATTTATACGGAAAATCAGAAAAATTTAATGATTTTGTAACATTAAATAATAATATAAAATTTGTTCAATCTAATACTTTACAAACTAAAGCATTTACAAATTTAAATAATGGTGGTGAATATCATAATCTATATGCTAAAGCATTAGAAAAAGTTGCACTTCTAAGCGTAGGAGGAAGTTCAAATTTTAATAATATTACTGGTAAAATGACCAATATTATTATCCCACCAGAACAATTAACTGAAATAAACAAGTTAAGTGAATACAAAGAGCTTTATCCAATGTATAACGAAATCAACATTACAATGGATAAATTTTCAAGTTTTTCAACATTATTAAAAGATTCTGGCCTTACATTGTCTTTAATTAATTATGTCATTAATAGCAGCGCATCGGCTGGAGATTTTTACTTATCAGAAGAAAAAGTTAATTATTCTTTCAATGTTGATACTGATGACATATCAGAGATTGATACTTCAATATATGAACAAGGAATACAGACAAGTATATCAACTGAATTGGTAACGGGTTCTGTAAAATTATATGATTTATATAATTGGTGGCTTTTAACACAACAAGATTATACATTAAATAAAACAAATCAAGACAATTCTATTGTTTTTGGAATTGATGATGAAACTGTTAAACTTGTCGAATATAACAATCAATTTACTAGAAATTTAAGTTACGTTTTGTTTTATGGTAAATTAAGAAAACTTGTTCAACAAACACAAAGAAATTTTTCTCAAGTTATTAGCGGAGAAACTGCATATACAGAAGCTGTATTTTATAAAATTAGTAAATATAAATCTGGTTCTTCTACTCCAATACAAACATTTTGGATACCAAACTCTGCTAATGTTGATTCACTTCAGTTTATCGATACACAAGTAAAATATGATACAAATTATGAATACAAAATTTTTGCTTATACTTTAGTAATTGGTAATTCAATTACATCAAATGTGACTACAGATGTTAAAAATGAAGACATAACATTTGGATATGGTGGTGCGGCTATCACAACTGTAACAAGGTCAATAGGTATTGATTATGTAACTTCTCCATTAATAACATTAGTTGAAGTACCTGTTTATAACATAACAAACAGAATTATTGATGATGCTCCATTAAGACCAGAAATTTTAACCATTCCATTTAAAAACATAAATAATAAAATTAAACTATTTTTTAACAACTCTACAGGCGAAGAGGAAGAAGAATTTTATGTAATTAATCCAGATGATTCAGCTAATCAATCCAAAAACATACAAACTATGTTTGCTTCAATACCTAAAGCAAAACAAAAATTTAAATCAGATGATATAGCGTCTGGATTTGAAATTTATAGAACCACAAAAAAACCAGCTTCTTATTTAGATATACAAAATAATCTATTAAGCACAGTTACTACTGATTATGATACAAAAACATTTATCAAAGCATCTTCAGCAAGTTTTATAGATAATATAGTGCCAAATAGAAAATATTATTATGTTTTTAGAACAATTGATTTTCATGGAAACTATTCTAATCCAACAGATGTATATGAAATAGAAATGGTTGATAATGATGGTGCAATTTATTTAAAAACAGAAATAATTAATATAAAAGAAAATTATTCAGTTTTAATGAAAAATAAAAGTTTTAAAAAGCTTTTACTTATAAAACCAGAAATCTTACAAACTGTAGGAAATAATATGTTGAATACTTTGCAAAGTGCATACGACATATATACTACAGGAAATGCAAGTGTTTTGGGCGATTCTCCAAGTCCAGTTTGGGGTAAAAAATTCAAATTAAGATTTGTTTCCAAAAAAACAGGAAAAATGTTTGATTTGAATTTACAGTTAAATGTAGAAATAGATAAAGAAAATTTATAACACACTATTTATTGTAGAGGTTTAAACATGGCATTTTTAGATAATAGCGGCGATATTGTACTCGATGCAGTTTTAACAGATACTGGTCGTTTTAGATTGGCAAAAGGCGATGGTTCTTTTAGAATTGTCAAGTTTGCTTTTGGTGATGATGAAATAAATTATGGTCTTTACAACAAGAATCATCCAAGTGGTTCCGCTTATTATGACCTTGATATTCTTCAATCACCAGTATTTGAAGCATTTACGAATAATACTATCTCATTAAAATCTAAACTATTATCTATTTCAAGAAACAACCTTCTTTATTTACCAGTTGTGAAACTGAATGATGTTGTTACTGGATTTCAAAGACATTCTTCTAATGTATTTGTTGTAGCTGTTGATACTGATACCGAAACAAGTCTTGGAACTGCAACTGGAGTATTGTTTGGAGAGACTCCTTCAAACGGAGGTGCTATCAGAACAGACCAAGGTTTAGATACATCTGAAGTGTCTCCTGCTTTTGCAATTGATTCTGATTTAGTTGAAACTCAATATATTCTACAAATAGATAATAGATTGGGCAATATTATTAGTACAATTGACAATTCTAGAGCAGTAGTTTCGTTTATTGACGACGATAATATAGCCAGTTATTATTTCTCCGCAGATTCAGATATTGATTATGTTAAAGAAATAACAGACAGAACAACAAACTCTTCTGGCATGGTAATTGCTGGTCCTAGAGGGACTTATTTGCAATTTAAAATACAAGCATCTCTTGATTTAAATTCAAGTACATATTTGTTTAATTTGCTCGGTTCAACGACAAATATAGATAATGTAGATGCAACACCAACAAATTGCTACTATATTGATAGCAACATTAGAATAACTGGCGTTACTACTGGCTATACCATTGACGTTCCAGTTAGATTTGCAAAAGTAGTATAATAAGGATATAAATAATGGCAACAACGTTCAAAAATTTATCTACAAACGATGTAGTTTCAACAAGAACATTACTCAATGAAGCAATTCCTTTAACTGGAACTTTGTTTTCTGGAACATATAGTGACGCAAATATTAAAAATTATTCTCACGGAATGTTCCAATCAGTTTATGATTATCCTTATTTAAGTTCTTCCGCAAATCACATTGTTGATTTAAGTATGGGCTATTCTTCTGATTCTGGTTTATCTGGCTCAAATAGCACTCAAAATTCTAAAAAAATAAACATTTACAATCAAATGGCACAAATGCTAGTTGGATATGATGCAACTGGTAGCATAATGAAGTTTGATGAAGATGGAGATATTTCTGCTGGCGGCAATAAATTAAGTGAAGTATTGTTTTTTAATTTCTCTCGTTTATTAACAAAAGATGAAATTAAGAAAGGTTCTTTCTCTATGTCATTTATGACAGGCGCATACAGCACACCTTCTTCTGGTACTTTATTCACTATTGAAGATACAAATGCACAAAATGATTATAGAATAAACTCTCCTGCTGGCGAGTATGCTGTTCTTTATAAAACAAGCACAACTTCAGCATACGGTCTTGTATATTATCAAGCCGGTGTTGCTGTTGTAACTGCGTCGTTGTTTAATCAAGCAAATTACAATACTGGTTCAACTGCACCCGAACGTCTAAGAGATACTACATTGTCAGGTTCTACAATTGAAACAAATATGGACATTTTACGTAGAAGAATAAATAATATTTCATTCAACAATACAACCGAATTAAATTCAACTGTTTATTTCTGTCGTGCCGCACACAATGACTTCAATTATTCATCTAATCCTACATATCTTTCAAGCAGCAAGATGATTGTAAAGAACACATCAACAGATATGCCAGTTTCTTACATAACAACTGTCGGCTTATATTCTGCTGATAATGAATTACTTGCAGTTGCTAAAACCTCTGAACCATTAAAGAAAGACCCAACAAACGAACTTACTTTAAGAGTCAGACTTGACTACTAAAAAAAATGATTTACAAATTTGGTGAAAACGATATATTCTACAACAGGATAGAAACTCACCCAAAATTTAATTTTTATGTTTTTAAAGGGCAAGTTTATTATAACAATAAAGTTGTAGAATCTGGTTCTTTCACATCCAGCGTCGGTTGTGTTCCAAATGGATACGTTAGTTTATATGAAGAAAATATTGATAGAGATTCTTCGCAATTAATTTATCCATTTATAACAAAAGCTGGTGGGTTGTCTGCTTTTAAAACAGTTTCAACTTCTCAATTTAATTCAGATTTTAGTTATGGCGATATAATAACTGGTAGTTATCCTTTATCAGCATCTGTCATAAGAGAGTTTTATACGCAAGGCGAAAGCAGACCCCACATTGACGCATTAAGAAATACACTAAATTATTATCTACCTTTATCAAGACATTATTCATTTTCATCTTCTTTTGGAGACAAAAACGATCAAAAAATGAATTTGATTAATATTCCTAGTATTTTCTTTGGTTCTGGAATTGAAAAAGGTACAATAAACTTAAAAATGTTTTATACTGGCACTTTGATAGCAGAAGTACAGGATGTAAAAAGAAATGGCGAATTAATACAAGTTGGACCATCGGGTTCTGTTGGTTCTGGTTCAATTGCTGGTGTTGCGTTATATAATGAAGGATTTTTGTTACTTACTGGTAGTTGGACAATAAAGACTGATTATGTAGATTATCTCGATGATATTACAGACCCACAACAAACTTCGTGGCTATACTTTGGATGGGGTATGAATGATGGTTTAAATATGCCATCAACTTCTAATTCTGGTTCTGCCTATAGTTATACAATGGATTTTAAAGGTACGACATATACGCCTGTTATAACCATGCTTGCACATGCTCCAAGAGGAGAATTAAATCATTCAAATAATCCAACATTTATAGATAAAACCTCAACCAATTTGAATGTATATTATTCTTCTTCATATTCTTTTTCAGAAGCTGAAATGGTTATCAAAAACACTACTTCCGCGTCATATTCTGACCCAGAACCACCTTTCAAGAAAACAACCTATATAACAAAAATAGGTATTTATGATGAAAATAAAAATCTCATTGCTATTGCAAATGTTGCAGAACCTGTTAAAAAGACAGAAGATAGAGATTTTACATTTAAATTAAAAATAGATATTTAGCATGAATAAAACTCCAATGATTTTAGGACTTGATGTAAGTTCCTCCAAGATTGGCATTGCCGTTTTGGATTTAGACAAAAAGATAGTATCTTCTGATTTAATAAAGTTTAAATCAGAAACACCGCTTGAAGAAAGAGCAAAGCTATTTGAAAACAAATTAGCAAAGTTAAAAAAGTATTACTTTATAACTCACGTATTTGTTGAAGAACCTTTTATTGCTTTTGGTGGTGGTAAAACAACTGCTCACACAATGGCAAAATTGCAAAGGTTTAACGGTATGTGCTCTTATGGTGTTTATAACATTTTTGAATCATTACCTATTATGGTTAATGTAAGAGTAGCAAGAAGTAACCTTGGTATTAAAATTCCAAAAGGAACAAAACAAAATGATACTAAAAAGTTCATTATTGAATACGTTGAAAGAAATCATACAGAATTTACTTACAATAAAACAGCCCAAGGTAATCCTGTGCCCGGTACGGACGACAAAGCCGATGCGATAGTTATTGCTTTGTATGGCTTACAAACTATTTAATATATGTCAAATCTTGTTCGTAAGTACAAGAAGTTATTTCTTGAATTAAAATATTTGTATGCCGAACTGGAATATTACGAAGAAGAATTGCAAGAAGCACAAGCAAATTTTAAAGAAGAATTTTATAAAAAGTGCGAACAATTAAATCTTAATGTAAAAAAACCAGAAGAAAAAAAAGAAGAAAATAGCACAGAGATATCGACTTCCGTAAATCCTTTTGAACAACAAGAAGAACAAAACGACAATACAATTCCTATTGTTGAGCAGGAAGCAGAACAACCAAAAACTGATGATGAAGAAATATCTAAATTATACAAAAAGATTGTATTCTTAACTCACCCAGATTCTATTCCTGCAAACGAAAAAGAACAATTAAAACAGAAAAGAACAAAACAATTTCTTCAAGCACAAGAAGCATACAGAAGCAAAAATTGGTTTTTAATTTGCGAAATTGCTATGGAATTAGGTATTGATATACCAGAGCCAAATAAAAAACAACTAAAATGGATAGAAGAAGAATCTTCAAGAGTTAAAGAAAGAATTTTGCATATTAAAAATCTTTATGCTTGGGTTTGGCACACCAGCGAAGATAATAAAGACGGCATCATGGAACGTTACGTGAAATCAGTTGTAAAGTAAAAACTGATATGATATAGTGTTAGCATGGCAACCAAAACCTCCCTTCTTGCATCTGCCCTTGGAGAATATCACAGGTCTGGTGAAGAAGTCTTATTCTTTTGTCCTTTTTGTAAGCACCATAAGCGCAAGTTAAGCGTTAATCTACGCTCAAACAATTATAAGTGTTGGGTTTGTGACGTTCGCGGAAAGAACGTCCGCAGACTTCTTAAAACAAGACTTTCATATTCCCAACTATACGATTGGGATAAAATGAACAATGTTGTTGATTTAACAACAATTAATGAGGATTTGTTTCAAGAACAACAACAACATGCAAAAGAACTTGTTGAACTTCCAAATGAATTTATTTCTCTTGCAAACAAAAACTTGCCAGTAACAACTCGATTTGCTACAAAGTATTTAAATGAGCGTGGTCTTACCAAACAAGATATTGTTATGTGGAAAATTGGCGTATGTACTTCTGGTGAGTATGCTGGTCGTGTAGTTGTTCCATCTTTTGATATTCATGGTAACTGCGATTACTTTGTTGCACGTTCATATGGTCGTGAGTTTCCAAAGTACATGAATCCAAAAGTGTCCAAAGATATTGTTTTTAATGAACTCTTTATCGATTGGAATAAGGACGTTGTACTTGTTGAGGGTGTATTTGATGCTATGAAAGCAGAGAATGCTATTCCCTT